>ERZ840057.1267-NODE-1267-length-22156-cov-12.277046_pt1 | contig 22156 bp, 20 predicted proteins | sample MGYA00519907_ERZ840057 | MGnify/ENA primary metagenome ERZ840057 (study PRJEB31850, sample SAMEA3708862) | human gut metagenome | biome: human gut; feature: human-associated habitat; material: faeces | place: China | collected 2014 ...
ACTCTTTCTCAAAACGGATAATATTTAAACCGTCCAACTTTTTGGGGTCACTTCACCGGATGAGTTTCGTATCGGGATTTTTTTATTTGGATTTTTGTGCAGTCTATCGAAAACTGACAGTATAATGTCTGTTTAAAAGATCTTGGTTAATCTGAAAACCCTGTATTACTTATCGGATTCGGAGGTGGATGTTGGTTTGTTTACAGGCGATAAGGTTGAGTTATTGTATTCCAAAGTTCCGTTCTCTGGATTATAGCTGAGGTCAAACCGTTGAGGTTTATCTTCAGGATAATCGGGGAAAACTGTGTAGATTGTGGCTCCGTTGTAATGCACTTGTTCTACTTGGGTAATGATTCTGTAGCTGTCGTCTACTGAACTACTGTATTCTATCCAGCCATAACATTCTACTCCATTGTAAGGATATTCATCGGGGGCTTTTATTTTTTGATATAAACTGAGATGAACTGTGGTTGAGCCATCGGAAAAACTTTCTTCCCATTCACCTTTAAAGGGTTTGAGGTCGGGTACGAAGTCGAATGTCCATTTGTTCATGTATACCAATTGCTTTGTGTCAGGTAAATAGCGCAAGGTGTCGGTGCAACTTCCGTCCATTCCCATTATTTCCATGTTATAATCGATGCTATATACTGCATAAAGATTATTGCCTAATGGAGCTATAGAATCGATATCATAATGGTAGATGCGGCGTGTGGTAGAGAAGTCCATAAAACCATAGGTTTTTTTCCCTTCCGGTCCAGATTCAGAGACAAAAGTAGGCGCATTCATGTTCAACTCAATAATGTGAGGATAAGTGATTCCTGTTTCTGGTTCGGTTACAGGCATTTCCCATCGACCTTCCAGTAAAGTCGGTTCACTTCCACCGCAAGCTGTCAGTGTGACGGCAGCACATAGGCATGTCATGAAGAGTGTTCGTTTCATTTTATTCGATCTATTTATAGGTTATATATGTAATTTCGATATAAGGCTTTTCAATTTTTATTGTTATATTCTTTCTGCTCATACTATATGATATATATAAATCTTCAATATTGACTTGTGTGTAAAAGTATTGAAAAATATTTACAATACAAGGCGCTTGTAAAGATTTTATGTTGTTTTAAGTGGAAAAGTATATAGGGAGAAATACAATAATATCTGTAGTGAATTAAAACAAGGAAAGATATACAGATTATTCTTCATACAGAAGAAGTAGATAGATAAAAAAGAAATCCTCCGAAAGTAAACTTTCAGAGGATTCATCTTTGATTTTCTGTGGTGCCACCAGGAATCGAACCGGGGACACAAGGATTTTCAGTCCTTTGCTCTACCAACTGAGCTATGGCACCATTGTTTCTCGTTTGCGGTTGCAAAGGTAGGTAAAGTTTTTTAATCTGCAAACTTTATGACAATAAAATGATGAAAAAATTACTTTTTTATTCTTTCGAGGTGTTGAATACAAGAAAAAGAGGTTGCAATGGCTATGCAAACCTCTTTTCCGTATTGAAAGGATATTTTTGTTATTCTTTTAAAGGGTTCCATCCCTGTGCTTTCAATTCCAGCTCATTGCCATCACGGGTAACCAGTGCACAGCCCAGTTCCGGTTTGGTAATGTGACCAATAACTTTCACGTCTTTGAGTGCAGATACTTTTTCGTGGTCGGTCAGTGGAACTGTAAACAACAACTCGTAGTCTTCTCCACCATTCAGTGCACAAGTACTTAGGTTCATGTTGAACTCTTCGGCCATTACTGCTGTCTGATAGTCGATAGGAATACGTTCTTCATATACGCGGCATCCCGTTTTGCTTTGCGAGCAGATGTGCATCAGTTCTGAAGAAAGTCCGTCGGAAATGTCCATCATGGCAGTTGGTTTGATTCCTGCTTTTGCCAGTTCCTCGATGATGTCGCGGCGGGCTTCCGGTTTCAGGAAACGTTCCAGCAAGTACTCTTTTCCTGCAAAGTCGGGCTGAACATCTTTTTCTCCCTGGAATACTGCTTTCTCACGTTCCATCAGCTGAAGTCCCATGTAGGCAGCGCCCAAGTCGCCCGATACACAAATCAAATCTGTTTCTTTGGCACCGTTGCGATATACCACCTGATTCTTGTCGGCTTCACCGATACAAGTAATCGAGATGGCAAGTCCGGTTACAGATGAAGTCGTATCTCCTCCTACAATGTCGACATGGTGCTGTTCGCAAGCCAGGCGAAGACCGGCATAAAATTCTTCCAAGTCTTCAATGCAGAAACGTTTCGATACAGCCAGTGAAACAGTAATCTGTTTAGGTGTACCGTTCATGGCATAAATATCCGAAAGGTTCACCATAGCCGATTTGTATCCCAAATGTTTTAAAGGAGTATAAACAAGGTCGAAATGTACTCCTTCCATCAATAGATCGGTAGTTACAAGTACTTGTTTGTCCGAAAACTCCAGTACAGCTGCGTCATCTCCTATGCCATACTTGGTTTCCGGGTTATGGAGTTGGATGTCTTGGGTGAGGTGCTTGATAAGCCCAAATTCACCCACAGTCGAAATTTCTGTTCTCTGTCCTTCGTGCATATATTAAGCTTTGTTTATAAGTTCTCTCATAATGGTTGTCATGCGAGGCTGTGCTTCGTCTGCTGCACGCTGTACTTCTTCGTGCGATACTTCTACAATCTTACCTTCTACTCCCAAGTCGGTGATGACCGAAATTCCAAATACACGGATACCGCAATGGTTGGCAACGATTACTTCGGGTACGGTAGACATACCTACTGCATCCGCTCCCAAAATACGGAACATCTTGTATTCCGACGGAGTTTCAAAAGTCGGGCCTTGTGTTCCGATGTATACACCCTGTTGTACTTTGATACCTTTTCCTTTTGCGATTTCGAGCGCTTGTGCAATCAATTCTTTTGAGTAAGCTTCACTCATGTCCGGGAAACGTGGACCGTATTCAATGTTCTTTCCGCGCAACGGATGTTCGGGGAAGAAGTTGATGTGGTCTGTAATAATCATCAGGTCGCCTATTTCAAAATTGGGATTTGTACCACCTGAAGCATTGGATACAAACAAGGTCTTGATGCCCAATTCGCGCATTACACGTACCGGGAAGGTTACTTCTTTCATCGAATAACCTTCGTAGTAGTGGAAGCGTCCCTGCATGGCAAGAATATCCTTTCCTCCCAATTTACCGAATATAAGTTTGCCACTATGACCTTCTACAGTTGATACGGGGAAGTTGGGTATTTCTGAATAGTTGATTTCGTATTTATCTGTGATTTCGTGTACTAAACTACCTAATCCTGTGCCCAGAATAATGGCTGTTTCCGGTTGAGTGTGCATTTTACCTTTGAGGAATGCAGCTGTTTCTTGAATTTTCTGTAACATATCTTATAAGATTTTGGTGAAACATTTGTTTTTGCTCGTTCAGAAAACTTACTTCTACAGGCAATACATAGATGTAAGCTTTCAGTTCTTCACAAAGAAGAGGATGATCGATAAGACGGGCGGCATCTTTCTCTGTGATGATGATAAGTCGGTTGTGCTCCGGTAGTTGCCGGAAGTTCTGCAGTATAATGTCCATATCATTCTCTGTGAAATGATGATGGTCCGGAAAAGTAACCGGCACCACTTGGCTTACATATTTGTGCAGTTCACGGATGATGGCAGCTGGTGAGGCGATGCCCGTAACAAGAAGTATCTGTTCTTCTTTGTGCAAGCTGTGTAGGGGACGCTCCGGCTTTTCTTTTGCAAAAAGCGGTTTCAACTGGCCATATACCAGTGTGGTGAAATATACCTCCTGACCTTTGTGTGGAGCTATCTGCTGTCGTAGAAACGTTTGCTCTTGCTCATTCAGCGTAGGAGGACATTTACTTACAATAATAATATCTGCACGCTTTTTCCCATATTGTGGCTCTCGCAGTCTTCCTGCCGGAAGCATATAATCTTTCCAAATGGGGCGATGGTAGTCTATCAGCAAAATAGACAGGCCGGGTTTGACGTAGCGGTGCTGGAAAGCATCGTCCAGAATGATAACATCCGGCTGTGGTTTTACCCGTCCGTCAGTCAGGCAACGGATTCCATGGCAACGGTCTGCATCTACTGCCATACGGATACGAGGAAACTTGTGCGCCATCTGAAACGGTTCATCACCAATCTGTTCGATTGGAGTGTTACTCTCTGCCAGTACAAAACCTTTCGATTTGCGCTTGTATCCTCTGCTCAATACGGCTACATGATAATCTGTTTCAAGCATACGGATCAGATATTCCGTATGAGGAGTTTTTCCTGTTCCGCCTACTGTGATATTGCCTACACTGATTACCGGAAGAGGAAAAGACTGTGCATGAAGTATCCCCCAGTCGAACAACTTGTTTCGTACGGTTACTCCAATACGATACAATGCTGACAGAGGAAGTAACGGATAATATATTTTGATAGACTTCTCTTTCATTCCGGTGTTTATGTGATTAGTTAATGCTCAGTTCGAATGGAAGGCGGGCCTGTATACGGTCTGCGTGCTTGATTTGCTGCATAAAGCGTACGCCTGGATAGAAATCACCAAAAGCCGAACGAATCTGACTCTGGATGTAATGGTCAGACTTCAAGTCCAGCAAACGGAACCATTTGTCTTCTTGCGCAGGATAGCTCTGAATGCTGTATTCAGTAAGTTTTGCCAACGACGCTGCTTTTTCAACAGCCTGGTTGATACCTCCTAATTCGTCTACCAGATTCAGCTTTTTTGCATCTTCTCCTGTCCAAACTCTGCCTTCTGCAATTTCCTGTATTTTCTCTATCGGCATCCGGCGACCATCGGCACAACGTTGGGTAAACAATGCATATCCCTGATTTACCATTTGTTGTACGAGTGCAGATTCTTCCTGATTGAACGGGCGGCTGAAGTCGCCTAAATCGGCAAGTTTATTCGTCTTTACCCCGTCGAAGCTCAATCCCAGTTTATCTTCCAATAATTTTTGTGCATTGGGAATCATACCAAAAATACCGATAGAACCGGTAATGGTAGTGGGTTCGGCATAAATATAATTTGCTGCACAAGAAATATAATATCCTCCGGATGCTGCATAGTCGCCCATGGAAACGACAACAGGTTTGACTTCTTTGAGCAATGAAATCTCACGCCAGATTTGTTCGGAACCATAGGCACTTCCTCCCGGAGAGTTAACACGGAATACAACTGCTTTTATCTTGTCGTCTTCACGCAGATGGCGTAAATCGTTGATAACAACTTCGGAGTTGATTCCCTCATCATAAGTGTTGAATCCGTTGTCTATTTCTCCAAATGCATAATAAATTGCAATACGATCCTTGTGAAGATTAGATTTTGATGCTGTTTCGGGCACATTAATCATATCTTCCAGTCTCAGTGTAGGAAGTTCTTCTTTTTCTGTACGGCCAGTCAGGGTTTTCAGATAACTCAGTACTTCATCTTTATACATCAGTTTATCTGCCAGTTTAGTCTGGATGTATTCTTGTGCCGGACAGAAACTGAGGTTCTTGTCGGCCAGTGCATTAAGTTCTTCTGATGTTATATGGCGTGAGGCTGAAATATCGTTTACCAAGTTATTCCATATAGATCCGATAAATACTTCAGTCTGCTTACGGTTAGCATCACTCATTTCGTGGGCGATAAATGGTTCGACAGCCGATTTATAAGTACCTACACGGAAAATCTGCATTTCAACTCCAATTTTTTCCAGCAAACCTTTAAGGAATACAGTCTGTGCCGATAATCCCTGCCAGGCAATACTACCAGAAGGGTTGACTGCCAGATTATCTGCTACACTGGCCAGATAATAAGTGCTTTGTGTGTAGTTCCCACCATAAGCAACGATGAATTTGCCTGATTCTTTAAAGTCTAATAATGCTCTTCTGATTTCTTGCAGTGAAGCAGTAGGGCAAACAAAATTGCCGGCTTCAATATAGATTCCCGCAATAGACTCGTTTTCTTTTGCCTTACGGATAGAGCTTAGAATTTGATCCAAACCATATGTGGAAAAATCTTCACCCAATAATTTGTCTAAAGGACTGGTTTGATAACGTTCGGTCACATTCCCATTTAATTCTAAAACAAATACCGAACGGTCTTTTACGGTAGTTGTTGTATTTTCTGTAGATGCAACTAATGCTGCAAGGAACATGATTCCTAAAATCATCAGACAGAAGCCGCTGATAAGAAATCCTACGACTGTGGCAAAAGCCATTTTTATAAACTCTTTCATAAGATGTAAGTAGTTTTAGTAATGTGTAAGCTTAAACAAAGTTAGTTTTTTCCTTTGGAAAAAGCAAGTTGCTTATGGTTTTGGAAGTACTTAATAAAAAATAGCATTTCGTAATCAATTACGTGTGCCCAATAAGCAGGGGTGTGGGCTCCTGCATTTACCAGAAATTCATGCTGAATGCCGTGAGCCAGTAGCTTTTCATGAAATTTACAGTTTACTTGAAAGAAGAAATCATCGTAGCCGCAACATATAATCATGTCCACATCACCAGGTTTGATGCGGTTGATTTGATTGATGGCTGTATGTTGCTCCCAAAGTGCTGGATAAGTGCTTTTTTCACCGATTTGCTTTTTCATTTCCCAATTATCTGGAAAAGGACGGATGTCTACTCCGCCACTCATACTACCGGCTGCACCGAAAACATCCGGGTGACGCATGGACAACCACATGGCTCCATGTCCGCCCATACTTAGGCCGGCTATGGCACGGGCAAATTTTGTGGGGCGAGTAGGGTAATGGGAATCTATGTATTCGACCAATTCTTTGGAAATAAAAGTTTCGAACTGTGAACGGGGATTTAATGGACTATCCCAATACCAGCTGTTTTCTCCATCCGGACAGACAATGATTAGTTGGTGTTGGTCTGCATAATCTTTTAGCTCTGGTTTGATTATAAGCCATGTGTCGGCATTACCACTATATCCATGCAGGAGGTAGACGGTCGGGCTGTTCGGCTTCACATCTTTGGGAACAACTACATTGACTTTAATTTTTCGGTCCATAGCAGGACTGTAAATATGGAGAGTGTCTGTAGTAGCGGCATGAATTTGGGAGATAAATAAGAATAAGGTGAGAAAAAGAAAAATGCAATGTCTCATACGAGTAATAATTTTAAGAACAATAATATACAAATGTAAACTTTTTACTTGAAATACAGAAGTGAGACGCAATGATTCCTCTTTTTTTATCGTACATTTGTACGATTGAAAATTAAATGACTATGAGTAATAAGAGTATCAATAGTAACAAACAGTTTATGGTAGGCAATGGAATTTTGGCTTTTGGCGTTTTTTTCATTGTCTGTCTGTTTCTGTATTTAGGTTTTCGCTTTCAGCGCAAAGATGGAGGAAAACAAGTCTTTGAAGGCATCTACACCATCTGTGTGGCCGGTAGCTTTTCTGGCGACAGCTTATCTGTTTATGTAAACGACAGTCTGTTGCTCAACAAAACAATGACCGAGGCTGAGGTGAAATTGCAAATCAACCGTTTTGCCGAAGAAAATATGCTGATGGTGGTAGACAATCGTACCGAAGAGATTACTCCCTTTAATTTGAATCCGAAAGGAAGTCTCGTTGAAATACAGAAGAAAAATGGAAAAGTGTTTGTAGAAGAAACTGCACGCTGATTTGCTATAGGAATAGGCATCTTGCCATATTCTGAGGTCCGGTAATAAAAACTTTTTATTGCTACACTTCGAAAACCTGTCTGTAAGAGATGGATGTTTTTCGGAGTGTATTTTTTATCTGTATATAATGGGATTAATTAAATAATTAGTAATTTTGAGTTTCAATAAAATAGAGAATCATGCATCCATTAGAACAGTTTAAGTATTGTCCCAAATGCGGTTCATCTCATTTTGAGGTACACAATGAAAAATCAAAACATTGTGATGACTGCGGTTTTACCTACTATTTTAATTCGAGTGCGGCTACAGTAGCATTTATTTTGAATCATCGCAATGAACTGTTGGTGTGCCGTAGAGCAAAGGAACCGGCAAAAGGTACACTCGATTTATCGGGAGGATTTATTGATATGAATGAAACCGGTGAGGAAGGAGTAGCAAGAGAGGTAATGGAAGAAACCGGCTTGACGGTTATTGATACTGAATATCTGTTTTCTTTGCCTAATACATACTTGTATTCTGGTTTTCTGGTTCATACGCTGGACTTATTTTTCTTATGTAAGGTAGCCGATGACACTCGTCTGCGTGCGATGGATGATGTGGCCGATTCTTTTTGGATGCCTTTGGATAGCATTCATCCCGAAGAGTTTGGTCTTGACTCGGTACGCAGAGGGGTTACCCGTTTTTTGAAGGAGTATGCAAATAAAAAATAAATAAAAAGAGATTATACTGATGAATACAAAGAAATATAAATGGATAGCCGGATGTTTGTGCGCCTTGCCTTTGGTGGTGTCTGCACAGCAGACAGAACCTTTGACCGATCATCGGCGCTTGTTTGACGACGGTAAAGAGTTGTTTTTGCGTCACGACTATGCTGCAGCACAACAGACGTTGATGCAATATGTAAAACAGAATCCACAGGCTGATACATCGGATGAGGTCGCATATATGTTGACATGTACTGCTTACGAACTGAATGCTTCTGATCGTCTGGAGCAGTTGGAGAAGTTCCTGGATACTTATCCGGATTCACGCCATAGAAACCGTGTACAGGCACTGCTGGCATCGGCTTATTTTTTCCAGGAAAAATACCTGGAAACAATCGCTACTTTTAAAGGCTGTGATTTGGAGTTGCTCTCCAACGAAGAACGGGATGTCTGTACCTTACGTATGGCTACTGCCTATCAGAAGATTGGTAACTTGCAGGAAGCTTCCATGTGGTTTTCTATCTTGAAGGAGGTCAGTGAAAAGTATCATGCCGATGCAGTGTATAATCTGGCTTATATTGACTACGTACAGAAACGTTACGATGAGGCTTTGGCAGGATTCCGGGAGGTAGAATCGGATGAACATTACCGTAAACTGTCTCCTTATTATATCGCAGATATTTATCTGATAAAAGGGAATTATGAACAGGCGCGTCGCATTGCAGGAGTGTATGCAGAAGCGTATCCGGATGAACCCAATGCAGTGCAGATGAAACGCATTGCCGGAGAAGCGGCATATGGAATGAAAGACTATATGCAGGCAGTACAAAATCTGGAAGTATATTGCTCGGAGGTGAAGAATCCCGACCGTAAGGCTTTGTATGAATTGGGTATGAGTTATGCACAAATAGGAGTATACTCGAAAGCGGCAGCCCGATTGGGAGAAGTGACTACGACGCAGGATGCGTTGACACAGAATGCATATTTGCATATGGGATTGGCTTATTTGCAACTGAAAGAGCGTAATCAGGCTCGTATGGCTTTTGAACAGGCTTCGGCCACCAATTACGATGCTGCCGTTAAGGAGCAGGCTCTTTACAACTATGCACTTTGTATCCATGAAACCTCTTATTCTCCTTTTGCCGAATCGGTGACTGTTTTTGAACGTTTTCTGAATGAATATCCTCATTCAGCTTATGCAGACAAAGTGAACGACTATCTTGTAGAGGTTTATATGAATACTCGCAGCTATATGGCTGCCTTGAAGTCGATTGCAAAAATCAGTCAGCCGGGTGAACGTATATTAGAAGCAAAGCAGAAACTGCTGTTCCGTTTAGGTACACAGGCTTTTGCTCAGGCTGCCTTTGAAAATGCAATAGAGTGTTTCTCCCAATCTTTGCAACTGGGACGCTATAATCAGCAAACCAAAGCAGATGCTTATTATTGGAGAGGTGAGTCTAAGTACAGACTGGAACAGTATGCAGCGGCAGCTGCCGATTTCCGTCAATATCTGGAGTTTGCACAAGACAAAAGAACAGAAGAGTATGGATTGGCTTTGTACAATTTGGGCTATACTGCATTTAAGCAGAAACAGTATAGCTCAGCTCAAACATGGTTTGCCCGTTGTGTACAGTCGGGAGTCTCGTTGCAGGCTACAGTGATGGCTGATGCGTATAACCGTTTGGGTGACTGTAATTTCTATGCCCGTAGCTTCGAAACTGCTCAGCAGATGTATGCCAAAGCAGCTGCTACCGATACTTCATTGGGCGACTACTCCTTATTCCAGGAAGCATTTGTGAAAGGCTTGCAGCGTAATTATACAGGTAAGATTCAAACTTTGAATCAGATGATAACAGCCTATCCGTCTTCACAGTATTTAGACGATGCTCTTTATGAACAAGGACGCGCATTTGTACAACTGGAAGATAGTGAAAATGCAGTGAAGCGCTATAAACTCCTTGTAGAACGCTTCCCGGATAGTCCTTTATCTCGTAAGGCTGCCAATGAAATAGGTCTTCTGTATTATCAGAACGATCAGTACGCTGCGGCAATAGAGGCTTATAAGACTGTTATCACAAAATATCCGGGCAGTGATGAGGCTCGCCTGGCACAACGTGACTTGCGTTCTATTTACATCGACTTGAATAAGGTAGACGATTATATGGCATTTGCGACATCTATACCTGGAGGAGCGAATTTCGATGTGAACGAAAGAGATTCGTTGACTTATGTCGCAGCAGAAAGAGTCTACATGCGAGGTAATATCAGTGAAGCTCAAAGCAGCTTTACACGCTACCTGCAGTCTTTCCCTGAAGGAGCTTTCAGTGTAGATGCACATTATTATCTCGGACTGATAGGTTATAACCAGAAGAACTGGACCGAAGCTACAGCGCATTTAAATAAAGTCATAGAATATCCGAACAACAAATTCTCTGGAGAGGCCATGAGCATGTGTGCAGTGATGGCATACGATGCAAAGGATTACGGTCGGGCATTGGAACTGTATAAACGGATGATAGACCGTGCCGTTTCTCAGGAAGAAAGACTGTCGGCAGAAACAGGTGCTTTGCGCAGTGCTTACTTGCTGAACGATGGAAAAGAAGTGATAGCCGTTGCTTCGGCATTGCTGGCGGAAAGTAAACTGGCTCCGGAGTTAAGCAATGAAGCTCATTACTATCGTGCAAAAGCCTTCCTGGAAGCAGGAGAAACAAAGGAAGCATTGCAAGACCTTACAGTGCTGGCCAAAGATACACGTAATGTGTATGGAGCGGAAGCCAAATACCTGGTGGCACAGCTTTATTTCAATGCGGGCGAAACTGCAAAGGCAGAAAAAGAGGTATTGGAATACATTGAAGTGAGCACGCCGCATACATACTGGCTGGCCCGCGGCTTTATCCTGCTTTCGGATGTATATGTACGTCTGGACCGCAAATTAGAGGCAAAACAATATCTGTTGTCTTTACAGCAGAATTATCAGGCAGAGGATGATATTGCCCAGATGATAGAATCACGTTTGGCTAATCTTAACAAAGGAGAATGAAGACAATGAATCAGATAAAAATGATATTGACAGGTGCTGGGGTGTTGTTTACCTCGGTATTATGTGCACAAGAAGGAGCGAAAGACTCTACACTCACTCGGACTGTGGTGGTGGAGAATCAGTATAACCCGGAGGTAATGGATGCCTTCAAGGTAAATGTGCTTCCGAAGATTGAAGAACCTGCCGTAGCAAAACAGCATATCGACTATGCTACTGCTGTACGTCCTTTATCGGGCTGGCAGGGAGAGCCGATACCGGTAATTACATATAATGCAAAGCAAAAATCTCCTTATAAGGGATATGTGCGTGCAGCCTATGGAAACCGGAATAATACTGATGTGAAGTTAAGTTATATGTGGGATATTACTTCACGCGACCAGTTGAATGTAATGGGAACATTGTATGGAATGAATGGAAAAATTCCATATGAAAGGCTGGAAGAAGACTGGAAATCCCGTTTTTTTCGTACAGACGTGTCACTCGATTATAAACACGAATTCAACCGCGTATTCATGCAGTTGGGAGGAGCTTTCGGCTCTCAGGTGTTCAATTACGTTTTACCTTTCTTGAATGAAGGAGGAGAACCCTGGACTTCCGACAGTCAGCATTTCACTTTGGCCGATGTGTATGCGAAAGTTACATCGAAAGATGAAACACTTCCGGTACAATTCAGTCTGCAGACTGGTTTTCAGAGCTTCAAACGTAAGTATGCTATGCCTTATTTCCCCGGTACTACCGAAGGTTTGGTACATACCGTAGGTCAGATATGGGGAACGCTGCAGGAAGAACATACTGTCGGCATTGATTTTGCAATGGATAATGTGTTCTATAATTCGGATTTGAAAGACTATACTTTGGTTCAGGTAAATCCATATTATAAATGGAATAATGAAGTCATCGACTTGCGTCTTGGAGCGCATGTAGATGCACAGACTTCGAATGGAAGTGGTATTAAATTCGCTCCTGATGTACATTTCGGTTATACCTTTGCTGATACTTATAAATTCTATATACAGGCTATTGGAGGTACGACTTTGAGTGATTTCCGTCGTTTGAACGAAATGTCGCCTTACTGGATGAGTGAAGAGCAGATACGCAGTACACATACACCGCTGGATGCCCGGTTGGGAGTGAAAGGTTCTCCCGTTGCCGGATTCGGATTTAATTTGTTCGGAGGATACCGTATCGTAAAAGACGAACTGTTTTCTGTATACAGCTTGATGGAGCAGGCAAAGGCAAAAACAGCTTATGCAGGAGGACGCATTGGATATACTTACAAAGATTGGGTAAATCTTGATGTGGAGGCAACTTATTATAACTGGAATATGAATCAGGAGACAGAACCTTTATTGGTGTTGAAACCCAACTACGAATTTAATGTCTCGGCTAGGGTAAAGATTTTGTCTGATTTGTATGCTTCAATGAAATATTGTTATGAGGGACGTAGTCAGGCAGGAACTTTGAAGAAAGCAGACCCGGTGAATGATTTGAGCTTATGGGCCGATTATCGCTTGTTCCAGCGTGTAGATGTATTTGTTCGTCTGAATAATTTGCTGAACAAAAACTATGTTACAGAAGTAGGATGTCCCGTACAGGGCTTTTATGCAATGGGAGGATTAAGTTTTGCTTTCTGATGCAAGGTTACCGGAAGGTTTTGTCGTCCGATAAATATTAAGATAATTGGAAATTCAGAACTGGCTTCGCTTGTGCGAGGCCAGTTTTTTATGGGGTCAGGAAATGTAATCTGTTCGTCTGTAAGAAAACTATAGGGAAAAAGTAATGAACGGATGGCTTATTGTGATGAAGTGCAGGCTATATCCGTCGTCGTCGTTTGTATAGTCAACGACGCTGAATTTGTATCCGACGTCGTTGTATGTATAATCGCCGGCGTCGGATACAAATTCAGACAGGTCTGATTATGGCATGGAATCAATGGACTTTGGGAACAGTAATGAAAAGAAATATATCTTGCAGGGATGTAATATGCAGTTCTATTTATAGGCGCTAAATCACAAAAAGTACGAAAAAAAGCAGAAACATACCTTATTATAATGGTGTGATTCTGCTTTTTTTTTACATTTGTCCGGAAAATATTTATGGAATACTTTGAATTATGCAGAATAATTTAGTAATAGTCGAATCTCCGGCAAAGGCAAAGACGATAGAAAAGTTTTTGGGAAGTGACTATAAAGTGCTTTCCAGCTATGGACATATTCGGGATTTGAAGCAAAAATCATTCAGTATTGATGTGAAGAATGACTTTAAGCCTCTCTATGAAGTTCCAGAGGATAAGGAAAAGATAGTAAGAGAACTGAAGGCTGCTGCCAAAAAAGCGGATATGGTATGGTTGGCATCCGATGAAGACCGGGAAGGAGAAGCTATATCTTGGCATTTGTTTGAGGTGTTGCAACTGGATCCTCAGAAGACAAAGCGTATTGTATTCCATGAAATTACGAAAAATGCAATTCTAAAGGCAATCGAAAATCCTCGTGATATAAATATTGATTTGGTCAATGCCCAGCAGGCCCGTCGTATTCTCGACCGTATTGTGGGTTTTGAACTTTCACCTATCCTTTGGAAGAAAATCAAACCGGCTCTTTCTGCCGGACGTGTACAGTCTGTAGCTGTCCGTCTTATCGTAGAACGGGAAAGAGAAGTGCAGGCTTTTGTCAGCGAAGCATCGTATCGGGTGACAGCTGTATTCAATAATGCAGATGGAGCCGAAATCAGAGCCGACTTGGGACAAAGATTCAAGACCAAAGAGGAGGCAAATGCTTTTCTTGAAAAATGCAAGAAATCGACTTTTACAATTGAAGATATTACTACACGTCCGGTCAAGAAATCACCGGCTGCACCGTTTACCACTTCTACATTGCAGCAGGAAGCGGCACGTAAGTTGGGGTATACGGTTGCACAGACCATGATGCTGGCACAGCGTCTGTATGAAAGCGGATTGATTACCTATATGCGTACAGACTCGGTGAATCTTTCTGATTTGGCTTTGAATACCAGTCGCGAGGCTATTACCTCATTGATGGGAGAGCGCTATGTGCAGACACGCCACTTTACAACTAAGACAAAAGGGGCTCAGGAAGCACACGAAGCCATTCGTCCTACCTATATGTCGACTGACAAAATAGAAGGTACGAGCCAGGAGCAGCGTTTGTATGAATTGATATGGAAACGTACACTGGCTTCTCAGATGGCCGATGCCGAACTGGAGAAAACAACGGCAACGATTGGTATCAGCGGACAGATAGATAAGTTTATTGCTGTAGGAGAAGTGGTGATGTTCGATGGTTTCTTGCGAGTATATAAAGAATCGTACGACGAAGAAGTAGAACAGGAGGATGAAAGCCGTCTGTTGCCTACTATGAAAGTAGGTCAGACACTGGAATGTAAGACTATTACTGCTACAGAGCGCTTCTCTCAATGTCCTCCCCGCTATACAGAAGCCAGCTTGGTGCGCAAGTTGGAAGAATTGGGTATCGGTCGTCCGTCTACTTATGCTCCTACTATTTCTACTGTGCAGCAACGTGGATATGTGGAAAAAGGAAACCGGGAAGGTGTAAAACGTAATTATACGATATTGAAACTGGAAGAGGGAGTAATTTCGGAAAGTACACGTACCGAACTGACTGGCAGTGAGAAGTCTAAATTGCTGCCTACTGATGTCGGTATTGTGGTCAACGATTTCCTGATAGAGTACTTCCCTCAGATTATGGATTATAATTTTACGGCCAGCGTAGAAAAAGAATTCGATGAAATTGCAGATGGAGAAAAGGAATGGACCGGAGTTATGGAACACTTCTACGAAGGTTTCCATCCGCTGGTAGAACAGACCTTGACTTCGAAGTCTGAACATCGTGTGGGAGAACGTATCTTGGGTACAGATCCGAAGACTGGAAAACAGGTATCGGTGAAGATTGGCCGATTTGGTCCTGTGGTGCAGATTGGAACGGTAGACGATGAAGAGAAACCTAAGTTTGCCCAGTTGAAAAAGGAATATTCTTTGGAAACAATCACTCTGGAAGAAGCCTTAGACTTGTTCAAACTGCCTCGTAATTTGGGTGAAGTAGAGGGAAAAACAGTGATTATCGGCGAAGGACGTTTCGGACCTTATGTACATTATGGGGATATGTTTGTTTCAATTCCTAAGACTACAAATCCTTTGGAAATTACATTGGATGAGGCTCTTACTCTTATCCGAAACAAACAGCAGGCTGATGCACAGAAGGTAATCAAGACTTTTGCCGAAGAACCTGATCTTCAGATCCTGAATGGTCGTTATGGGCCTTATATTTCTTATCAGAAGAAGAATTATAAGATTCCGTCGAACATAGAACCGTCTGACCTGAATATTGAAACCTGCTTTAAGGTTATTGAATTACAGAAAGAAAAGGCTGAAGTACGTAAAACACGTTCAACCGCTAAGAGAAAGGCATGAAACGTATATTTTTAATAGGCTACATGGGGTCGGGCAAGACGACGCTGGGAAAGGCGTATGCCCGTGCCATGCAACTGCAATTCATCGATTTAGACTGGTATATTGAAGAACGTTTCCATAAGACAGTGCAAGAACTGTTCGAAGAACGGAAAGAAGATGGCTTCCGGGAGATAGAAAGAAACATGCTTCACGAAGTGGCCGAGTTTGAGGATGTGATAATCGCATGTGGGGGAGGTACACCTTGTTTCTTCGACAATATGGAGTATATGAACGGGAAGGGAGAAACTGTTTTTCTGGATGCTTCTCCGGAAGTATTGTTCCGGCGCTTGAAGATAGCAAAGAGTAAAAGACCTCTTCTGATGGATAAATCGGACGAAGAACTGATGGATGTGATTCAGAATGCATTGAGAATTCGAATCCCGTTCTATTCGCAGGCTAAATATGTTTTTAATGCGGAAAGCCTGGAAGATAGAGAACAGATTAGCTGTTCGGTACAAAGATTGAAAACACTGTTATTAAATTAAGTATAAACGTAGTCTTTTTATGTTGTGAAATGAGAAAATGGCGTATTGAAGATTCTGAGGAACTCTACAACATTACAGGGTGGGGAGTTTCTTACTTTGGTATTAATGAGAAAGGTCACGTGGTGGTTACTCCCCGTAAAAATGGAGTGGCTGTCGACTTGAAAGAACTGGTAGATGAACTGCAGCTGAGAGATGTGACTGCTCCGATGCTGGTACGTTTTCCTGATATTTTGGATAATCGTATCGAAAAAATCTCAAACTGTTTTTCCATTGCTTCTGAAGAATATGGATATAAAGCACAGAACTTTATTATCTATCCTATTAAGGTGAATCAGATGCGTCCGGTGGTAGAGGAAATCATCAGTCATGGAAAGAAGTTCAATCTTGGACTGGAAGCCGGTTCAAAACCTGAGTTGCATGCTGTAATTGCAATTAATACCGACTCGGACTCTTTGATTATATGTAACGGGTATAAGGACGAAAGCTATATCGAGCTGGCTTTGTTGGCCCAGAAAATGGGAAAACGTATTTTCCTTGTAGTGGAAAAAATGAATGAGCTGCGTTTGATTGCGCGCATGGCCAAGCAGTTGAATGTACGTCCTAATATTGGTATCCGTATTAAACTGGCTTCTTCCGGTAGCGGTAAATGGGAAGACAGTGGAGGAGATGCCAGCAAATTTGGCTTGACTTCCAGTGAGTTGCTTGAGGCTCTCGATTTCATTGAGAAGAAAGATATGAAAGACTGTCTTAAGCTGATTCATTTTCATATTGGTAGTCAGGTTACAAAGATTCGTCGTATCAAGACTGCCTTGCGTGAGGCTTCACAGTTCTATGTACAGCTTCATCAGTTAGGCTTCCCTGTGGAGTTTGTCGATATAGGTGGCGGTTTAGGTGTGGATTACGACGGAACCCGTTCTGCTAACAGTGAAAGTAGTGTCAACTATTCCATTCAGGAATATGTAAACGACTCTATTTCAATTATGGTAGACGCCAGCAATAAGAATAATATACCTCATCCAAATATCATTACAGAAAGTGGACGTTCGTTGACTGCGCATCATTCTGTATTGATTTTTGAGGTGCTCGAAACAGCTTCTCTCCCAGAGATGGATGATGACTTTGAAGTGAGTCCCGATGATCATGAGCTGGTTCATGAACTGTATCAGATTTGGGATAACTTGAATCAGAGCCGTATGCTGGAGGCATGGCACGATGCACAACAGATTCGTGAGGAAACATTGGATTTGTTCAGCCATGGTATTGTAGACCTGAAGACACGTGCGCAGATAGAACGTTTGTATTGGTCGGTGACGCGGGAAATCAATCAGATTGCTTCTGGATTGAAACATGCTCCCGATGAATTCCGTAAACTGGATAAGTTGCTTGCAGATAAATATTTCTGTAACTTCTCTTTGTTCCAGTCGTTGCCGGATTCATGGGCTATAGACCAGATTTTCCCGATTATGCCTATTCAGCGTTTGGATGAACGTCCGGATCGTACAGCTACTCTGCAGGATATAACTTGCGACTCGGACGGAAAGATTGCCAACTTCGTTTCTACACGTAATGTATCGCATGATTTGCCGGTACATACTCTGAAAGGAAAGGAATCTTATTACATCGGCGTATTCTTGGTGGGAGCTTATCAGGAAATCTTGGGTGATATGCACAACCTGTTTGGTGATACCAATGCCGTGCACGTAAGTGTAAACGAAAAAGGATATTCTATCGATCAGATTATTGACGGTGAAACTGTAGCAGAGGTTTTGGATTATGTACAGTATAATCCGAAGAAACTGGTGCGTACTTTGGAGACATGGGTAACCAAGTCTGTAAAAGAAGGCAAGATTTCGCTTGAAGAAGGTAAAGAGTTCCTTGCGAATTATCGTTCCGGACTTTACGGATATACATATTTGGAATAAAATAGCAGTCGGAATGAAAGGATGATGAGTCTGCTCATTATAAAATCAACCTTTCATTCTGACTTTGTATTTGTTGTGGATTATGAAAGAAAAACTGACAGTGATAAAAGTAGGTGGTAAGATTGTAGAAGAATCTGAAACCTTGAATCAGCTTTTGACTGATTTCTCTACAATACCTGGCTATAAACTATTGGTACACGGCGGTGGACGTTCGGCTACCAAAATAGCTACTCAACTGGGTATTGAAAGCCGTATGGTAAACGGACGCCGTATTACCGATTTGGAGACGTTGAAAGTAGTGACAATGGTATATGGAGGATTGGTTAATAAAAATATTGTAGCTGGTCTTCAGGCTAAGGGTGTCAATGCCATTGGATTGACAGGAGCAGATATGGATGTGATTCGTTCGGAAAAACGTCCGGTGAAAGAGGTGGATTATGGTTATGTAGGCGATGTGAAGGCTGTGAATGCTTCTGTATTGGCTAATCTGATTCGTCAGGGAATAGTACCTGTTATGGCACCTCTTACTCACGATGGAGCAGGTTCTATGCTGAATACCAATGCCGATACTATTGCCGGAGAAACAGCAAAAGCATTGGCTGAAGAGTTTGATGTGACTTTGGTTTACTGTTTTGAGAAAAAAGGAGTGCTGCGTGATGAAAACGATGATGATAGTGTAATTCCCGTTATTACTCCCGAATTGTTTGAGCAATATGTATCCGAGGGGATTATACAGGGAGGAATGATTCCTAAACTGGAAAATTCTTTTTCGGCTGTAGAAGCGGGTGTCAGTCAGGTTGTTATCACACAAGCTTCAGCTATCCACAGGCAAGAAGGAACAGTAATTAGAAAAAAATGAAAAAAAATAGACGGGTGGGTGTAACTTTTGGGTCATTCACCCGTCATTGTTATAGAAAGCAATGCAAGAAATCAGTTTTCGAAACGATATATTACCGCTGAAGGATAAATTGTACAGGTTGGCACTTCGTATAACACTGGACAGTGCAGAAGCGGAAGATATTGTACAAGATACCATGATTCGGGTTTGGAATAAGCGCGAGGAATGGAAACAATTCGAGTCTGTGGAGGCTTACTGTCTGACGGTTGCCAGAAACTTGGCAATAGACCGTAGTCAGAAGATGGATGCCCAGCATGAAGAATTGCTACCTGAAATGCAGGAGATTTCAGATGCGTTGCGACCTGATGAGCAATTGGAACAACAGGAACAGTTAAGTCTGATTCACCGGCTCATCAATGATCTTCCGGAAAAGCAGCGTACAATGTTACAGTTGCGTGATGTGGAAGAAAAAAGCTATAAAGAAATTGCCGAGATTATGCACCTAACGGAGGAACAGGTAAAAGTAAATCTTTTTAGGGCACGGCAACGGATAAAAATGAAATACAATGATATAATAAGATATGGACTATAAGTATATTGAACAGCTGTTGGAGCGTTACTGGATTTGTGAGACTTCTATAGAAGAAGAGCAGATTCTCCGTTCTTTCTTCAAGCAAAAAGATATTCCTGTTCATTTGTTGCCTTATCGGTCATTGTTTATCTATCAGGAAGAAGGAAAGAAAGTCGGGTTAGGCGAGGATTTTGACCGTCGTGTATTGGCTGAAATAGAAAGACCTGTAGTCAAAGCCAAGCATCTTAGCTTGCATTCCCGTTTTATGCCCTTGTTTAAGGCTGCTGCTGTAGTAGCGTTTCTTTTTCTGGTAGGAGGAGTGGTGAAACATTCTGTCAGTGAGGAGGAAGCAGGTGTTGTATATGTGTATGACGAATATGAACATCACCAGAAAACTCCACAAGTTGCGTATGAATCTGATACCTTGGCTATACCGATGGATATGTCTCAAGGATCGGATGTGGAGGAATAACGAAATAACATTTTCATTTGCTTTTATATATAATAGTTAGTGCTTAAAATTGTTTTAGAGGCTGTGAAGTTTCAATTCTCTCAAATTAAATTACTAACTCAATAAATTGGGAAAGGTTACCGCGTGAGCAGTAACCTTTCTTTCTTTATCTTTGCACTCATAATTATGGCAACTAAAAGAATCATACCCGATCCGGATTTCGGATATATCATACTCCGTTCCCGCCGTTTGGCTCGCAATATTACGATGCGTGTCAAGCCAGATGGGCTGTATGTTACCGTTCCTCCTTACAGTAAGACCGATAGAGTGATGGCTGTACTGTCTTCTTATAGAGAACGGCTGTTGGAAGATTTCCGCAAAGTAGCAGTGAAGAAGATTGACTTTAATTTTTCTATTCAATCTGAATGTTTTCGCCTGTCTTTGGTACCTAGTGACATGAAATGCTTCATGCTCCGACAAACGGAAGAGGGGATAAATATATGTTGTCCGCGTGATACTGATTTTTCGAAAGAGGAAGTTCAAAAGTTGGTGCGCAATGCCATAATCAGAGCCTTGAAAAAAACAGCTGCTTCTTATTTGCCTCCTCTTCTTCGGTTTTGGTCCGAGCGCTATGGATTGCCCCATAAAAAAGTACGCATAACTGGTGCCCGAACCCGTTGGGGAAGTTGCACAGCTACGCGTACTATTAGTCTTTCCTGTTATTTGATGCTGGTACCTTCTAAGTTGATGGATTATGTGATTTTACATGAACTTGCACATACCCGTGAAATGAATCATGGGGAAGCATTTTGGACTTTACTTGACAGCATGACCGAAGGACAATCTCTTTGTCTGCGTGCTGAACTTCGTAAATTCCGTTTCCCTTTTTAATGTCTTAGAGTTCCAGTCCGTCTAAAATATCAATATAGGTTTTTATTGCCTCTTCTATTTCGCTGACTAAAATATATTCATCGGCTGTATGCGAACGGGATGATTTTCCCGGACCAATTTTAACCGAAGGGAAAGGCATTAAAGCCTGATCGGAGAGAGTCGGAGATCCGTATGGCACTTTTCCTAATTCAACAGCTCTTCTTACAAAGGGATGCTCAGGAGAAATGTGTGATGAATTCAAACGGAAAGAACGGGCTTTAGCCTCACAACTGATGTGAGTCTTGATTTCTTCTAATAGTTCGACGTTTGAATAGAATTCATTGCTCCGGATATCCACAACGAAAGTGCATAAATCAGGAATTACGTTATGCTGTGTACCGGCATTAACTTGTGTGACGGTCATCTTTACCGGTCCCAATAAAGATGATTCCTTCGGAAAACGGTAGCTACGGAACCAGTTGATATCATCGAGTACTTTGTAAATAGCATTTTCTCCTTCTTCACGTGCCGCATGTCCTGCTTTTCCTCGTGCAGTTACATCCAGTACCATTAATCCTTTTTCGGCAATGGCCGGATTCATCTCTGTAGGTTCTCCTACTACTCCCAAAGTTATAGGAGGCAGTTGTGGCAAAACGCTTTCTATTCCATTCTTGCCCGATACCTCTTCTTCGCATGAGGCAAGGAAGATGAGGTTATATTTTTGCTGGGTACTGCTAAGATAACGATAGGTCTGGAATAAAGAAACTACACTGGCACCTGCATCGTTACTTCCTAATCCATAAAGTTTACCATTATCCATTTTGGCTGTAAAGGGTTGCTTGCGCCATCCCTGGACAGGTTTTACAGTATCGATATGTGAATTCAGAAGAATGGTAGGACGGTTGATGTCGAACATCGGGCTGATACACCAAATGTTATTTCCCGAACGTCCAGTCATAATTCCGGTTGCTTCGATGTAGTTTTGTAGAAAGTCTGCCGCAGCTTCTTCTTCCCGGCTGATAGACGGAATACCAATTAGAGCTTGGAGTAAAGTAAGGGCTTCGGCTGTATAATAATCGTAATCTATCATAAAAATGCTTTTTTTGATGAACAATACTTCGGTAAATTTTTACCGAAAGATTAAAAGTTAAACAATAGAACCGG
>ERZ840057.1279-NODE-1279-length-21954-cov-3.866889_pt1 | contig 21954 bp, 24 predicted proteins | sample MGYA00519907_ERZ840057 | MGnify/ENA primary metagenome ERZ840057 (study PRJEB31850, sample SAMEA3708862) | human gut metagenome | biome: human gut; feature: human-associated habitat; material: faeces | place: China | collected 2014 ...
ACATGACGTTTCTGTCTTTGGTTCATCCTTTCTCCATCCTGTTTCCTTGTCATAGTTCAACGTTCCCGTTACGTGAATCAATTTATTCTTCAAATCTATGTCAGTTTCCCAGTCTAAACCTCTCAATTCCCCACTTCTAAGCCCTGTAGATAGGAATAATTCACATATATCCTCTATTTCATCATCCTTTACATACTGCATGAATAACTTTTGTTCTTCTAGGTCCATTACTCTAGGCTTCTTTGCTTTCTTCATTTTTGGTAACGTTGCCAATGGTACTGGATTCTTTTGTATCATTTCATTCTTGTACGCCTGCTGAAACATTCCATGTAAAACCGTACTTACCAGATCAGCAGTCTTTGCCGCTAAACCTTGTTTTTGTAACGAATTGTACAATCTCTGAATCATTTCAGGGCGTACCTCTTTTATTTTCCTACCGCCTAAAGGCTTTTTTATATGCTGCTTATATGTTATTTCATAAGCTGTAATAGTATTCTTCTTTGACGTTGGTACTTTATACTCTTCAATCCATGTATGAAACCAACTATCAACCGTTACAATAGATTCCTTGCAATAGATTCCGTTCTTAACTTCATACTTCATTTTTTCTAATTTATTAACACATTCTTTCAAATCTACTGCTGCCACTTCATATCTTGTGCCCTGATATTGAAATCTTCCAACATATAAGCCTTTTTTCTTTTTCTTAATTCCACTAGGTAGCTTTGCCATACTAATTCCCCCTTGTACAAAAAAGGCAGCAGGTTTTTATGTCTGCCGCCTGTTGCTTTTAGGCTGAATTGTGGTATAATCTAATCAGCCTATTCTTTGTTAATAGGTTCTTGTGTTAGCCCTGTAGATCATTTGCCTGTGACTGCAGGGCCTTTACTTTTGTTGAGGATAGAAAGTTTCGTTTCGATCTAACTATTGAGTTATATCATACGTCCAGTTCAATAGGTTTCTAAGATTGCGGACCGCTGATTTACAGCAGTCCTTTTTTATTTATCGTTAAGACACTAAGGCCTTGCGATCTATACTAGCATATAGCTTTGACAGCTCTTCCAGTTTTGATAATTGTTCTCTGATCATTACGATTGCGTTGTAGTTTCTTGTTGCTGCCTGATCGTGCATAGCTGTTATGTATGCCTCTTTGCAATCCCCGTCAACATCAAAATAAGCATTTTCTTGATCTTGCAGGATCACATCTATTACTTTTGCCTTGAGTTCAACTTCTGTGATCATTGAATCAATCTTGATAAGTTTGTCCATTTCTTTGTTCATAATTTAGCCTTTCTTAGGTTCTTGTGTTAGTCCTATTTTAATTCTTTTACTGCTTCTTATATTTTTTTACTATGCTTTCCATTTCTGAAAAGAAGACATCTTTATTCACTCAGAATTGCTTGGTCTGTCTTTTCATTGTTTCAATAACATTTTTAACAGTTTCATCTGATAACGTTACAAGTTGAGCTATTAATATCATTGCTAACATCTCAGCTTCATCTTTATTTGACACTTTACACCTCAATTGCATCTGTTACATATGTCAATCCATTATTATCAATCAATAACTTTCTTTTTTCTCTGCTTAGAGGTCTTTTGTCTTCTAGTGATAAAACCGTATAAATTGCCTCGTCTTCTGTCCTTGGAATATTATGATAAGTTGCTGTTATCGTATACCCCTTTAATACTCTAAGATCTGGTTCATGATGAAATTTTTCCTCTTTAATCATTTTTTCAATATTGTTCATTATTATTTTCTCCTATCTATTTATTTTGTTTATATGTTTCCTGTTATCATCTTTTATATTTTATGTTTTCATCAATCCATTCTCCTTTCTTATTCGGTTCTTGTGTTAGTCCTATGCATTCATTCCCGTAACGGAAAATCTCATTGCTTCCTGTTTCTTCTGGTAGCTTTTATAAAGGTCCTCGTGATCCGCTCTGAATCTCTTAGAATCAAAACGATTAGATATGATCTTCTTGCATCTAACGATAAAGTTGCCTGCCTTTACCTGATCAATGCCTTTCTTCTGCATATCTTTCTTGATCTCGTCCTTTAGTTTTTCTCTCTCGGCTTCAATCTCTGCCTGCTGCCTGTCCAGTTCCTGAAGCCTACGGATTCTGTTTTGTATTGCTCTTTCTCCCATAGCTTGCACTTCCTTTCTTTGTGGTCCTTGTATTAGTTCGGCAACCCCTGAATCATCTTCTTGACTATTGCGAATCCTCTTGGTAGCTCACAAGGATATGGTTTCAGGTATCGAGTGCTTTCGGCTTTCCTCGGTTGCCTTTCCTTTACTGTAATTATATTATAAACGTTTTCGTTTAAAGTGTCAATAGTTTTATTTAAACTTTTCTATTTATTTTCAAAATATTTTAGTTGCTTTTATAAACATTTTTATTTATAATAATTATAGAAAGTGAGGTGTTATAAGTGGCAGTATCTGAACAAATCAAAATACTCTGTGTAAAACTTGGTATAAGTGTTTCTGAACTAGCACGTCTATATGGCAGCAGTCCGCAGGCATTTAGTCAAAAAATGAAACGTGAACGATTTACCCCTGATGAATTAAAGAAAATTGCAGCGGCAGCAGGTTGCAAATTTGAAAGCTCTTTTATTCTTCCAGATGGCGACAAAGTCACAGATTAACCGTTACAATCAAATGATCAGGGATGCACCTTATACTTTTGTGTGCGTCCTTTTTTGGTGCATATATTCTTGATCCTTAACGTTTCTTTACCTAAGCGAACGAATCGTTCTGTCAGATACCGTAACTTATTACGGAATTGATAAAAGCGTATACATTTTCACGTGCTCGGCTGAAAATTCAGCTCGGCTCCTACTGTCCAATTCTGGACACGTTAACGAAGTAAATATTTACCTTAGTATTTCTTAGTGTGTGCTCCAAAAAACCTTACCATTTCTTAACCCATATTTAAAAAAAATCTAAGCATGCAGTACTCCGATAAATCCTAGCATTTCCTAGCATCCTACTCCGATAAAATCAAGCTTTTTGCCCATTCCTAAGCCATTTGGAGCGTTCCGAAAAACGTTTGGAACGTTCTGAAAAAAATACGGAGTATTCCGAACCGTTAAGAGTAGTAAAAACGTCTGTTTTTCGCTCTGTTCGGGCACGTGTATCGTGTTCATTAATTGCTTCCAAGCTTGACATTTCTCAACATCTTGCTATATATGTTTCAACCATAACATTTCTTAACTTTTTCAGTACAACCGCACCTTAAGCACACTTGTTAAAACTCTAGTTTAGTCTAGTACAACCGTACCCAAAGGTACGCCCCTCACTTTCACTCATTTTTGAGTAAAACGTAACTTATTACAGTTTCTTATGATCCTGTATACGTTTTCAATGTTAGCATTTGTTATCATTTTAGAAATACTTTCTTCCACTTCTGGAAAAAACTTTCAGACATTTTTGTCCAAAACGTAACTTATTACGATTTCATAAAATACGTATACGGTTCGCTGCGTCCAATCTTGGTTCCGTTATATTCATATCCTGTCATGCTTATAAACACCCTTTCGATTATATACCACCCCCCTCACGTGCGCGAGGCAAAAATCTCGATTGTCGAGTCCACCCACCGGTCTCCCCTTAAAAAACTAAACCCGTTTTTTTCGTATGGGGGGTACTATTATTTTTTTGTCAGACTCTGACAAAGTTTTTTGTATTTTTTTTGAATCCTAATGAAGTTTATTCCTCATGTAATAATAAAAAGTGCTATAAATGTTGTAGCCGCTATACTGTGGATCAATAAACTGCATCTTCAAATCATATCGTTGTTCAAAACTCTTTAAGCTCGCCATATATGACGTTGGTTTTAATTGTGTGTTGTAATTGTGTTTCATAATGTCGTTGAGTCCTTGCGGATTCTCTACCATCAAATGAATACTACAACCGTTATTTCTAGCTTTTAAAAATTCTTTCTCGAATCTCTCCCGACCTTTTCCCAGATTGCCGCTTAATTCCTCTAAACTATTCTTTCGTTCTATTACAATCTCTTTGTGAAAATACAGTTCGTTACATAACAACCCGTCCACTTTTGGCAGCATAAAACTATAGTCTCCAAACTCCAAAGCCTGCTGCCTGTATGCGATATTCTTTTTATTAAAATAATTCAAGATATGATCATTGACTTTTTCTCTCGTGTCGATCAATATTACCATCTCTTTTGATAGCTTCTTGATCTGGTCATGTGTTAGTTTACAAATACTAATCAATGTGTTTACTCCTTTCTTCCAGATCTTCCAGAATGACAAGTAATAATTTTCCACATAAAGCACTATCTAAATACTTTTTTCTTACCTTGTTACATTCATTTATTACTTCATCCCAAAACTCCTCGCTGTCCGTTACAAAGTAAAATTTCTTGTAGATTTTCCAGACATCCCCGAAGATATTAAACTCTGTTTTCATCTCTTCATTTTTAGCCATAATTTCAACTCTTATTTTTGCGTGTTTTGTTTTCCAAAATTTAGGAATTATTTTTACTGCTTTTCGCACCGTTAAAAAATCACGTATTTATGCGGTTTCTGACATTCAGTACCCTCTAGTTCCCTTTTTAGGCGTAAACTATTATAAGAAATCTCTTCGTATAGAGAGTTAACGCCATAAAAGTGAACCAAAAGGTACTCCCTTAATTCCCTGATTCTTTTTCAAATGGATTTATATATAATCCTTTGACTACATTCTTATATTTTTTACCTTTGATCTTTGCTTGATTTTTTAGTTGCCCAGATCTTCTAAAGTAATCTATAAATTTCACTTTTCCGTATGGTTGATAGTTGTATTTATAACACCATTGTTCATAGATTGGATATAATTCTTTCATTGTAACGAACTGTGTAGGATCTTCCGTTAACACCTCACTAATAAATGCCGCTATTTTATCACTATTCATATGATACGATTCAATTTCTTGATTCATAGATTCCGTTGTTTCCAATCCGTCTTTTTGATATTTCTGATAACCTGCAACACACCAGTTAAAGAAACCGCTAATATTCTGCCTTTGTTTTAATCTGTTCTTCAACCACTTATCTTGTTCATGCTCTTCAAAATGCTTTCTAAATGGAATTACTACAATCCTACCACTAGTAAATAACGTTTCGTCTGTGATGATCGGTAAATGGTTTGTATTGATCAATGTAATAAACTCTGGTATGAATGACATTTCTTCTTGATAGATCTTTCTAGCCGTGATCATATCGTTCCCCGTCAACTGCTTAATTAGTGCAGCATCAAACCTCATGTTCTGCGGTGGTTCTGGTGCATTTACAAACCTCGCCCCCTTAAGCCTTGCAATATCTCCGTTTGCTGTCCTAGAATCCTTTTTTGATAATGCTAACGTTTCGGGCTGCATTGTTATGCCATAATCTTTGATCATATATAAATATGTTTCTACAATCGTACTTTTTCCGTTTCTGGTTGTTGCTCCATAGAGTAAGAATAACTTTTCCTCGTTCGTGATTCCTGATAATGCCATACCGAAAATCTTTTGAATATATTCAATATTTTCCTTGTTACCCTGTAAGATCGTATTCATAGTTTTTTGGATCTCTGTACTCTTGGCAGCAGGATCATAGTAAACATTGCTGATCTTAGAAATATAATCATTGGGATTGTGTTTTTGTAACACTCCCGTTTCTAAGTTATATGTACCATTCTTACAGTTAAATAATTCTTTGTGCTGATCAAATTGTTCTGCCTTAACGGGATATTTAGACCTAGCGTCATAGATCATGTTCTTTCTTACCTGCTGCCGCCCAATCTTCATAACGTGTTTCCCGTATTCTTCACGTTCCTTGTAATCTTCAATTGTTGTAGCATAGATCAATAAAGCATCCTGTAGCATTTTTGCGTTTTCTGCTGCGATCAACTCCGCCCGATCTTCTTCCCAGAATTTCCCGTTATAGCAACACCAACACTTAGCCGTACTGTTAAACCTACACACATCCTTAAACACATCAGCAAATAAATCCCCATTTCCTCGATCATCATAAGAATAATTTATTTCTGGTCCTAACTCTGCAACCTTTTCTTTGATCCATTGAGGTATAGCTTTTTTCTTTGTCGGCTTATCCACGTCTTTTCCTTGATTCTGTGGAATAAACTCCGTTTCTCTTACTAATTTGTTAAAATCTTCGATTGTGTAACCATCTTGGAAATAGTCCGTTACGTCCCCATGATCACGTTCAGATGTTTTTACTACCTTGATGCTATTAACAACTCCGATCAGATCACTTATGATCCTTGTTGTCAGCTTCTCGCCTGCTTCGTCATTATCTGGCAGCAGAACCACATCAATACCCGAAAAGTACATAGAAAAGAATCTACGCCAATCCCCAGAACTTCCCGCCGTGGTTGCGATCAATCCCAGTCCTCGCAGTGTTTCAACGTCCTTTTCTCCCTCAACGTAGTAAATTGTTCGTTTTTGTGCTGCTGCCTCTCTGATCTCTGGCAGATTGTAAAGAGTCTTATGTTTTCCCTTTAATCCATATTGAAACCAGTCTTTTTCCTTGTTGAGAACTCCGTACAACATTTCTTTCTTGCCATTCTCATCCTTTTCAAATCTGATCTTGCTGTATAGGTATTTGCCGCCCTGGTCCACATAATCATAAATTTCTACAATCTTCTTTTTCTTACTATGTTCCAGTCGGTCTTTCCAATCCTGCTTTACCTTTGTAACGTTACTATCATAAAACAGATCGCTCTCACGAAGCCCCACAGCCTCGAGGATTGATTTTGTTTCACACCCTGCATGGCAATGTATCAAGATTCCTTTCTTGCCCTTAGATACGGTCATACTTGCCGTATGATCATGATGTACGGGGCATTTGCATTGAAAACTGTTATCTTTAAATCTTGTTACTCCGTCAAAATATGTACTAGCTTCTTTTAAATTCATTCTTTGTCCTTTCTCCTGCTGCCTGTATTTGCCTGATCTGGCAGCAGCCTTATAGATGCTTGTGTTAACCCTGTATCTTTTCTAATCATTTGATTACTCAACGCCTGTCAGCTCATTCAAATATTGATCAATCTTGACTTTGTCCCACAATACACGTTTACCCATTTTGATTTTAGCCCCTGCTTCAATTCCTAGCTTTGTGGCCATGTTTCTTCCTAAATTGGTGTAGGCTCTTAGTTCATTTGTGTCCATTAATCTTGATTCTCCTTTTGCCTGAATATTGTTTCTACTGTTCATGTAGATACCTCGCTTTCTTTGTGTGTTTATCTGTTGTTCAGTTTCACTTGCAAGAATCATATCGTTCTGTTACAATTCTTGTAGTGTCATTATACGTTCTATAATGTCATGTGTAAATATGAACTTTTGTATGACATTTCTAAAAGGAGAATCAAATATGTTTATAAATAATGGATTTACTTTCTTAAATCAATATGGGCATTATACAGACATAAGTCCATATAACAATAAAAAAGATGGCTATATCTATAAAGAACGGGATCTTGGAGCTATTGATGTGTATGCACAAGAAAAAGCAAATGAAACTACTGTGTTACTTGACTTTGCAAGCCTTGACCCCAATAATTCTTCTGATATAGTAAACTTCACAAACAAATATGGTTTTTTACACTGTGAATTGATTGATCGTAATAATGATTACTTACATTTTAACGGCATAGATAAAGAATCATTTTCAAAATTTCTTTCTGTTAACTCTAAATCATACGAATGTATTCCTTTAGATGATTATAAATATTGGATATATAGATTTAGTAAAATACTTCTCTTACAACGCTATGTTGAGGAAATAAATATTTTTGAAATGATTAATATATGTTTTTATTTTTTATTTGTACAAAAGCCAAGTTTTCACTTTTTATGTGATGATATTGACGACTGGACTTCTAGTACAGAAACAGAATCTTTTGAAGAATCTTTTTTTAAATTCATTGATTATAAAGAAATAGACAATTTGCCAAAATTAGAACAAATACATCTTTTTTTTGATGATGTAAAAGCAGAATTAAACGAATACTTAGAAAGTGAAAATTTGGGGCATTATTACTATTTGGATTATCCAATATTACAATCTGCATTGTGGAAATCCGTGATTACTTTGTTTGAATATATTGATGCGGAATGTGAAATTGAAGCTGTCACAAATGATAAGATAATCCTAAAAAATGATGCAAAATTAATTAATACGTTACCAGAAAATATAAAAGCTCTCGTATTGACTATCTCTAAAAGTATTATCATTGATTTAGTTAATTCTGGATTAGAAACAATACGCCCATTCATCAAACTCGAAAATAACTCTTTTGTTGGAGATTGGGCAGTAGATAGTTTACTAGATTTAATGAATTTTGAGTTATTTTTATTATTATCTCAAGATTCTATAACTAAAAGATGCCCTTGCTGTGGAAACTTTTTTGAAGTAACAAAAACAAATAGTAGAAAAAAATATTGTTCAAGACTGTGTTCAATGCGTATGGCCAAACGACAACAACGGAAACGAGAAAAAAAGATCGGTTATGACTCCTAAGTTTATCCTTGACGGAGCACTAACAGACTCACTTGTTTCACAAAAAGTTAAATTTTCAAAAGTGGGGGACCAAATGGGGGACCTATCCACCCCAACACGCAAAAATCCCCCATTCTACGCCATTGTAGAATAGGGGAATACTTAAGGGGAGGATAAGTATTTCTTTATCCAGTTTCTTTATCAACTGGATATTCCTATTATGTCCTCTCTTTTGCTTCTTATACATTTCTTTTATAATTTTTTTCTTTCAAAACACTCAAATATATGCTAGGATACCTCATAGGTATACATAATTACGAAAGGATATCATCATGCAGAAGCAAAAACGTATGAAGCAGATCACAGCAATCCTGCTGATCATTATATTACTTGCCATTGTCGGATCTACCATCTTCTTTGCAGTGACTGGAAGCCAGTTGTTCTGGATATCGCTGTTTTTGATGTTTTTCTTTCCGATCTTTTTATGGGCAATGTCATTTTTATATAAATGGAGCAAGAATAAGAACGAGTAAAAGAATCCCTGTCATCTTAAGTTTTAGGTGACAGGGATTCTTTTTATTTTCTAATTCTTTCTAAATATTCTTTGATATTCTTTTCATATCCATTTTCGGTTGGTTCATAAAATGTGGTTCCTAGAAGTTCATCTGGAAGATACTGTTGTTTTACATAATGATCTGGGTAATCGTGTGCATATTTATATCCGATTCCATGTCCTAGCTTTGCTGCTCCTTTATAGTGGGCATCTCGTAAATGATTTGGAACTGCTCCAATCTTGTGATTTCTGACAGATTCTAAGGCATGATCAACTGCCATATAGGCTGCATTGCTCTTTGGTGCACTGGCTACATAGGTCACTGCCTGTGCAAGAATGATCCTTGCTTCTGGCATTCCGATCCGTTCGACTGCCTGTGAGGCTGCAACTGCTACCTGCAGTGCCTGTGGATCCGCATTTCCAACATCCTCGGATGCACAGATCATCACTCGTCTTGCAATAAATGTCACACTTTCTCCAGCATCGATCATTCTTGCCAGATAGTAAACTGCTGCGTCTGGATCTGATCCTCGCATACTTTTGATAAATGCAGAAATCACATCGTAGTGATTGTCTCCGTCTTTATCATATTTTGTCACTCTCCGCTGGATACATTCCTGTGCGACATCGATATCAATGTGAATCTTTCCATCTTCAGCCGGCTCTGTTGTTAAGATTCCAAGTTCGATCGCATTCAAGGCACTTCTTGCATCACCTTCTGCCATATCAGAAAGAAAATCCAGTGCATCATCCGTGATCGTTGCACCGTAAATTCCCATTCCTTTTTCATCATCGGTGATGGCTCTTAAAATTAATTTCTTAATATCTTCTTTATCTAGTGAATGCAGTTCAAATACATTCGATCTTGAGATCAACGCCTGATTGACTTCAAAATACGGATTCTCTGTCGTTGCTCCGATCAAAATGATCGTTCCATCTTCAACAAATGGCAGCAGATAATCTTGCTGTGCTTTATTAAATCTGTGGATCTCATCGATAAACAGAATTGTCTTCTTCTGATACATTCCAAGTGATTCTTTCGCATTTTTCACTGCTTCCTGCATATCTTTCTTTCCAGATGTTGTTGCATTCATCTGCACAAAATTGGCCTTTGTTGTATTGGCAATGACTTTAGCTAAAGTTGTCTTTCCTGTGCCCGGTGGTCCATAGAAAATAATGGAACTGATCTTGTCTGCTTTGATGGCTCTATATAATAATTTATCTTTTCCAATGATATGTTCCTGTCCAACCACTTCATCAAGAGTTGTCGGTCTCATTCTCCCTGCTAATGGGGATTCTTTATCTTTATTTAATTCTCTTGCATATTCAAATAAATCCATAGTTTTCCTCCAGATTTTATCTTAGCACAGGGTATTTAGAAAATCTATCAATTGTTAATAGTTTTTTTATAAATAGGTCATGATTTTATCATATTCCTCTGATATAATAAGAGAAGTTAATAACAAAGCACGGGTTAGGAGTTATCATGAAAAATACAGCAATTGAAAAACTTTCTTATACCGAAGTTACGAAGAATATCAGCCAGGCTGAATATGACCAGACACAGGAAGAATACATCCTGTCCAAATCTCCTGATAAATATATGATCAGTCTTCCGGTCAAGGTATTAATGTTTGAAGGAGCAGAGGACAGTTCCCCATTTACATATTATTTTTATATGGAAAATGACGAGGATCTTTATCTGATGCAGAGAAAACGAAACGGATCAGTCGTTGATAAGACAAAAATTCCTCTGACAAAGGAACAGGGACAGAAGATTTTGGATGGCGATTATCAGTTTTTATTAGACAGTGATGAACCGTTACTTAATTCTCTTTATTTCCAGTTTACGGTAAATCAGCTGCATCCTTTATATAAGAAGGAGTGCACAAGAAAGATTTTTCATCAGAATCGGTTCTTAGATGAGATTGTGGATATTCATATTGTTCGAACACCTTTTGAAGAAGATAAAGACTTCTTTGCTACACATGATAAGATGCTTAAAGGTGGAACGAAGAATAATCTTAGGAGAAATACGAGACAATATTTGAATATGTCAAAACCTATGGCAGATTTGTTGAATTATCAGAATTCATTAGTATAATATTTATAAAAATAATATCATTCTCAGAATTTATATTTCCTCGAATGATATTATTTTTTATTATGAAGCCTTAAAATTAAATACAGGCTTCATCACTTCCACCACATCCACTGACTCTCTGACCACATCAATAATATCTTCCAAAGATTTATAAGCCATCGGTGCTTCATCTAGTGTCTGTTCATTAACTGATGTTGTGTAAATTCCTTTCATGGATTCTTTATATGCTTGCATATCTAACTGATCTTTTGCCTTCGTTCTTGACATTAATCTGCCTGCACCATGTGGTGCTGAATCATTCCATTCTTTGTTTCCTTTTCCGATTGCCAGAATGGAACCATCTCTCATATTGACTGGAATCAGTACTTTTTCCCCTTTATGTGCTGCAATTGCTCCTTTTCTCAAAATCATCTCTTCTGTGTCGATGTAATTGTGAATTGTGTGGAAGGATTCTTCCGCTGTCATTCCTGTTCTTTCTAAAATGATCTCTGTCATTTTTTCTCTGTTCCTTTTTGCAAATGACTGACAGATTTCTACATCATGTAAATAATCTTCTAAAAATTCTCCATATAACCAGCAGAGATCTTCTGGAATGCTTAAAACTTTTGTTTTATAGCTTTTCTTTAATTCCTTTAATGCTTCTTGTATCTCTTTTCTTCGCCCTGATGCCTTATAAGTTTTTATGATTTCATCTCTTTTGGCAAAATATTCCTCTTTTCCCATGTGAAGATCTACTGCCAGCTGCTGATAATATTCTGCCACCTGTTTTCCCAAATTACGGCTGCCTGAATGGATAACTAAATAATATGTTCCATCTGATGCCTGATCGATCTCAATAAAATGATTTCCACCGCCAAGTGTTCCAAGGGATCGTTCCAATCTTTTTGTATTGTTTAGATTTCTTCTGCATCGTAATTGTTCAAGATTAAGTCGTTCTTCTCTGCCTTCCCATACATTCTTTCCAGAAGGAATATAATGACATGCTTCATCTATTTTTTCGAAATCTAATTCTTTCTCTTTTAATTTCACTGTATACATTCCACATCCAATATCAACTCCGACAACATTTGGACATGCTTTATCAATGACAGTCATTGTTGTTCCAATCGTACATCCAGCTCCTGCATGGACATCCGGCATAATACGGATTTTGCTGTTTCTTGTCAGTTCATAGTCGCACATCGTCCTAATCTGCTCGATAGCTTCTTCTTCAATTACTTTTGCGTAACAGATTGCTGTATTTATTTTTCCTTTGATTTCTAACATATTTCTCATTCCTTTCTTTTTTTCTTTATTCTATCTGGAAATATGTTTCTTATCATGGAAAAAAAGTTGCGAACTGTTTTATCGCTGTCTTATGAAGTTTCATAATTGCGATATTACTGTTCCCAACTTTTTTGTTTTCTTAAACGTTCCTTGATTAAATTTACAAAATGATCTGGCTGTACAACTTTGAACATGGGACCAAAAGATAAAATACGAATTACCATCTCTGTCTCATCATCTTTATCATAATCAATGGTAATCTGATATTGGTCTCTCTCAATTCTTTCTGCTTTCTTTGGAAAATGTGCAAAGTGTAACAGGGCTCTTTCTAAAGCATTTCTTTCATCTTTAAGTTCAAAGATGACTCTTCTTTTCCTTGGTGGAATTCTATGTATCAACTCTGCATTTTCACTTATTTCTGCACGTTCACAGCTTATAATCCTTCCAAGATTCACTGTTCCACCTAATCTGCTTCCAAATCCTGCGACACGGAATTTATCATCTTTTTCGGAATATTCAAGATATTTCGGCAAAATCTTCATTGATACTTTTTGGCCTTTATGATTATATGTAGTAATTTCTAACGGGTATTGATTCTTAATCGCGTCAAGGATCATTCTGAAATTTCTAATATAAACTTTATCTGTATAATCATCTCCATCTTGATATTGGTCAAAGATATAGAAATCATCTAGAGTAAATAATGGTTCTATCTCTGGAAAGTCTATTTCTTTCAGATCATCTTGAAATAAATGAATTCTTGGATCTTGGCAGATGGATTTTAACCATCGTTTTTGAATTGTTGTAAGTGGCATGGATGGATGATTCTTTAGAACCGTTGTTCCATCTGACCTAATCAACTGCCATTTTTGTTCTTTTAGTGCTGGTTCTATGCTTAGTACACTTTCTGAAAATGCATATTTCTCTATAATCTTACATATCTCATCTTTCTTTAATGGATGATCTAATGCTACCTCCAGAATTTTGGCAACTGTCTGATAATACACACTGTAAATTTCATGAAATATCATTGTACTTCACCACCTTCCAGATCATATAGTTCATACATTTTTTGAATATCTCTTTTAAACTGGGTTTCCAAAATCTTGTTTGAAAAATGAATTTCTGTGATCCTGCATAGAAAAGTCCTGATCCATGGCACTAGTTCACTTGCATCGTATACTTCTGCATAAAAACGGCTTGTATGATCATCAATCTTTTTTACTTTTCCGCATCTCTTTTCCCGTTCCAGTCTTTGATGGATATATGGTTCATTTTCTTCATAATGAACTGTAAACTCTACAGTCTCCATCCTCTCTCCTGACCTTGAAGTTGTGCTGACACCCCATATGTGTTTCTTCATGTGTTTCAATTTTTTTCTTAATTCTTGAAAATCTTTATCTTCTTTTTCTATTTTTACTGATATTATACGATCTAGTCTGAAAGATGAAATTCGTTTAAACTGTTGGCTGTACGCCATCAAGTACTGTCTGCCACTTTGTACGCTGATGAAAATTTGTAATGGAATTACTTTCATTTTTGTCTTATTGCCTGTCCTTTTTTGAAGCATTTGAATTGTCACACTGCTTTTCTTCTGCATTGCTTCGAATAACTGACACATCACATCACTATCCATCGTTCCTGTGATGTAGTGATGTTTAAATGCAAATTTTCCTTTATGTTTTAGCTGCTGGTCCAGCAAAAATGAACCTATCACCCCACATGGTACTATTTCTGAGAAATAATCTAAAATATCTATATTCCCTTTATAAATTTGATCTGATTTCTTATAATATAATGTTTTTCCACATTTTTCAGTTTCTATGATTCCCTCGTTCACATATTCTCTTAATTTCTTGCGGATTGTTGACTCATCAAATACTTTTGGACTTTCAAATACAGAAAGATATTGATCTACTTGCTTTGTAATCTCATGAATGGAAAGACTTTCTTTTGCTGATTCTAAAATATCCATTATGATAAAATGGAACGTGATATCACCACCAGTAAAACTCTTTATCTTCCATGCCTGATACAATGGATTATGTTCTGTGATCCGACTGTCGATGGATAAAAAGACATTTTTCCCATTTTCTGTTTGGTGAAATTGTATATAATTTCCTAGGATACTTTCTATGCGGCGGCGTTCATTATCATAAGATCTTGGGCTTTTTCTTGTGTATTCTTCTCGTTTTTTGAAACCATAGACATAGAATTCCCGCATATAGCTACGGATACGGTTGAAGTTTTTGATCAATTCTTTGTATGCCATGGTTTCACCTCGTTTACACTTTTCTGTTCAACTCTTCATAGCTGTCAAGTACCGTTACTGAAAACTTATAAAAAGTTATAAACCTTTATGTTTCATTCCTACTTCAACGAGTATGCTTTTGTAACGAATCAATTCATGTACTACTCACAAGTTCCTGTACTCTCCATAGGCGTTAATTCCTGACTAACGTATCAGTACATATCTGTAATCACTTGAATATATTATGCTACAGATCGTTTCAGAACATCCTCTCCATATTTTTTAAGATTCAAAGCTGCCTGAAGATCTCTGTCAACTACATTTCCACATTCACATTTGTAAATACGTTCTGATAACTTCAGATCTTTTTTGATCTTTCCACAACAACTGCATAATTTAGAACTTGGAAAAAATCGATCTGCAATGATCACCTGAATATTGTTCCACTTAGATTTATATTCCATCTGCCGCCTAAATTCATAAAATCCCTGTTGTTGAACTGCTTTGGATAAATGTCTGTTTTTCATCATTCCCTTTACATTTAAATCTTCGATACAGATAAAACTTGGTTCTCGTTTTACGATCTCTGATGTTATATGATGTAAATGATCATGACGGATATTGGTTAGTCTATGATTTAATATTAATAAAAGTTTTTCCTTTTTGATCACATTCTTCGTTTTACAGTATTCCTTTCCTTGTTTATTGTTCTCGTATGAACGAGAGATGCTACGCTGTAATCTGCGTTTTTGTTTCTCTAGTTTCTTAACTTTTTTCGTTTTATTGATGTTCTTATATTTATTGCCATCAGAACATATCGCTAAATCTTTAATCCCTAAATCAATCCCTATCCCATCATTGGAGGGAACGGTAACAGAGTCTTCGTATTCAATGCCTACTGTGATCCACCAGTTGATCCCATCATATCTAATACGGGGATTACTATAGTTACAATCCGTAGGTATCCGATTCTTTTCCGCAAGTCTGATCCAGTTTATCTTTTGCTTATTCTTCTTTTTGGAAGCAGCAAAACCCTCAATTTTTACATGCGTATCTGAAAATTGGATCTTTACATTATCTTGATAAAAAGATGGTATAGAAAATTTTCGGCTTTTGAATTTAGGAAACTTTGAACATCCTTTGAAAAATCTCTTATATGCATGACAAGCATCTTTGATCGCTTGTTTTGTTACATTATTTGAAACTTCATTTAACCAGGAATATTCCTCTGTTTTCTTTAATTGTGTAAATTCTTTTCTCAGATCACTATCCGATAGGAACTTACCACCATTTTTATAGTTTTCTTTTTCTCTTCCTAACGCCCAGTTATAAGCGAATCTGGCAGTATTGGCATATCGAAAAAGTTTTGTATTCTGTTTATTATTTGGGATCAGCATGACTCGAATTGTTTTTATCATCTTCTTCACCACCATCATCTATCAGTTCTTTTACAAGTTTTCTTGCTTTATTGGCACGTTTGCCTTGTAATTTACAACTAAATACAGTTATGATCTGAACTAAATCTTCAACAAGTTCTTGTTGCTCTGTCTTTTCAGTATGATCGATGATTTCAATATCACAATCATATAGACTTGCAATATATTCAACTAATTCAAATCCAAATCGTAACAATCTGTCTTTATAAAAAACAACCACCTTGTCCACTTTATTTTGAGATATTCGTTTCATAAGTTCTTTTAATCCTTTTTTCTTATAGTTTATACCAGAACCTATATCACTAATTATTTCAAATGGTTTGCCCTGTGCAGTAAGATACAATTTCATATTCTCTATTTGTCGTTCCAGATCATCTTTTTGTTTATTACTTGAAACTCTGCAATAACCTATTACAATTCTATCTAAATTAGGTTTTACATTCATAACTTGATTTAATTGCTCATGCGAATAATATCTATATCCATTACTGGAAGTGTGATGTGGATGAAGTTTACCCTTTTTATCCCAATTCCTTAATGTTTGAGCCGATACACCTAATATTTTTGAAAATTTATTGATAGAATAATATTTACTCATAAACAAATCCTCCATATAATATTTATAATTTATTCTACCAATAAAAATCATAAAATCCAACATATATTTATAATTTTTATAAGATTATTTTAACAGTTAAACACCTCCTATTGTCCGAACATTCTCCCGAAGCAAAAGCCTCAGGAGTTCATGTTACCAATACTAATTAATTTTTAGATGCTTCTTCTGCATTCTTTAATAATACACCATAACGTACGTTTACGAAAAGTGCTAATAAGATTCCGATTGCTGTAATTACGATGTTCATCATGATTACACTTGTAGATGTCATCTTAGCAGCTGCTGTTAGGATTGTGTAGTTACATAAGCTTGATGCGATCATAACTAAACTTGTGATCGTTCCTTTGATCTTAGGGAACAGATCATTGACAACGGCTGTAGCCATCTGAAGAACTCCACCTGCTGCTGCATATCCGATCACGAATGCTCCAACGTAGCAGATCATAGGTGTCTTGATCATGTAAACTAATGCTAACATTACAAGAGAGATTGCTGGATAGATCACCAAGAATCTAACCTGTTTGAATTTTGTGATCAATGCACTTGTTACGAATAATGCTACCATTGTACCTGCAGAATAGTATGTCTGCATAACAGATACATTCTGAGATGGGATCTTCGCAATTTCAGTACCAAATGTCTGAGCACAGTTTAACCATAACTGGAATGTTGCTGTACTTGTGAATCCGATCAGGATTAATGCAATACTCTCGACAGAGAAATGCGCATTCTTTAAGTTGCTGATGAAAGATTCTGATTTACCACTTTCAGATGCCGCTGGGAATGGTGCAAAGATTGCTAAGATTCCAAGGATACCGATGCATACACCTGCTACGACTGGAAGCATTAAGTATGACATGCTTGTTCCTGCTACAACACCTAAGAAGAAAGGCATTAATAACTGTGCAACGGAAATAAAGAATTTGATTCCCATTGTTGCAATACCTGTATATTTGTAAATAATTTCAGTTACAGCTGGGTATGTTGCTGTATCCAAGAATGAGTTAGCGATACCACCAAGAACAGCTGCTACATAAGCAATTGTTGTGTTTGGTGAGAATGCGATTCCTACTAAGAAGATAACGTATGAAGCACATCCAATGATCACTGATAAACGACGTCCTAATTTGTCAGATAAAGGTCCTGCAAATGGAAGGGAGATCAAACGTCCCAGTCCTAATGCTGCTGCAATGGATGTTACTGCCATAACATCTTTTAATCCCCACTGACTTGCGAGCATTTCTTTTACTACCTGCTGACTTAAGATTGAGCACCCGATTCCATGAATGAAATAGTTCAGATAAAGAACTAAGGCACTTGGTATGTATTTTTTATCCATTTTTATAATTCCTCTCGTTTGCTATATGGTTATGACTAAACTCTAGTCATATTTGATATCTAATACTTCTTTCATATGGTCGATTGGCATATGTTTTCCTGTCCATAAGTGGAAAGCAGCGTCTCCCTGGAATAACATCATTCCAAGACCGTTCATTGTCTTACATCCAGCTTTCTTAGCAAGTCTTAATGTTTCTGTCTCTCTTGGAGCATAAACTGTATCTGTTACGATCAGGTCTGGACGGAAGTATGTTTCATCAGGAACAACTGTCTGTCCTTCTAATGGTTTCATTCCTACACCAGTTGCCTGTGCGAATAAGTAGCTGTCTGCGATCTCTTCTCTTAATTTTTCTTTGTCATCAAGATCGTAAAGATTTACGATACAATCTGTGTTTTCACGGATCTTCTTTACTGTTTCTTCAGCGTTAGCCCAGAATTTATCTTTGATGTTGAAGATTGACATTTCTTTGACACCGTCTAATGCAGCCTGAATCTCGATTGCTGTCGCAGCTCCACCAGCACCAGCGATTGTCATTTTTTTACCGATCACATCAATATCGTTGTCTTTTAATGACTGCATGTATCCGATACCGTCTGTGATATGTCCGATCAGTTTTCCGTTGTCATTTACGATCGTGTTAACAGCTCCTGCCATTTTAGCTGCTGGAGATAACTCATCTAAGTACTGTCCTACAACTGTTTTGTTCGGCATTGACACGTTAGATCCAACAAGTTTTAAAGCACGAAGTCCTTTGACTGCATCCTCTAATGTGCTGTTGTCAACTTCGAATGCTAAGTATGCATAGTCAAGTCCTAATGTTGCAAATGCTTCATTATGCATTGCAGGTGAGCTTGAATGTCTGATTGGATAAGCCATTAATCCGATTAATTCAGTATGTCCTGTGATTCTCTCTGCCATAATATTTCTCCTTTAAATCAATCTTATTATTTATCTTCTCCTCTGAAGATCTCTCCCATTGCCTTCACTGCTAATGAATATGCAGATGCACCCATTCCAGCGATCATTCCGTGTGCGACTGGTGCGATCACAGAATGAGATCTGAAATCTTCTCTGTTAAAGATATTTGACATATGAACTTCAAGAATTGGGCATTCAAGAATCTCTAACGCATCATGAATTGCATAGCTGTAGTGTGTCCATGCGCCAGGATTGATGATAACTCCATCGTATTTTTCATAAAACACCTCGTGAATCTTGTCTACCATTTCTCCTTCATGATTTGTCTGGAAATTATCAACGATGATTCCTTCTTCTTTTGCTGTTTTTTCAATCAAATCATTAATTTCGTCTAATGTGATCGTTCCATACTGTTCTGGGTCTCTTTTTCCATACATGTTATGGTTTACGCTGTGAAGCATCATTACTTTTTTCATTATCATTCTCCTATTCGTTCTCTAACCAAGGTTTTTTCTCTAAAATCTCATGCAGTACATCATTTTTGGCACCGATCACTTCGATATGAATGCCACTTGGAAGTTCGATCCAGTTATGCCCCTGTGGAAGTTCTTTTACTCCAAGGGCATATGCTTTTTCTAATACCGCATCTACATTGTCTGTCATGATTCCAAGATGGTCTGCTCTTCCTTCGATATTCTCAAAATCTGTTTCTTCATTTAACTGAATTCCCGCATGAAGCCAGATTTTTCGATTAGGTGCTTCCCCAAGTGTCATTCTCACTGGCATATCAAATACTTCCTCAAAAAACTTTACATGCCATTCAATATCTGACACTTTCAATGCCATATGTTCTAAATATGAAGCCATAATATCCTCCTGTTATTTATTAAGAGATGGTTCATATTCTAACAAGAATTTCTCAATTCCTTTAACACATGTAACCAATGTCCGGTTGACTGGTGTTGGAATTCCAAATTTCTTTCCCCATTCCACAACAGAACCATTGATAAAGTCAATTTCTGTTGGACGTTTTAACTCAAGACTCTGTAAAATAGATGTTTTGAATGTTTCTGGAAGTCCTTCACTTGCTGCATACCATGGATATTCCGGATCTTCAGATTTTAATTTCACTCCAGCTGCTTTCGCAACATCGATTCCTTCCTGAATCGCAGCAACTGCTGTTTCCTTGATATATTCTTCTTCATAAAGCGGTCCATAAGGAAGTCTTGTAATACCACAGAGTGCTCCTGCTGCCACATTGATCAGAAGTTTGTCCCAGATCAATCCTTTGATATTATCGCTGACTTCACATAGTAAACCTGCTTTATTAAATTCATCACAAACAGCCTGAATTCGATCTGTGATCTCTCCTGTCAGTTCTCCAATGTAAGTGTATTTACCTTTCACACCAGCACTTACATATCCAGGACTTAATAATCTTCCTCCAACATATGTTTTTCCACTGATCACATTGGCTTCCCCTACAACTTCCGCAATTGTCTCTTCATTTCCAAGACCATTTTGAAGTGACATAACTAATGTATTCTCACCGATCACATTTGTCTCTTTTAACTGAGAAACCGCTTCTTTCGTTGCAAATGATTTCACTAAAACGATAACAAGATCAACTGGTCCCATTCCTTCTGCACTTGTTCTTGCATCTACTTTTACATACCAATCTTCCTTTTCATCGGTCATTTTCAGACCATTTTCATTAATCTTATCAATATGCTCTTTCCACTGATCAACAAAATATACTTCAGATCCACCCTGTGCAAGTGTACCACCGATCGTACTTCCAAGGGAACCTGTTCCTAACATACAAATCTTCATGGAATCTATTCCTCCTTATAAAATCTCTGACCGCAATTATTTATCTTCTTCTAATGGGAAGAATTTTAAGATATGTGTTGCTGCTAATACGATATCTCCATGCTGATTGAATACTTCCAGTTTAGAGAATGTCTTATTTGTCTCTTCTTCGATACGGTCCACTGTATATTTACATGTTAAAGTATCCCCAAAGAATACTGGTTTGATGAAACGTAATCTGTCATATCCATAAGATGCACTTGGAACTGGAGATTTTACCTGCTCCTGAATCTTTGTTGATGCTGTACATCCGATCGCAAATGTTAAAATACCATGTACAATTCTTGTTCCATACATTGTTTTCTTCATGAATTCTTCATTGAAATGCATCTGACTGTAATCTGCTGTGATACCACCGAATAAATATACATCTGTTTCTGTGACTGTTTTTGTAAATTCTGCTGTATCTCCTACATGTAATGGAATTTCTACTTTTTTAATGTTACTCATGATCGTGATTCTCCTTTATATTTTGTTTTTATTATGTTTGTTATTTTTATTTGAAAGACTGATTCATGAACTCTTCACGAATATTCATCTTTTCGTCTTGAAAGATTCGCTCATCCATCGGTTTTAACTCTTTGGAAATGATCGGCTTAAATCCCATCTGTGCAATGATATCTTTTTCGACATCAATTCCTGGAGCGACCTCTGTTAATACAACTCCTTCTTCTGTTAATTCAAATACTGCACGTTCTGTGATATAAACAACTTTCTGTCCCTGTTTTAATGCCTGTTCTCCGCTAAATGTGATCTCTTCACATTCTGGAATCATCTTTTCAAATCTTCCTTCCTGTACTACTTTGATCTGACCATTACCTACTTCAGTTTTTAACCCACCAGCTCGTAAGGTTCCACAAAGAACAACTTTTTTAGATCCAGAGCAAATGTTGACAAATCCACCGGTTCCCATGATCTTGCCATTAAATTTATGCACATTTACATTTCCTTTTGCATCCAGTTCGGCAAAACTTAAAAATGCGACATCCAATCCGCCGCCATCATAGAAGTCAAACTGTGATGGCATATCCATCAATGCTTTGGAATTGATACTTGCCCCAAAGAAGATTCCTTGTGCTGTCGCTCCTCC
>ERZ840057.1282-NODE-1282-length-21936-cov-28.462365_pt1 | contig 21936 bp, 19 predicted proteins | sample MGYA00519907_ERZ840057 | MGnify/ENA primary metagenome ERZ840057 (study PRJEB31850, sample SAMEA3708862) | human gut metagenome | biome: human gut; feature: human-associated habitat; material: faeces | place: China | collected 2014 ...
GTGCGATCAGTGCATAGATGCTGCCAAGGGACAAGCCGTTGATCAGCTGGCTAAAGAACACTGTCATGGTTGGATACTTCCTTTCTTTGCGGCGTTTACACTTTTTGATATAAAAAACGGAGAACGCCTGACCAGAAAAAAGCTGTTCCGGCGTTCTCCAAAAAAATCATGGGGTTTGCTCTGTGCGGACGGCTCCATCACCGGTGGATGGAACAGCGCGGATCAGAACATTTCCTTCAGCTCGGGCTTGCCGTCCACATAGGTCAGGATGGCAGTGCTCTTGACGGGGTTGTGGTGCTCGTCGAAGGTAAAGGTGCCGGTGATGCCCTCGATGGTGCCGCCGGCAATGGCATCGATGACGGCCTGCTTGTACTCGTCGGAGCCGGCCTCGAGACCCTGCTCCTCGGCAGCCTTAATGCCGTACACGACGGTCATGGCAGCATCATAGCCCAAGGGTGCAAAGCCGTTGGGGTAGGCCTCGCCGTACTCGGCCTTGTAGGCATCCTCAAACGCGGTGCTGGAGCCCTTAGCGTAGCAGGCGCAGAAGTAGGAGTCCTTCAGCTGGTCGGCGGTGGCGTAGCCCTCCAGACCATCCCAGCCGTCGCCGCCGAGGAAGGGAACGGTCAAGCCGACGCTCTCAGCCTGAGCCAAGATCTGACCCACTTCCTGATAGTAGTTGGGGCAGAACACCATCTCGGGGTTCTTGCCCAGAATGCTGGTCAGCTGGGTCTTGAAGTCCACGTCGCCCTCAGAGTAGCTCTCCTGATCCACGACGGTGCCGCCCTTTGCCTCAAACTCCTTGGCAAAGTTCTCGGCCAGACCCTCGTTGTAGTCCTTGCCCTTCAGGAAGATGACGGCTGCCTTGGTGTAGCCCAGCTTCTCGTAAGCGTAATCTGCCATCTTCACGCCCTGGAAGGGGTCGGTGAAGCAGGCACGGAACACATTCCCGTTCACGGTGTCGGTCTCGGCATCGTAGGTAACAGCCTCGGCAGTAGCGGAAGCGGTGACCATGGGCATATTGTAATCGGCGCTCTCGGCGGCAACAGCCAGCGTGGGAGCGGTGGTTACATCGCCTACCAGAGCGGTGATGCCCTGATCCACCATCTTGGTAAAGCAGGTCACAGCCTGCGTTTCATCGCCCTGCTCGTCCATGGTGATGATCTCCAGCTGCTTGCCGTTGACACCGCCATCGGCATTGACCTGCTTCATGTACAGGCTGGCACCGTTTACAACAGCCTGACCGTAAACGGAAGCGTCACCGGTCAGGGGGCCCATCACACCCACCTTGATGGTGCTGCCGGAAGCAGCAGCGGAACCAGCAGCAGAAGAAGCGGCAGTGCTTGCGGAAGAACCGCCGCAGGCAGTCAGAGCACTTGCTGCGGCAACAACACCGGCAGCGGCCATGAACTGACGACGAGTGATCATCTTTTTCATAAAAATCTCCTCCTTCGGAGTGTTCTATAAAGTAAATTGATAAAAACGGAAGCAAGGCCCTTCCCCTCTAAAGCGGCCTTGCTTCTATTCTTGTCTGTTATTATAGCTATCTGGGTTCAAATCCGCAATTCACAAACCGTCCATACTTTTGGGCGCATTTTCTCGGCTTTGTTGATACTTTATACAAAAATTAAAGCGTAATTTTGTGCACTATTTCAAATTGTTCATTTTGTTTATCTGCGACATGAAACAAATTCACATGTTGCAAAAAGGTTACAGGGTCTCCATCTCGGCGTCGGCGGCAAATTCGGCCTCGGCGCGAACTTCGGCGGCCTGTCCCTCGGCCTCGGCAACAGCCAACGGCTCTGCCAGTGCCTTGCGGATGGCGGTGACGTAGAACACCATGGAAAGCGCCGTACCGATGCACCAGCCCACAGGCCATGCCATCCAGATGCCGGTGGAGCCCAGCGCGGTGGCGCTGAGCACGGCGGCAATGCCCACGCGCAAAATCAGGTCGGTGAAGGTGGCGATCATGAACCGCACCATCAGGCCGCAGCCGCGCAGGATGCCGTCTGCCACCAGCTTGACCGACACCACAAAGTAGAAGGGAGAGAGGATGCGCAAAAACAGCATACCGGTGTCAATGGCAGGGCCCTGCGGGTCGTTCATGAACAGCAGCAGCAAAAAGCGGCCAAAGAAGAAGTACAGCACCACCAGCGGCACGCACAGCAGCCACACCAGATTGCGGCCTGCGCCAAAGCCTTCCTTGACGCGGTCCATCTTGCCGGCACCCATGTTCTGGGAGGTGTAGTTGGAGATGCCGTTGCCCAGGGTGGTAAAGGAGGTGATGACCATGTTGTTCAGCTTGACGGCGGCAGAGTAGCCTGCAATGACGCTGGCACCAAAGGTGTTGATAATGCTCTGCAGGATGATGTTGCCCACCGAGACAAAGCTCTGCTGCAGGATGCTGGGCACAGCCACCACGGCCACCTTGCCCAGCATATTCCACGAGAACAGCTGCACATGACCCTTGGTGTGGAAAGCGCGGATGCGGCGGAACACCACTACCATGGCCAGCACGCAGCTGACACCCTGACACAGGAAGGTAGCCCATGCCACACCGGCGATGCCCATCTTGAAACCGGCGACGAACAGGATGTCCACGCCGATGTTGGACAAAGAAGAGACTGCAAGGAAGTAGAAGGGGGTCTTGCTGTCGCCAAGGGCAGAGAAGATGCCGGTGGCAATGTTGTAGAAGAACATGAAGGGCAGGCCCAGAACGTAGATATCCAGATACAGCGCAGAATCTGCAAGGATCTCCTCCGGGGTGTTGATGAGCTCCAGCAGGGCGTCGCAGCCAAACAGACCGATGCCCATCAGCACGGCGCACAGCACGGCAGAGCCGATGAGGGAGGTGTAGACCGAGGTCTTCATCTCGCGGTATTCCTTTGCGCCAAAGTAGCGGGACACGATGACCGAGCAGCCGATGTTGCAGCCAAAGGCAAAGGCGATGAAGATCAGGGTGATCTCGTAGCTGTTGCCCACCGCAGCCAGCGCGTTCTCACCGATGAACTTGCCCGCTACCAGACTATCCGCGATGTTGTACAGCTGCTGGAAAATGATGCTGCCGAACATGGGCAGACAGAATTGCCACAATACCTGTGACGGCTTGCCCACCGTCAGATCCTTATTCATTGCAAAAATCCTCCTCTATAACGACTATAAATGGGAAAACAGCGTAAACGCCGCAACCAGTATAGAACCGAAGCACCAAAAAGTAAAGAAAATTTTTGGTATATATGCCATACGAAAATTACATGGCGGGCATAGTGCATCCCCGCTGCCGCAAGGGGGCAGACTGTAAACGGGTTTTCCACGGCGGTTTGCGTTCCCGTTAAAAATTTAGGTCTGCAAACATACGCACCGGCTCTTGCGCCGGGGTGCAAAGCGTGGTAGGATATTGGCAGTTAGTTATATATAACTATCTAAATAGAGCAGTTCCCCGTCTGCCCGCCCGGGCAGTACGGGAGAGAAAATGATATTCAGGAGGGTTTCAAGATGAATTATCTGGAAATTGAATCTGTTGTAGGCCGCGAGATCTTAGACTCCCGCGGAAACCCTACTGTGGAAGCCGAGATCACGCTGGCAGACGGCACCGTGGCGCGCGGCTGCGCCCCTTCCGGTGCATCCACCGGCGAGTTTGAGGCGCTGGAACTGCGGGACGGCGACAAGAGCCGCTATCTGGGCAAGGGCGTGACCAAGGCGGTGGAAAACATCAACACGGTCATTGCGGACGCAGTGGTGGGCATGGATGCTTCCGACATTTACGCCGTGGACGCCGCCATGATCAAGGCAGACGGCACCAAGGATAAGTCCAATCTGGGCGCAAACGCCATTCTGGCAGTGTCCATTGCAGCCTGCCGCGCAGCAGCCGCTTCGCTGGAAATGCCGCTGTACCGTTTTCTGGGCGGCGTAAACGGCAATCGCCTGCCTGTGCCTATGATGAACATCCTGAACGGCGGTGCACACGCCACCAACACCGTGGACACGCAGGAGTTCATGATCATGCCGGTGGGCGCCCCCTCCTTTAAGGAAGCGCTGCGCTGGTGCGCCGAGGTGTTCCATGCACTGGCTGCCATCCTGAAGTCCAAGGGGCTGGCTACCTCCGTGGGCGACGAGGGCGGCTTTGCACCCAACCTTTCCAGCGACGAGGAGACCATCGAGACCATTCTGGCTGCCATCGAAAAGGCGGGATATCTGCCGGGCAAGGACTTTATGCTGGCAATGGACGCCGCCGCCTCCGAGTGGAAGAGCCCCAAGGGCAAGGGCTTTTACAAGCTGCCCAAGGCGGGTACCGAGTTCACCTCCGCAGAGCTGATCGCACACTGGAAGAGCCTTGTGGAAAAGTACCCCATTATCTCCATCGAGGACGGTCTGGACGAAGAGGACTGGGAGGGCTGGCAGCAGATGACCCGCGAGCTGGGCGGCAAGGTGCAGCTGGTGGGCGACGACCTGTTCGTGACCAACACCGAGCGTCTGGCAAAGGGCATCCAGCTGGGTGCGGGCAACGCTATCCTGATCAAGCTGAACCAGATCGGCTCTGTCTCCGAGACCTTGGAAGCCATCAAAATGGCGCACAAGGCCGGTTACAACGCCATCAGCTCCCACCGCTCCGGCGAGACCGAGGACACCACCATTGCGGACTTGGCGGTGGCGCTGAACACCTGCCAGATCAAGACCGGCGCGCCCAGCCGCACCGAGCGTGTGGCAAAGTACAACCAGCTGCTGCGCATTGAGGAGCAGCTGAGCGAAAGCGCCGTCTACCCCGGCATGGAAGCGTTTTAAGTAAGATGATTTGGAATGCCCTCCGCGCTGCTTTGGGCATTTTCAGCGGAAAAAGTATTTTTGATTTGTTGCTCAGAAACGCCTGCGGGCGTTTCTGAGCAACTTTTTCACGGGAAGGGGTCGTAAAGGCAGACGGCAGCTGCAATACTCCCAATATTTACCACCACGGCATTCGCAATCCTGCGGTGGGCTGGTTCGTATATAAGGCAGACCGGCACCCGGCAGCAGTCGGGACGGAATGAAACGAAAGGAGCAAACCTTCCATGTTTCAAGGCCTTGGGCCGCTGTTCAGCCTTTTGGGCGGCGGCAGCTTGACTAAGCTGCTTCTGTTTTTACTGAAGGGGCTGTTCGGCTGAAACGGACGGTCTGAAAGGAGAATACCATGCTGATCGTATTGGAGCATCTGCTGGGTCGGATCAACCTGCCCGGTATGTGGTGGATCATCGCAGAGCGCTGGCTGTGAGGTGACACCCCGCAAAGCCGCTGCACTTTTTGTGCGGCGGCTTTTTTGCTGCGCGGAATGATTTCATTGGGCTCGCCCTTATAACTTTTTCTAATGTGCCTTACTTGCCGTTCTGTTGGTAAAAAATGCTTGCATCTAGGCGGTTTTGATGATAAAATCAAAATGTTATAGTGTGCCCAAAAGCGGGGCGTACAGGAAGGTAAAGTTTGAAATTGCGGTAACAGGGGGTACTGCGTGCTGCAATGCGCGGAGAAAAAGGCAGGAAAGGTAAAATGGAAACAGACGAGACAATAAAAAAAGGATTTCTGCGGCTGGAACGCTATGCACAGAATATACCGGGCGGCTTTCACTGCTGCGCAGAGGATCCTGAAAACGGCTATCCGTTTGCTTATGTCAGTGACCGTTTTCTGGAGATACTGGGCTGGGAGCGGGAAGAATTTGCGGCAAGGTTCGATAACCGCTATACAGCGCTGATACACCCGGATGATCTGGCGGCCGGGCTGCGCTACCGGAATGCGGAAAACAGCGCGACTTACGCCAAGAATGGTGACAGCATCTTCCGGATTCTGGGCAAAAACGGCTACCGCTGGGTCACCAACGCTGCCAATCAGGTGGAATGGTACGGCAAAGGCTATATCGTGGGCACGATCACGGATATCACCCCCTATATGGAACTGCGGGAAAAGCTGGAACAGCAGAACCGTACCCAGCGGGAGGCGCTGGAAACCGCCAACCATAATCTGCTGCGGATGATGCAGCAGATGGAGGAGCAGAAGGCGCAGTTTGCCCAGACTACTGCCCGGAGCATGGAAAAAGAAAAGCGCTACCGGCAGCGGCTGAACCACGACGCCCTGACCGGCACCTACAACCGCCGCTTTTACGAGGAAGTGGTGCGCAATAACCTCGGCCCGGCGGGCATCGCTCTGATGGATATCGACGATTTCAAGATCTGCAACGATACCTACGGCCACCACGCCGGAGATCTGGCACTGGAAACCGTTGCAAAGGCCATCCGCAGCTGCATCCGGGAAACAGATCTGCTGATCCGCTACGGCGGCGACGAGTTCTTGCTGGTGCTGCCCGGCATCCCGGCGGATTATTTCAAGGTAAAGCTGGAGCAGATCCGCACCGCCGTGCAGCAAACGGTGGTGCCGGGCTACCCCCACTTCCGGCTTTCGCTGAGCATCGGCGGCGCGATGCAGACCCTTGCCGACCCTATGGAGAACGTGGTGCGCCGGGCAGATTTTATAATGTATCAGGCCAAAAACCACAAGGACGCCGTGGCGGTGGACACACAGGACAGCCGGTTGGCTGCACAGAAGGATGTCTTAGGGGAAAAGCCCGTGATCCTGCTGGTGGACGATTCCATGATGAACCGCATGATGCTTGCCGGCATTCTGGGCGAGGACTACCGCATTCTGGAAGCCGAGAACGGCAAGCAGTGTCTGGAGCTGCTGCGGGCAAACGCCGGGCAGACCTCGCTGGTGCTGCTGGATATCAATATGCCGGTCATGGACGGCTTTGAGGTGCTGCGCACCATGAACACCAACCACACCATCGAGGACGTGCCGGTGATCATGATCTCCAGCGACGATTCGGAGGAAGCCATCCGCAAGGCCTACGAGCTGGGTGCCAGCGACTATGTCAACCGCCCCTTTGACGCAAAGATCGTCTACCGTCGGGTGTCCAACACCATCAAGCTGTACGCCAAGCAGCGGCGGCTGGTGCAGATGGTGTCTGACCAGATCCGCGCACGGGAAAAGAACACCGATGTGCTGGTGGGCGTGCTGAGCCAGATCGTGGAGTTCCGCAACGGCGAGTCCGGCTCTCATGTGCGGCACATCCGCATTATCACCGAGACGCTGCTGCACCGGCTGATGGAGCTGACCAGCCGCTACGACCTGACCCCCGAGCAGCAGGATAATATCCCGCTGGCGTCGGCGCTGCACGATATCGGCAAGATCGGCATTGACGAAGCCATCCTGAATAAGCCCGGCAAGCTGACCGCAGAGGAATTTGCGGTGATCAAGACCCACAGTATGCTGGGTGCAGAGATGCTGCACAAAACCGAAAACTTTGCCGACCAGCCGCTGTTGCAGACCGCCTACGAGATCGCCCGCTGGCACCACGAGCGCTGGGACGGCAGGGGATACCCGGACGGGCTGAAGGGCGACGATATCCCCATCAGCGCACAGCTGGTCTCCATGGCGGATGTGTATGACGCACTGACCAGCGAACGGTGCTATAAAAAGGCTTTCCCGCACGAAACGGCTGTCCAGATGATCACGAACGGCGAGTGCGGAGCCTTCAACCCGCTGCTGCTGCAGTGTCTGCTGGACGTGCAGGGGGAACTGAAGCAGGAAATTTTACAATGGTAATGTGAGGATAACTACGCGTGACAAAACAGCGATCCAACTATAAAATACCCCGCCGCACCTTTTTAAAGGTGTGCGCGGCGGCTGCCGCAGCCGGGCTGACCGCCTGCAGCAAAACGCAGGCGGCGGCAGCACTGCCCGAGCTTACGGTGGGCAGCGATAACTACCCGCCTTTTATCTACCTGAACAATGATAGCACGCCCACCGGCATTGATGTGGACATTGCCACCGAGGCCTTTGCCCGCATGGGGTATGCGGTACGGTTTGAAATCATTGACTGGGAGCAGAAAACAAACCTTGTGGAAAGCGGTGCTATCGACTGCATCTGGAGCTGCTTTTCCATGGATGGGCGGGAGCAGCTGTACCGCTGGGTAGGGCCGTATATGGTCAGCCGTCAGGTGGTGGCGGTCAATGCCGATAGCGGCATTGAAACGCTTGCCGACCTTGCGGGCAAGACCATGATGGTGCAAAGCACCACCAAGCCGGAGGAAATCTTCCTCGCCGGCACCGACCCCCGCATCCCGCAGTTTGGTGAACTGCTGAGCGCCGAGGACCGCAGCGTGCAGTACGCCATGTTGAACTGCGGCTATGTGGATGCCATTGCCGCCCACGAGGCCGCCATTTTGCGGTATATGCAGGATTGCAATGCCAATTTCCGCATTCTGGAGGAGCCGCTGCTGGTCACCGGCATCGGCGTGGCCTTTGCGCTGAACGACACCCGCGGGCTGGACGAAAAGCTGACCGAGACCTTTGCCGCCATGCGCGCCGACGGCACGCTGAAGCAGATCGTAGGCAAGTATCTGCCGGACCCGGAAAAGTATCTGGAGGTGGACGCCCTTGAACCGTAACAAGAAAACGTTCACGCCCAATATGCGGGTGGCGGCGCTCTACCTGCTGATGGGCGTGCTGCTTTTGCTGGCAGTGACCCTCTTCTCCGGGCGGGAATCCATGCGCGCTACCGAGGAATACTTTGACCGCACCATCAACTTTGTAAAGGTGCAGTCCACCAGCTACGAAAAATATAACGATACCGTCACCGCAAAGGCGCTGCGCCGGATGGCGGTCTCGGTGCGGCAGCTGGCCGAAAATGATACCTTGGATCTCTACGACCCCGAAGCCCTCCGGAAAGAAACGGAATCCCTCTGGCTTACCGGCATTGCCGTACTGGACGAAAATGGAGAATCACTGTGCGAGTATACGGATGGTAATATCGATTATGCGCAGTTTGCGGAATCGCTGCGAGAGCAAGCCGCGCTGAACGTGCTGCAAAACCCGCAAAAGACCTATCTCAAGCGCATTCTGTTACAGGATGGTACAGCGGTGGATGTTGCCACCCGCCGCGCCGCAGCAGGGGACGCTGTGCTGCTGGCGTACCGGGTGACCCCGCCGGAGTTTGTGGAGGGGACAGCCCTGTCCATCCAGAGCGTGCTGGACGGCTACCCGAAGAACATCAGCGGCACCATCTTTATCGTGCAGGACAACAAGGTGATCGCCGCAAACGACCCGAGCCTCATCGGACTGTACACCACGAACAGCCCGCTGGTGCAGGGCATCCGCAAGGCCGGTGCGCCCGACATTCTGACCCACACCCGCGACTGGGCAAATTCCGGCTGCTATTTCGGGATGTACAGCAACGGACAGAATTTTGATCTGTATCTCTATATCGACGAAAAATCGGTGTTCCGCAATTTCAGCAGCGCACTGCTGACGGCACTGATCTTCTATCTGATCTGTGTGGCAGTGCTGCAAACGCTGCGCCGCCGCTCCATGAAGCTTGCGGAGCAGCAAAAAAGGGAGCAGGAGCAGAAGTATCACGCCCAGCTGGAAGAGCAGAACCGCAAGCTGGAGCTTGCCGTCCGGCACGAGGCAGCGGCAAACCGCGCCAAGCGGGAGTTCTTGTTCAACATGAGCCACGACATCCGCACTCCGATGAACGCCATTATCGGCTTCACCTCGCTGGCGGCGACCCATGTTGATAATAAAGAACAGGTGCTGGACTACCTGAAAAAGATCTCCACCTCCAGCCAGCACCTGCTCTCCCTCATCAACGATGTGCTGGACATGAGCCGTATCGAGAGCGGCAAGGTGAAGATCGAGGAAAAGGCGGTGCATCTGCCGGATCTCGTGCACGATATACGCTCCATCATCCAGCCCAACATCAGTTCCAAACGGTTGTCGCTGTTCATCGACACCATGGATGTGGTGGACGAGGATATCATCACCGACCCGCTGCGGCTGAATCAGGTGCTGCTGAACATCCTTTCCAATGCTATCAAGTTCACCCCCACCGGCGGCATGGTGAGCATCCGCATTGCTCAGAAGCCCGGCGCGCCCAAGGGCTGCGGCAATTATGAGTTCCGCATCAAGGACAACGGCATCGGCATCAATAAGGAGTTCCAGAAGCACATCTTTGAGGAGTTCACCCGGGAGGAAAGCTCCACCGTCAGCGGCATCCAGGGCACGGGTCTCGGCCTTTCCATCACCAAGAACATTGTAGACCTAATGGGCGGCACCATCGCCCTTGAAAGTGAGCCGGGCAAGGGCAGCGAGTTCATCGTGAACCTTTGCTTCCCCCTCAGCGGGCAGAAGGCGGAGATCAAGCAGCTGCCCCAGCTGGAAGGGCTGCGGGCGCTGGTGGCGGACGACGACACCAACACCTGCCTGAGCGTCAGCACCATGCTTTCCAAGATCGGCATGCGCCCGGAGTGGACCATCTCCGGCAAGGAAGCAGTCATCCGCACCAAGTACGCCGTGGAGCAGGGCGATGCTTTCAGCGTGTATATCATCGACTGGCTCATCCCGGATATGAACGGCATCGAGATCGTGCGGCAGATCCGCAAGGTCATCGGGGACAGCTGCCCCATCATCATCCTGACCGCCTACGACTGGGCGGATATCGAGGAGGAGGCGCGCGCCGCCGGTGTGACCGCCTTCTGCGAAAAGCCGCTCTTCCTCTCGGAGCTGCGCAAGGTACTGGCAGAGCCCTTCCGGGTGCAGTCGACCCAGACACCCGCCCTGCCGCCCAAGGCAAGCTTTGACGGTAAGCACCTGCTGCTGGTGGAGGATAACGCCCTGAACCGGGAGATCGCCATAGAGATCTTAAAGGAAGCAGGCTTCCTTGTGGATACCGCCGGAGACGGCGTTGAAGCAGTGGAAAAGATGGAGCAGTCCGTGCCCGGGCAGTACGACCTGATTTTGATGGACATCCAGATGCCCCGGATGGACGGCTACGAAGCCACCCGGCGTATCCGCGCCCTGCCCGACCCCCGCAAGGCAGGCATCCCCATTTTTGCCATGACCGCCAACGCCTTTGAGGAGGACAAGCAGAACGCCCTGAATGCGGGCATGAACGGCCACATCGCAAAGCCGCTGGATATCCCGCACCTGCTGAAGGTGCGGGAAGAAGCGCTGAAATAAGAACCCGCTCAGGCAAAGCCTTGCGGCTTTATCGGCTCCCCCGAAAGGGGGAGCTTTTTTGTTTCTGCCGGTCAGCATCTTTCCGTTCACGCGGTTTTATCTTCCTGCATAGGATGGTGCACAGCGGAAAAGGGGAGATGACGACATGAGGCAGACAAAGCGGTTTGCGGTGGTGGGCAGCGATGCCCGGCAGGCGGCGGCAGGGCGTGCACTGGCGCGGGCGGGGTATACGGTGGGCGGCGTGCAGCAGCTGCCGCAGGCAGACTGCATCCTGCTGCCGCTCCCGCTGGAACAGTCCGGTCTGCCGCTGGCGCAGCTGCTGGGCATGGCAAAGCCCGGGGCACTGGCGCTGGGCGGTAAGGTGACGGACAGCGCAAGGACTATCGCCCGGGCGGCGGGGGTGGAACTGGTGGACTACTTTGCCCGCCCGGAGCTGACCGTGTATAACGCCATCCCCACCGCCGAGGGCTGCATCGGCATTCTGCTGGAACGGCGCAGCCGTACCCTGTGGGGCGCGGCGGTGCTGGTGCTGGGCTTTGGCCCGGTGGGGCGGGCACTTGCGGTGCGTCTGGCGGCGCTGGGTGCGCGGGTGACCGTGGCGGCACGCCGCCCGGTGCAGCGGGCCATGGCAGAGGAGCAGGGGCTGCGGGCGGTGCCGCTGACAGACCTTGCTGCCGCAGCTGCCGCCTTTGATACGGTGGTGAACACCATCCCCGCGCCGGTGCTGACGGCGGCAGTGCTGGCGGCGCTGCCGAAGGGGTGTCTGATCGTGGATCTGGCCTCAAAGCCCGGCGGCACGGACTTTGCCGCCGCCCGGCGGCTGGGGCACACGGCGCTGCACGCGCTGAGCCTGCCGACGGTCTGGGCGCCGGAAACGGCAGGGGAGGCGCTGGCGCGCACGGTGCAGACCATTTTGCAGGAGCGGGAGGGAACAATATGATCACAGAGAAAAAGGGCTGTCTTGCCTTTGCGGTGTGCGGCAGCTTTTGCACGTTGGAGAACGCCTTGGGCGCGGCGCAGGCACTGACGGCACAGGGCTGGACGCTGCTGCCCGTCATGAGCTTTGCCGCGCAGCAGGATACCCGGTTCGGCACCGGGAAAGGCTGGCGGCAGCGCTTACAGGCCGTTACCGGGCAGCCGGTGCTGGACACCCTGCAGGCAGTAGAGCCGCTGGGACCCCGGCGGCTGGCGCAGGCGTTGGTGGTCGCCCCCTGCACCGGCGCAACGCTGGCGCGGCTGGCGGCGGGACTTTCGGATACGCCGGTGACCCTTGCCGCCAAAAGCCTGCTGCGGGTGGGCAGCCCGGTGGTGCTGGCAGTCTCTACCAACGACGGCCTTGGCGCCTCCGGCGAAAATATGGCGCGGTTGTGCCAGCGCAAGCACTATTACTTTGTGCCCTACGGGCAGGACGACCCCTTTGCCAAGCCCCAGAGCCTGAAGGCCGACCTTGCCCTGCTGCCCGCCGCCGTGGACGCCGCTTTGCGGGGTGAGCAGCTGCAACCGGTGCTGCTGGGACAAAGGAATGTGTAAATCTCTTTTCAGCGGGGAAAAAATGTGGTATACTTCAAATGATATCTTGTCGGCATAAAACGGATAAGCGGAGAATACCAGATGAAAAAACTTACCGCAGCACTGTGCACTGTGCTGCTTTTGATAGGCGCTGTGCTGGTGCCCGGCGCGGCAGCAGCCGGCCCGGCGCTGGCCAATACCCGGGCATACTGCATCATGGATGCAGACACCGGCCTTGTGCTGGCGCAGCAGAATATGGATGAGGAGCTGCACCCGGCCTCCATTACCAAGGTAATGACCCTTGGTCTTGCCTGCGAAAAGGCGCAGGGAGACTGGGATGACGTAAAGCTGACCGTGAGCCACGAGGACGTCTACTCGCTGGCGGGCACGGATTCCAGCCACATCGCTCTGCTGGAAGGGGAAGAAGTTCCCCTGGTGGATGCGTTGTACGCCACCCAGATGGCCAGCGCCAACGACGGTGCCAACCTGCTGGCGGAGTATTTCGGCGGCGGCACCATCGCGGATGGCGTGGCGGCCATGAATGCACAGGTGGAGGAGCTGGGCCTTGCCCACACCCACTTTTCAAACCCCCACGGCATCAGCGACGACGACCACTACACCAGCTGCTACGATATGGCACAGATTTTGCGCTGGGCGCTGCAGCAGCCGGGGTTTGAGGAGTTGTTCACCCGCAACGAGATGTACACCATGCAGCCCACCAACATCCAGCCGGTGACCCGCTACTTCTCCCAGCAGGATAAGATCCGCATCGGCTCCAGCCGCTACCATATCGACAGTGTGCTGGGCTCCAAGCTGGGCTATACCAACACCGCCCGGTACAGCTATGTCTGTCTGGCGGAGCAGGACGGGGTGCGGCTGATCTGCGCGACCATGCAAAGCCAGCTGAGCACCGATAAATATAACGATATGCGCACCCTGCTGGACTACGCCTTTTCCACCTATAAAAGCTACACCCAGCTGCCCGGCGGCACGGTCACCGCACAGCTGGCTGTGGCGGGCGGCGGGCAGAGCCTTGGCACCGTTACCGTAGCCGACCCCGGGGTGAAGTTGCTGCTGGCCGAGGGCTTATCCGCGCAGGACGTGACCGTGGATCTGGAGCTGCCGGAGCAGTATCTGCTTGGCGCAGAGCCCGCCGTGTATGCGGTGTACACCCTGAACGGCGGCGCGCAGCAGGAGAGCACCAGCGTGCGGGTAAAGGCAGAGATCACAGGTCTTTCCGAACTGCTGGAGCAGAGCACCGGCACAAAGCTGGAAGCCGCCAGGGACGTGGAGCCGGGCAGCAGCGCATGGCTGCTGGCGGGCATCTCGGTGGGGTGCACCATAGGAGCAGCCGTGGTTACCGTACTGGTGCTGCGGGTACATTCCCGCCTGAAAAAGCGCCGCAAAACGGCAAGGCACCATAAAAAAGCGTAAAAGCCTGTTCAAAACCAGACTTTTCCAGATAAAGAAAAAGCTTTCAGAAAAAAAGAGAGGTACAATATCATGGGTAAGTTTATTTTTACGCAGACCGAGATCCCCGGCGTGGTGGTCATTGAGCCGCAGGTGTTCGGCGACGACCGCGGCTATTTTATGGAGACCTATCAGAAGGATCAGTTTGCCGAAGCCGGCATCGATAAGGAATTCGTGCAGGACAACCAGAGCCGCTCCACCCGCGGCGTGCTGCGCGGCCTCCACTTCCAGAAGAACCACACCCAGGGCAAGCTGGTGCGTGTGACCAGGGGCGAAGTCTACGACGTCGCCGTGGACTGCCGCCCCAACAGCGCCACCTTCGGCAAGTGGGTGGGCGTGACCCTCTCCGAGGAGAACAAGAAGATGTTCTATATCCCTGAGGGCTTTGCCCACGGCTTCCTCGTGCTGAGCGATGTGGCCGAGTTCTGCTACAAGTGTACCGATGTCTACGACCCCACCAGCGAGGGCGGCATCCCCTACGACGACCCCACCGTCAACGTCCAGTGGCCCGACTGCGGCTGCGAGCACAAGACCAGCGCCAAGGACAAGCTCCATGAGCCCTTTGCCGCCCAGAAGTTCGAGTATTTTGAAAAGTGGTGATCGCCTGTGAAAAAACTCAAGGCAATGTTCAACGGCCTGTGGTGCTACCGCTATCTGCTGTGGAACCTCGTCAGCCGTGACTTTAAGCTCAAATACCGCCGCAGCGTGCTGGGCGTGGTGTGGAGCGTGCTCAACCCCCTGCTCATGTGTCTGGTGTACTGGGCGGTGTTCAGCAGCCTGATGGATATGCGGGGCAGCGGCATCGACAACTTCCCGGTCTTCCTGATGTGCGGCCAGCTGCTCTTCAACTTCTTCAACGAGGCCACCTCCACCAGCATGAGCAGCGTCCTCGGCGCGGCCTCCCTGCTGAAAAAAGTCTATATCCCGAAATATGTCTTCCCGCTGGAAAAGTGCTGTTTCGCCATGGTCAACTGCGTCTTCAGCTTCGTGGCGCTGGCGCTGGTCATGGTGTTCACCGGCAGCCCCATCCATGTCACGGTGTTTGAAGCCCTCTACCCGCTGGTGACCCTCTTCTTCTTCAGCCTCGGCGTGGGCCTCTTCCTCGCGGCGGCGACGGTGTTCTTCCGGGACATCATGCACATCTGGAGCGTCTTTATCACGGCGCTGCTCTATTTCTCCGCCATCTTCTACGACCCCACCCAGATGACCTTCTCCATCGGCGGCTTCAACATGCAGCAGATCATCAAGCTGAACCCGATGTACTGGTATATCACGGGCTTCCGCCGCACCCTGATGTGGGGCATCCCGCTGGACATCAACATGTTCCTCGTCTGCGGCCTCTGCGCCCTCATCTCGATGCTGGTAGGCGTCCAGATGTTCCGCAAGACACAGGACCGCTTCGTGCTGCATATATAAGAAGGAGGAGAGAACGATGGAACCTATCATCAAAGTGGACAATGTGTCCATGTGCTTCAACCTCTCCACCGAAAAGCACGAGAGCCTGAAGGAATACCTCCTTGCCATGGTGCAGGGACGCTTGCAGTACGACGAGTTCTACGCCCTCAGGGACGTGAGCCTCGACATCATGCCCGGCGATTTTTACGGCCTTGTGGGCCTGAACGGCTCGGGCAAATCCACCCTGCTCAAGACCATTGCGGGCGTGTACAAGCCCAGCAAGGGCAAAGTGACCGTCAACGGCACCATCGCCCCCCTCATCGAGCTGGGTGCGGGCTTCGACATGGACTTGACCGCCCGGGAGAACATCTACCTCAACGGTACGGTCCTGGGCTTCTCGCCCAAGTATCTGGACGAGAAGTTCGACGAGATCGTGGAGTTCAGCGAGCTGCAGAACTTCCTCGATGTGCCGCTGAAAAACTACTCCTCCGGCATGGTGGCCCGTATCGGCTTTGCCATTGCCACCATCACCAAGCCTGACATCCTCATCGCCGACGAGGTGCTGGCGGTGGGCGACTTTCTCTTCCAGCAGAAGTGCGAAAAGCGGATGAAAGAGCTGATGGCCGGCGGCACCACGGTGATCCTGGTGTCCCACTCCATCGAGCAGATCGAGCGCATGTGCAGTAAGGTGGCATGGCTGAGCCACGGCCACCTCAAGATGAACGGCGACACCGAGACTGTCTGCAACGCCTACAAGGCTGTGCAGCGGGGCGAGGCATAAGGACTGGATATGAATGTACGACTCAAACGCGCCAAAGAGCTGATGGGCTATGCCGTCCAGCTCACGAAAGACGAGGGCCTGCCCACGATGGTAAAGCGGGGCGCGGGCTTTGTCCGCCGCCGTTTCTTCGGCAAGCGGGCGCGCTATCTGCCCGGCAAAAAGGTGCTGGAAGCTCAGGCCGCCGAAATGGTCGGCAAGACCGCTGAGAACTGCGGCCTGCCCACCATCTCCATCCTGACCCCGCTGTATAATACGCCCGAAAATTACCTGCGGGAATTTCTGGGCTCCTTTGTGAACCAGACTGCCCCCAATGGTCAGCTCTGCCTCGCGGACGCTTCCGACGACGCCCACCCCGAGGTGGAGCGTGTCGTAAGGGAATATCAGCAGAAAAATCAACGAATAGTATACAAAAAGGTCGAAAATAAGGGCATCGCCGCCAACACCAACGCCGCCGAGACGCTGGCGACGGGCGAATATCTCGCCCTCGCCGACCACGACGATGTGCTGGCCCCCCACGCCATGTACGCGATGGGTAAGGCTGTCTTGCAGCTCCGCGAAAAGGGTGAGCCGGATGGTTTCCTCTATAGTGACGAGGCGCTCTTCACCAAGGACATCAAAAAGCCGATGGTGGGACACTTCAAGCCCGATTATGCCCCGGATTATCTGCTCTGCTGCAACTACATCTGTCATCTGGCAGTCTTCAAGCGGGCGCTGTATGAGCAGCTGGGCGGCGAACGCCCCGAGTGCGACGGCAGTCAGGACCACGACCTCTTCCTCCGGCTCATCGAACAGACCGGCGGTGCGGCTCATCTGCCACAGGTGCTCTACTACTGGCGGGTCCATGCCGGTTCGACCTCGGGCGGCACCGATGCCAAGCCCTATGTCGCGGCAGCTGCCAAAAAGGCACTGGCCGACCATCTGAGCCGCACCGGGCGCACCGGCACGGTGGAGGACGGGCTTTTCCCCAGCACCTACCGGGTCAAGTGGGACATCGAGGGCGACCCAAAGGTGAGCATCCTCATCCCCAACAAAGACCACACCGACGACCTCGAGAAGTGCCTGTACAGCATCTGGTCAAAGACCGAGTGGGACAACTTCGAGGTCATCGTCATCGAGAACAACTCCACCGACCCGGCTACCTTTGCCTATTATAAGGATGCTGAGAAGCGGTACGAGGGCCTGAAAGTGGTCACCTGGCCGGAAAAGGGCTTCAACTTCTCAGCCATCAACAACTTCGGACGGAAGGCGGCGCAGGGCGAGTACCTGCTGCTGCTGAACAACGACGTGGAGGTGCGGAACGGCGACTGGCTCACCGAGCTGCTGCGGCAGTGCGCCCACCCCGGCGGTGCGGCCATCTGCGGCGCGATGCTCTACTATCCCGACGAGACGCTCCAGCATGCGGGCGTCGTCACGGGTCTGGGCGGCTACGCGGGCCACAGCCATAAGTACAAGAAGGCGGGCGGCAGCGGCTATCTGTTCCGCGCCGCTACCGTGCAGGACTTCTCCGCCGTCACGGGTGCCTGCCTGCTGGTCAGGACCAGCGTGTGGGACGAGGTGAAGGGGCTGGACGAGAAGTTTGCCGTGGCCTTCAACGATGTGGACTTCTGCCTCCGGGTGCGGGACAAGGGCTATCGCATCGTGTGGACGCCCTACGCCCAGCTGACCCATTACGAGAGCAAGAGCCGCGGCGGCGACGAGAAAGACCCCGTCAAGGCAGCGCGCTTTGCCGCCGAGCAGCAGCGGCTGTATGACATCCACGGCAAGGCGGATATTCTGGACGACCCCTATTATAACCCCAGCCTGACCCGCGACCGGGAGGATTTCTCGGAGAGCGGCGATTTGCGGAACCTCAAAGAGGGAAAAGTGACAGTGAGGTGGCGAAACGCATGAACATCAAAGGCCATTTTGAGACCATCACCCGGCACAAGCTGCTGGTGATGAAATACTGCTTTGCCTGCGGGCTCTATGAGCAGGGCCTTGCCCATGACCTGAGCAAGTACAGCCCTACCGAGTTCATTCCGGGCTGCATCTATTATCAGGGTGACCACAGCCCCAACGAAGCGGAGCGCGCGGCACGGGGCTATTCCTCCGCGTGGCTGCACCACAAGGGCCGCAACAAGCACCATCTGGAATACTGGATCGACTACAGCACCCGGAAGGTGGGCCTTGCCGGCATGAAGATGCCCCTGCGCTATGTGTGCGAAATGGTGTGCGACCGCGTGGCCGCAAGCCAGATCTATCTGGGCGACAGGTACACCGATGCTTCCCCGTGGGAATACTACGAGCGCAGCAAGACCCACTACCTGCTCCACCCGGAGACCCGTGCCCTGCTGGAAGAGCTGCTGAAAATGGTGCGCGACCTCGGGCATGACCGCACCTTTGAGCACATGAAATACCTGCTGGGCTGCGAAAAAGATTACTAAAAGAAATATTTTGCCTGAAAACACCGCTGAGGGAGACCCGGCGGTGTTTTTTTGTGTGCCATAAAAAACACAAAAAAGCTCCGGCGCGGTGCTGTGCTTTCCTGCCAAAGGATACGCCGCAGCCCCAAAACGGTGCGCACCTGTGCCAAAAGGCAGACGTATTTTTTGTTTTTTCTGCGAATTGACGTTGCTGCCGGGGGGGGGGTACAATAGATAAAACAGACCGGAGGGGTTCGGTCTGGATGTGAGATACCTTTTTGATAAAAAGGAGGAGAAAAAAATGAAACTGTTCAAGAAACTGGCGGCTGCCGTACTGGTGGCTGCTCTGGCACTGACCATGGTGGGCTGCGGCGGACGCAACAGCCTCACGGATCAGATCAAAGACGTGATCGCGGACTTTTATGCAATGGAAGACAAGGACGTCACAAACAAAAAAGAGCTGGATGCGCTGGCGGCAAAGCTGATGGCAGAGGCAGACAAGGCTGCCGCAAAGGCTGAAAATAAAGGCAAAACGGTTCTGGAGCTGCTCATCGATGAAGAGGTCGTAAAGGCTGCGGGGATCAACGCTGCAAAGGAAACTTACCGTGTATCGGCCGTTGAAAACTATAAGCTGCTCAGCAGCACAGTAAGTAAAGAGAAGGCATTGCTGTTTGCACTAGAGTTGACAGATAGTGAAAATGAGCAAATCGGCAGCGGCGTTCTGAATCCGAACAGCTACGGCCTTGCCATGGGTAAGATCAATGGCAAAGAGTATTTTGTCATGCTGATGAACGGACCGTCGAGGCTCTAAGAGCAGGATGCTCGTAGGCTGATAGGAGCATAAAGGAGGAACAAAACCATGAAATTGTTCAAGAAACTGGCAGCCGTTGCATTGGCAGCGGTTCTGGCACTGACCATGGCGGGCTGCGGCGGAAGCGGCAGTGTTTTGATGAAGGATGAACTGCTGAAGCTGGCAATGGATCAGATGACCATGAACGGCAGTACCGCAACCCACAGCAAGGAGCTGGATGCATTGGCGGCAAAGCTGGTGCAGGAAGCAGACAAGGCTGCCGGGCAGGACGCACACAAGGGCGAGGATGTAAAAACGATCCTGACAGCCGACGAGGTCGTGAAGGCGGCCGGCATCGACACCAACGCAAACGGGTATATCCTCAATGCAGCTCTGAACATTCAGTTCAAGAGCAGCGGAACGCTTATGGAGTACTTTCAGCTGCAGTGGATGCAGGATGCCATCAACCCGTGGACGGACGATGGATCCAACAGAGCCGTGAAGATCGGAACGATCGAGCAGCTGGGCGACAATGTTGACGTCGGCGTGGCAATGGGCAAGATCGGCGGCAAGGAATACGTTGTGATCCTTTATGCCAACCACGCGGCATAACACCTTTTAAGAAAAAGCGCTTCGGCGCAGCACCCCGGCACACGGAGAACCCCTCCGTGTGCCGGGGCTTTTTGCTGCCTTTTTTGCCCCGCAAAACACAAAGCCCCCGGCCCGTGCGGCACTGCCGCTCAGGCTGGGGGATGTTTTTGTGCAGGACGCGGGGTTACTGCTCGTTCTCGTAGATCTGGATATAGCGGGGCGCGTTTTTATCCTGAATGAACAGCAGCGCGGCGGTCAGGGCCACCGCCAGAGCAGTGAGGACGGCGAGCAGTGCTTTGAGAACCTTCATCGTTTCAAGCCTCCTTGGTAAGTCTGGCGCGGAGCGGGGGACGTTCCGCAGTTTTTGCTTGCCCTTAGTATAGCATAATCCGCATGCAAAGGCAAACACCGGATGCAGGAAGAAAAATACGGTGGTTAGTTGTATATAACCACGAAAAAATGAAAAGAAAGTTCAGGAAAACACATCATTTTTGTGCCATTGTCGTTGACTTCCCACGCCAAAATGATACAATAAACATGTTAAGCAGCTGCTGTCCCTGTACCAGTGCGCCTGCATGGGCGTGGGGGCGGCAATTCAAGCAGAATGGGGGATTTGAATTCCATGTTGAACAAGCTGAAACGTGCGGCGCTTGGCGCGCATACGCCGCATGACAAGGCAACTGCTGCAAGCAAACCGATCCCGATGCCTCTGCCCGCGCAGGTACGCATCCTCATGAGCCAGCATATCGGCGCTCCCGCCAAAGCTCTGGTCAAAAAGGGCGACGAGGTGTTCGTTGGCACAAAGATCGGCGAGGCTGGCGGCTTCGTCTCTGCAAACATCCACTCCAGTGTCTCCGGCACGGTTGCCGCAGTGGAGCCCTTCCGTCTGTCCAATGGCCGCATGTGCGACTCTGTCGTCATCAAGACCGATGGCAAACAGACCGTGGACCCGGCTGTCAAGGCACCGGAAGTGACCGATAAGGCCAGCTTCCTCAAGGCTGTGCGTGAGTGCGGCCTGGTCGGTCTGGGCGGCGCAGGCTTCCCGACCGACGTAAAGCTGCAGCCCAAGCAGCAGGTGGATACCCTGCTGATCAACGCTTCCGAGTGCGAAGTGTGGCTGACCAGCGATACGCAGGAGATGCTGAACTGCAGCGATGATATCATCCGCGGCATCAAGGCTGTGTTGCAGTATACCGGCATCCCGAAGTGCGTCATCGGCATTGAGAACAACAAGCCCGAGTGCATCGACCTGCTGTGCAAAAAGACCAATGGCGACAGCACCATCGAGGTCAAGCCCCTGCCCAGTGTCTACGGCACCGGCGCAGAGCTGATCCTTATTGAAAAGTGTCTGGGCCGCGAAGTGCCCCACGGCGGTCTGCCCGCAGATGCCGGCGCCATCGTCATGAACGTGACCAGCGTTTCCACCCTTGGCAAGTATCTGGCTACCGGTATGCCGGTGGTCGAGCGCACCATCACCGTGGACGGCGACGCCTGCGCAAAGCCCCAGAACATCGTTGTCCCCGTGGGCACTGCCTATCAGGACATCATTGATTTTGCGGGTGTCAAGGGCGAGCTGGGCAAAGTGGTTGCCGGCGGTGCCATGATGGGCCCCGCTGTGGAGAACCTGAGCTACCCCACCACCAAGACCACCTCCGGCCTGATCTTCCTGAGCAAGGCCGCTGCAGAGCCTGCACCGGTGAATCCCTGCATCCGCTGCGGCCGCTGCGTGGAGTACTGCCCCATGGGTCTGGAGCCTGTGGAGGTCAATCAGGCATACGCTGCACGCGATGTGCAGGAGCTGGGCAAGCTGCATGCAGACTACTGCTTCAACTGCGGCAGCTGCTCGTTCGTCTGCCCGGCAAAGCGCCCTGTTACCCAGATGATGAGTCTGGCAAAGGCGTTCTACCTTGGTGAAATCAAAAAAGGAGGCAATAAGTAATGGATACGAAGCTTATTGTTTCGGC
>ERZ840057.1283-NODE-1283-length-21913-cov-556.969851_pt1 | contig 21913 bp, 22 predicted proteins | sample MGYA00519907_ERZ840057 | MGnify/ENA primary metagenome ERZ840057 (study PRJEB31850, sample SAMEA3708862) | human gut metagenome | biome: human gut; feature: human-associated habitat; material: faeces | place: China | collected 2014 ...
TGTTGCTCAGGAACTTATAAATAAAGTTAAATTATAGTGTTGCGGAATTAAGGATTAAAAAAAATGAGTTCCTTATGCAATATAGTTTTAGATAATCCGTTATATAGCAATCCGCAAAAACGAAAATGCTGATAATCTTTGTGGATGTAGTAAGATTTGAAGCAAAAAGTGTAACATCAAAACGATTAATTATGAGAAGAATTGCATTTTATCCAGTAGGAGGAGAGCGTGTTAGTCTACCAGAGAGGCATATCAAGGCTTATGTAGACGATTATTGTCACGAGTTTGGACAGACGGATACAGACACAAAGTTGATGCATCTGCTTTATGTTGCCGACAAGGGCTTTGATATCTTATCGCATATTCGTGAGTTTTTAGACAATCATCCTGAGATTGCCCAAGATAGTATCAAGCAAACATTGGCGTATTTCGTTTCGCATCTTAGATATCCTGACGGTGATAGATACGTGGATGACCAGTTTGCAATGGCTAATTATCTTAAAGAAACACTTAGTTTAGAGAAAGTGTTGGATCTTCTCATGATGGAGATTAGATTGAGATTCTCTTATACAGAAGACGATAAGTCTGTAACTTTTACGCAGAAATACCTAAGGTGGGATAGTCTGGCTTCATTGAAAAAGTCTTTGAAAGGTGAAGAGCTACTAAAATGTATGGTTAATCCTACTGGCTATTATAGTGTATCTGAATCTGATATTGTTAAAGAGAATCTTTGGCCTAAGCTGACTGGGGAGTATATGCGTTCGCATTGGTATGACGAGTCCATAAAAATGGTTTATCCAAATTCTTACGAGGAGCAAGTGATAAATGAATTCAATAAAAAGGCAAAAGAGGATTGCCGGTACTTTCTTGGTGCTCCTGCTGAGCCGTGGAGAGGTAACCCACTCAAGGCGAAAGTCGTTATTCTTAGCCTAAATCCAGGATTTAAGTTAGGTGTGAATGATAATGTGCAATATGAAAGATATAGGGCACCTTTAGAGGATGCTATGGCGGAGTTGATCAATACGCTGTCATTTCAAGTGAGAGGATTGCTCACCCCACAGGAATCTTATGTTAAGAGTCATGAAGAGTTCAAGGAAAAATATAGCATGGAGGGTTCCCAAGTCCTTTGTGGCGATGCATTGAATGAAATCGGTGACTATTATTGGTATAATAATATTAATCGCCTCAACATAAATCATCAAAAGGAATATGAGTTCTTCCGAAACTTTGCAATAGTTCAGTATTGTGCTTACACTTCTGTTTCCTTTAAAGATTTTCCAAGGGGTGTTGTGTTGCCATCTCAGGAATTAACAAAGAAACTAATTAGATATTTGGCTTACGAAAGAGAAGATGTAGTGTTTGTTATCATGCGAAGTGCAGCTAAATGGAAGGAATTACTAGATGCTGATGTTTGGGAAAAGATGCAATCACGTCTTATCGTTAATAAGAACATGAGCCAGTCTTTATCTGAGAATAATCTTGGAAAAAAGAACTTCAATATGCTCATAGAACGTTTGAAATAACTGAAGAAAGGGTACGGGGTATCTTAGGCTACTTTTTAAAGTATTCTAAGTGTCAGAATGTTGTTTTCTGAAATCAGCAAACAGTCCGGGGAGAACATATTGCGAGATGGTGGTACTGGCTCCGATGCGCAGTTCTCCTTCTGGTTTTGCCGTGAGCTTCTTCATATCGAAATCAAGATTCTGATAGGCATCGATGATTTTGCAGGCATGGTCTAGTAGAAACTGTCCGGCACGGGTGAGCTGGATGCGATTGCCGATTCTGTCGAACAGTCGCACCCCATATTCCTTCTCCAGCTTCTGTATGTGCTTGCTTTACATATCCTCCATCGACAATCCTTGGTATCCGATATCGAATTTCTTGAATTTTCCTGTAGCTTGGAAGAAATGCTCGGCTTTATCTTTTAAAATGCCGAGATTTATATCCTTAGCTTGGCGTTTTACCTCATAAAAAATAACCTTCTGCTCCAGTTCATCGGCAGCGATAATATCGATTTCATTCTCTCCCTTTCTGTCCCACCAGGAGGCTATCTGGGTATATTCTTCGCTCTCTATCATCTTGGCAATAAAATATCTTTCCAGAACCTTGCCGGTGTATGTGGTGTAGCTCTTATCCATGACCATTTTTAGTTTTTTATTGGCGCCAACCTCTATCATGTATCCATATTTGTAGATGTAGCGAAACCAGACGCGAAGGAAGTTGTCTTCTATCTGATAGCGAATGTTGCGATTGGTCTTTTGGAACATCGGTATATAACGGGAGATCAGGCTATAGTCGTTCTCCAGTTTGGTGAGATAGCCCGAAAGTTCTATTTTCATGATGCTTTCTATTTCACCTCGAGTTGTGTAGCCTGAAGCGATAAGTTGCAGTATCTCGAAATAGCGGGCATAGTCTTTGCCAAATTCTTCTATCAGCATATTTTTTCCTTCGTAGATGAAATAAGAGTTTTTTGCAATAAACCGCTCTGTCATCTGTTCCTTGGTCGTGGCTCCTGCATCCATCATCATTTCTACATATTCTGCTACTCCGCCTGTATAACTGTAGAGAGCCAGTAGATCATCATTGGTATAGGCAGAATTATATGTAGAGAGAATTTCCTTAATGACAGAAGGGGGAAATGGAGTGACTTTTATTTCTCCAGTCTGCCTACCATAAAGAGGTTGCTTGTTATTTTTAAAGATGATGTTCATAAGTGAATAAACAGAACCACAGACCACAAGATTAATATGAGCTTCCTGTTTGTTAAGGTCCCATATCTTTTGCATATCTGAAAAGATTGATGGATTAACCCGCTTGAAATCCTGAAACTCATCAATGATGAGAGTGATAGGGCGAATCTTGGACAGTTGAAGCAGATATTTAAAAATGTCAGCAAAGCGTGTTACTTCACCGAGAATAGGAAGCTGAAGTTTGCTCGTCATCTCTTCGATAAAATCTCTGCAGAGTTCTGCTTCTGATTTTCTTGCAACAAAGAAATACAGCATATCCTGAACATCCTCGTATGCTTTTATCAATAAGGATGTCTTACCGCTACGTCGGCGTCCGGTTACGATTGTAAAACGGGCCGTTTGCAAAGATAGATTTCTTATCTCTTGCAATTCTTTTATTTCGTTTTGTCTTCCAAAGAACTTCATATTTCTATAATTATACAGTTTCTTTTTGATGTTATTTTTCGAAACCGCTGTTTCGGAAATGACGGTTTCGAATGCAAAGGTAATAAAAATGCCTGAATGTCAGCTTGTTTGTTTGCTAATTTAAGTTTTTTTATTTGTTTGTGTGCTTCTTGTTTTTCCGAAATGGCGGTTTCGAAAGTAAAAATGATGGAGTTGTCAGAATTGAGGTCATATTCTTTTCTGGGCAGTATGCCGAATGTATTTCATCTGCAATTTAATCTTCCCTCTTCATCTTTTCTTCTCCCTATGTCAGTTTTTGTCGCAACCGGATTGTAGTTTTGCAGCAGAATTGACAATAACTCTATATAATAAGGTATGAATGCAGAAAGAAGAGGGGTTAGGAGTCCCTGAAAATAAAATATAAGAGGAATCCATAAGATTTCTTGTTAAAAGTTTGGTGGTTCATCAGATTTTTACTAAATTTGCCATTGGATTAGTGACAGGGCAGGGTAAAGTCCTCGCTTGAAGTCACTATGATGCAGAGAAACAAGATTATCTTGTGGACACGAGCAAACTATTCAGTTCTGTAGGTTGAAATCTGGTAAATTGAAACGTAGAAAGAACAAGAATTTGTTTGAGCGAGTCTACACCGTCATATGGTGTGGATTCCTCTTTCGCATTTTCTTTTCTACGGGTTTTACCAGGGCCTAACTTACAAGGAAGTGAAGAAAGTAGGGGTTCGCACCATCTTTTTTCATTTATGAACCATTATGGACTTGTTTGGTTCGCAGATTTTTCCTAACTTTGCCCCTTGAAAGTAAATGATTTACTGCACTCGGCAATTTGAAAGCAATCTTTCATTGCGCTCGTTTGCATAATCTTTGCAAAATGAAGTAACAACTAGCTGTTTCGGCAGAAAAGCAGGAACAGTTATATATATGAACTTTAAAAACTGAATGATTATGAGCAAGGTATTTCAAGTAAAGCCTAAGCGCCTTAAACGCTCTAACGGTACCGTCCTCACTCCCGATATGGTAGTGACAGTAACAACCATGCAGCACACCGCCACCCCTTTTTATAATGGAGCCAAGGAGGTGCAAGAAGCCTACATGCGCATCTATGCTTTCGATTATAAGAAAGCATGCTGCAATCAGAATGATTTTGAATTTATAAAGTTGGACTAAAAATATAAATAGATGAGAACGCCTAAAATGACAACGTGTAAAAAATGCCATCGTAGTTATAGTACGATGTCGGAAGTTTCCGTGTGTCCAAGTTGTGGTACTACAAATATTTGTTATACACATGTAATGAATGATGTGGCATCAGGGCTTAAGTTTTTAACCAAGATTTTAAAGAAATGAGTTAAATCAAATTTAAATACACTTGAAAAATGGCAAAAGAATCATTGAAAAATCTTTTTGAGAGTAAACAAGACAACCTGCGTGATTGTCTGAGGAATCTTGAGTTACCTAAGGATGCTCCAAAGATTGAGCGTATAGTTAGCGAATATCTTAACAACTTATTTGATGAGAATGGGGAATTCAGAATGCAACTGACTCAATCTGAAGACTATATTCTTCAGTCAGCAATGTCGTTGTTGAATGCGCAGCAAGCAATTCTTGTAGAACTTTCCAAAGCTAAAGAGCTGTCAATGCAGCCTAAAATAAAAGACAAGAAAAATGCTATACAATCTGAAGGGATAAGCAAGGAGGCAATACCTTATTCTATCGGTGCAAGTGCTGCAGGCGGTGTCATCGGCGGAGTTGTTATTGGAACTTGGGGGGCTGTATTTGGTTCCATAGCTGGAACAGCTATCGCTCTTTACTATGTTGCAAGTAAAGAGAAGCATACTTCCAAATCGAAAATACAGGCAGTTCAGCAGTCTGCATCTCAGCCAAGTCAAAATCTTGATGTGGAAAAATTTATACGAATAGTTGCTGGGGTATGTGATAGCATAGACAATCTGATAGAAACGTTTAGAGCACAGGTTAACCGTGTGGTTTCAAAATATGAACAGCAACCGAAAGCGACGTTGGAGACAAACTTTAAGTCATTATTGGAGGGAATTCAGTCTCTTATTGGCTATAAGCGCACTCATGAAGCTACGGAGGAAAAATATGTTATAAAACTCCAACAACGCATAGAAGATTTGACAGAATTGTTGGATAATTATGACCTTGAAATTATAGAATACAATGGTGATAATATGAATTTGTTTGAAGAAAACATATCCCCTAATGTACAACAGCCCCAAATGGTAGTTCCTGCTATTGTTAAAGGAGAAAATGCTGTTTTGAAAGGAAAAGTTTTTGTCCCAGAAACGCGATGAAGGATTAAAAACATAATTGCTAATAGAAGATAATATTAGAAAGATAAAAATGAGTTATGGAACATAATAAAAATATAGAATATATAATAGGAATAGACCTAGGACATGGTGAGACATCCGCAGCATTGTGTCCTACAGAATGGGATAAGCCTATAGAGCAACTTACACCGGCAAAAGACCTTGATATGGGAGGTAACAAGAAAGTTCTTCCTTCGGCCATTACCATTCTTGAAAATGGCGATGCTTACATTGGGGACCGTGCATTCCGTTCTGATATTCTAAAAAAAGCATCTGTCAATGTATGCTTTAAACAAGCTCCAAAAGATATTAATGGAGAAAAGGAAAAATTGATGATACGATTCATGAAAGAGGTCTATCGTACCATCATTGAGAATAACTCTGCAACATTGCATGATGGCAATCATAAGGTGTATATCGCCACACCTTCAGGTTGGGATACGAAGGAGCAAGAACTATATTTACAAATGGCATCTAAAGCCGGATTGCCAATTGCTGGTGTAACAAAAGAGTCAAGAGCGGCTTTTGTAAGAGCACAGGCTGATGTAACATCTGGTTTAGGACGCAATATCAGCAAGGGTGCTATCGTTTTTGATATGGGGTCAAGTACGCTTGATTTTACATATCTTAACCAGTCTCAAGGTTCCGAGCTGATTGATAACGGTTACAACTGTGGTGCTTCTGCTATAGAGAAAATCATTTTGCACAATCTGGAGGAAACTTCCGAGGTGGTAAGAGCTTTTGAGAAAAAATACCCAAAACTCAAAGATCGCTTGCAATTTGAGGCGAGAACTGTAAAGGAACAGGTTTATTTCGATCCTACTGCAAAGGTGAAGAAATTTGTCAATTTCGAAGAGCTTATTGATGATGATGATGATTTTGAAGATGAGCGTTTCAAATTGGCTTTTGTTCCAGGAGAGTTGAACAATATACTAGAGAGTGCAGGATATATCAAGGAGGTAGAGGATGCCATGATTGATTTCAAAAATAATTATATTAATGGTGCTCCTATTTATGGTGTGTTCCTCACAGGAGGTGCTTCTCGCATGGATATCATCAAGCCACTTATAGCCAAAGTGTGGAATGTGTCTGAGGATAGCATCTATAGAGATCAAGACCCATCATTGACTATTTCACAAGGAGTTGCAGAGGTTGCACGTATTGACTTGCGTACCGAAGGAATGGACACTGGTCTTGCTGAGGAAATAGACAATGTTATCAAGCAAAATATCGTGTATAAATACTTTGCAGAAGGTTTTGGAGATGTATTGAAAGGGGATGTAGTTGATTCTATTAATTTTAGCCTAAATTGGTTTATTGGTGAGGTTAGCTACGACGACTATGTAGAAGAAGACTTTTCTTTGGAAAATCTGAAAGATACAATAAAACAAGTTGTTGAGGCTGGAGTTGATGAAATCAAGGATGAAAGTGATAAATATTTCAAGGAAGCCTTTGAAAAAGCAACGGTAGACATACGTAAGAAAATTAATACTATAGTAGTAAATTATACTAATAAGGGAACAAAAATAACCCTTCCGACTATAAACTTCCAAAATATAGATATTAAAGGGATAAACTTGAATGGTGTTATAAAAGAAATCTCAAGTACTATAGATGTGTCATCAACAAACTGGCTTCAGTATGGATTAGCAGGAGCCGGATTAATTTTCGGCCTCATTGGTGCTAGTGTAGGATTTGCTCTTGGTAAATGGCTTGGTGGGGATAAACGTAGTGATGAGGAAAAACAAGCTGCTGCGATGCAAAAGCCTCTTAGTCATGAAGAAAGAGTAAACGTATACAATTCGATTGTAGAAAAAGGTGATGAAATTACTCAAGTTATCCATGATGCTGTGGACAAATCTCTAAGAGACAACAAGTTGAAATCGAAAATTCAGAGTATGACATCACAATTGTTGGGTGAATACAAGAAGAGTTTGGAAGATGCTAGAATCCTAATTGACTAATTTTTGAATACTATGATTAATTTTATTAATCCCATAGAGCCTGCAGCCAAAGCTTTGGCTGCAACGGCTTTATCGCAGACTCTTTCGTTCTGCATGGAGAGAAAGTATCTTGAAGGAATAAGTTTGTCTTCGTCTGCTAATCCTTTTCATTTGGAAGCTATAGATAGTACACTCAAAGATGAGGCGTATTGGCTACGTATCAAACAGGTAGGAAAGCCGTTACGTGATTCTGCAGAGGACTGTTTTACTGCTATTCAGAAGATACTCTATTCATGCTTCTTGCCAAACACCATTCAACTACTTTTTTTGGTGGAGGGTGATGGTAAAGAAAGTAGAATGTATGTTGGACTTCGTTCTGTTTCCGAATCTGTCAAGGCAAGAAGTTATGTCAAGGGGCTAAACGAATTTATCAAAGGAGCGTGGCCTGGCTTACAAACAGAATTGGTGGATGAATCGGATGACGGATTGGCGGGAATAAAAAAAGATATTGCCGCAGAAAATATCAATTACATCTATGCATTGACAGGAATTCCATCAATGGAAAGCCAGTACAAGTCAGTATATCCTGCAACTTTGGATAATCTCATTGCTGGAATGAATCGAAGCAAGCGGTATGCTTATTTTGTAGTAGCCGATCCTGTGGAAACTTGTGATGTTGAAGCTATGATTTACCAGTGCCGAGATATGAATGGGCAGGCAGAGTCATTGAAGTCAATTAACATCACAGAAGGAATTTCACAGGGAACATCATCATCACTTACTCATGGAACTTCTTCTTCTGTGAGTGAAGGGGTGAGCCATACTATTTCTGAATCAGTCTCGAAGAAAGATTTTTCCCGTTTAGGAAAAACCGCATTGTGTGCAACAGGACTTGGACTTGCTGCAAGTGTTTTCCCTGCAGCAGGAGCCGTTGTCGATGGTGTGGCAAATGCAGCAGGAGCAATCTTGCCAGGTGCTTTGAGTATGATAGGATTGTCTTCTGTTGGAAATATTATAACAAATATCACGCCAACTAAAACTTCTGGTGTATCAGACTCTACCACCATCACCAATACCCATGGAGAAAGTAATTCAGAGACGATTGGTGTAAACGAGAGTAAATCTCATAGCATAAGCAGAAATATTGTAAATAAGCACATAGAAGCCGTATCAGAACATTTGTTTTACCACTCTAAGAGATTTGAAAGTGGCAAAGCCATTGGTCTGTGGAAAGTCGGCGTATATCTAATGGCCGATAAAAAGTCAGATATACAAGGCGGTGCTATGCAGTTGAGATCTATTCTAAGCGGACAAGAATCCATATTCGAGCCAATCCGTATACATGACATAACCATTGCCGTAGACGATATACGCAAAAATAGCCTTGCTCGTTTGTGCTCTCCTATTTTGATGATTGATAATCAACACGAACAACGTTTTGAACATCCTATGGGAAAGAACTACAAGGAATTAAAGACCGTCTTGACCACGAAGGAGTTGTCTTATCTTATAAATTTCCCTCTGCGTACTGTTCCGGGTATAAGTGTGGTTGATAGTTCGCCTGAGTTTAGTCTGAATCAAACAGAGACTAACAGGGAATGTATAGCCTTTGGTAAACTCTTGTATGGTGGGTCAATGACAGAGATAGAATACAAATTGCCTTTGGCTGTCCTTGCAAGACACACCCTATTGGCTGGAATAAATGGAACGGGAAAAACAAATACCGTGCAGGCAATTTTAAATGGTTTGAAAGACAAGATTCCTTTCTTGATTATCGAGCCTGCCAAGACCGAATATGTGGATTGGGCAATAGAATATAATAAAGTTCACAAAGATACTCCAATAGACATCTATATGCCAGGATGCAAAAAATATCGTGGTGTGTTCGTTCCTAAGCCTTTGCGTGTCAATCCGTTTGAACCGGTATGGCTAGATGCAACCCAGGACCCTAATGTGCTTTCCCATATTGATCGTTTGAAATCCACGTTTGCAGCAGCATTCCCTATGTACGATATTTTGCCAGTATTGATGGAAGACTTGATTTATACTATCTATCAGCAAAAAACTACCGACTGGTTAAGTGATGTTCCTGTATTTGGAAAGACCAAATCACCAACACTTAATAGTATGAGTGTGTGTGTGGATAAAGTAATAGATCACTGCCATTATGAGGAGCGTATTGCAAGCAATATGAAGGCTTGTCTCAACACTCGTATCAATTCTCTAAAACGTGGATGGCGAGGCGAGACTCTCAATTGCACAAAGTCGACTTCTTGTGAAGAGTTATATGAACGACCAGTTGTTATCAATCTCTCATATGTGGGTGATGATACAGATAAGGCTTTCTTCATGGCCGTTATTTTGCAACAACTTTATGAATATCGTCAAGCTTTAGCAGAAGTAGGACTTGTGGACTTTAACAACAACGATTGTCAGCACTTAACAGTCATAGAGGAGGCACATCGGGTGATGATGAAATGCGACAATCCTGATATGCCACAATATAAGTCGGCCTTGATGTTTTCCAATATGCTTTCTGAAATAAGGGCTTATGGCGAGGGTATGTTTTTAGTAGATCAGGTTCCTACTCGTTTGATACCTGATGCTATAAAGAACACTAATACAAAAATTACACATCGTTTGGTGGCAGAAGATGATTGTAAAGCTATAGCAGAGAGTATGGGAATAAGCAAAGAGCAACGTATGATAATTCCTAAGTTGTTGGTGGGGCAGTGTCTTGTCTCGACATCATTGAATACGGATAAATATTGGGTTCAAGTAAATAAAGTAAAATAGCAATGGTTGGATTAGATTATAATTATATTGATGAAACTGGAGCAAAAACATCATTAGATGATGTTGCTTCAAACTATGAATTGTCAAAATCTCAGAAAGAGTATCTTACCGAGTTGAATGTTTCGCCAGAAGAATTTAAAGAGATGTCAGATGGTCAAAAAGAAGATCTTTGTCATGATATTAGGGATAGATTGGAAGAAATCGAAGTTTATAGTGTTATGGCACAAGATAAGGCTATAAAAGATACATGCTGTTCTGAAATTTTAGGTGAGTTTAGACAACAAGTTTTCAAAGAAAAGTTGAATCAACTAAATGATTTGGAAAAAGCGACACCTCTAAGTATAGAGGTACTTAAATTAGAATGTCCAGAATTATATAATCAAGTACAGAGAATGAATTCTCGACTTGGAAATAATAATCCTGATGGCATTATGAATACAATGCAATATGCTCTATTGGAAAATGGGGATTTTGTAGCCTATAATAATATCAAAGCGTATTCTAACTCAAGAATGGTTTATTCCGAAGGGGTTGTTTATGCAAAATCAGGTGGAAGTAAAAATGGAGATAGTAATCTTAATGAGTTTATAAACACGCCTATTTTGCAGTCTGATACATTATATGTTATAGATGGTCGTTCCTTATATGAAACTGATAGTCAAGGAAGAATTCATAAAGAAAGTACTGTATATTCACCGGATTATGATGTAAAATTGGAAAGGGCTAGCGATAATCAGGCAATGATAAGAAACGGAAAGGATGGTATGGAAAATGATGAAAGTTCGCATACTGTTCCTAAATGTTTGGGAGGCCCCAATGAAGCTATAAACCAAACGCCTATGCTTAAGGATATTAATCATGGTGAAGGTTCTAAATGGGCTGATTGTGAACGGGAGTTAGTAAATGCTACAGATGAAGGAAATACATCTGTAGTAGAACATACTTTTTATTATGAAGGTGAGTCAAAACGTCCTGCTTCTGTAGAGTGTGATTTTATAATATGTACGGAAAATCAACAAACGTTGAGCTTTGACAATTCTATAATGGTAGAAAGTGGTTTGCAAGCATCGTAATTAAAGGCCCAAATAGTATCCGAGCAACATCCATAGAAATAGATGATAGGAATATTTCTGCTGATGTTACGGATAAGTCTTACGAAAAAATGAATTATAATGGATAAATTAGTAAAAACGCTTATGCAAAGATGGTATGATGAAAAATCAGCTTATTTTGTTACAAATGCATTGGTGAAATTGCAAGAACCATTAAGCAAATGTCTTAAGAATTGGATAAATGATGCGACTTCGAGAGATGTTGTCGTTGGTGATTATTGTTATCTGTCTCATAAAAGAACGAGCAATGACGTATTCTGGAGTATTGCTAAAATTTGATTGGATCATGAAAGAGCCTGCTATGGCTTTGAAAAGTTTGAAATTAAAAAAGTAAACATTATGCCTAGATTTGAAATAAGTGCACGTCATGAAATGTCTTTGGGACAAGGAAACTGGGTGCATAAAGGAGATTCTTTTAATATAAATATCACAATTCCAAACACCGTTCCAGGGAGCCTTTTTGGAAATTTACGAAATAGAGAAAGTATTGTTCGTCAGTTATATGCCCAAGGTATTGTTTTACCGACAAATAGTTGTTGGCTAAATGCAAATCATTGGGAGATAAAAATGAAGTAAGGTGATTATAGGTTTCTAAGACAAGAAATGTGGTAGATATGTCATTAGCCTATAGATTCGTTATGGGCGATAGGGGGCTATATTCGCTGAAAATAGAGCGTTCTTACTTTTTTCTTGATGTTCTGTCACCATTTGACATCTCTATATAGTTATTTCGCAGCCGAAATCAAATGTATAACTATATAAGGTAATGTAACAATGGAAAAGAACATCAGGAAAAGAGTATGTAGGTTGGCTGCGGTATTGAGTGCCGTGCTGGTAGTATTTTTTAATTTTCTGTCATATTTTGGTCTTTGCTGTTAAAAAAGTTCCGGAAAATTTGGTGGTTATCTTGATAATTACTACATTTGCAGAAGGATACTCCACCTCATCATATCGTGAGTTGGGTATTTCCTTAGTTAAATAAAAAAAGAATGGAATATCAAGAAATAGAGGCACTTATAGCCTTAAAAGAAAGTAAAAATTTGGAGTTTAAAGAATCGACAGGTCAATTAGACCGTTCGATGGAAACTTTATGTGCCTTTCTTAATGGCGATGGTGGTATTGTACTTTATGGAGTAAAGGACAATGGAAATGTTGTAGGTCAAGAAGTTTCTGATAGTACAAAACGTGCTATTGCTGAGGCTATTAATCGTATCGAACCTTTTGTGTCTTTGGAAATAAACTATGTCCGGATTCCAAATTCCGATAAGTTTGTTATAATTGTCAATGCGGAAAAACAACGTTTTATGCGTCCTTTCGCTTACAAAGGTAGGGCTTATCTTCGTATAGAAAGTACTACTACGGTAATGCCGCAAGAGCAATATAACCATTTGTTGATGCAACGTGGTGGAAAATATGGTTGGGAAGCAATGGTCAATCCCGATTTGAAAATATCGGACCTTGATGAGAATGCCATTCTTGGTGCAGTACGTGAGGGTATAAGAAATGGTCGTCTTCCAGAAGTGACTATTCGGGAAGAAATACCTACGATTCTCAGGAAGTTTGGTTTGCTTCGTGATGGGAATTTGAATAATGCGGCAGCTGTGTTGTTTGGCGTGGATTTCTATGACTATCCGCAATGTCTTTTGCGAATGGCACGTTTTAAGGGAACTACCAAAGAAGAGTTTATTGATAACCAAAGAGCGCAAGGTAATATTTATATCTTGCTTGATGCAGCAATGGCTTTTTTCTTTAAGCATCTTTCTTTGTCTGGGAAGATAAATGGACTTTATCGAGAAGAAGAATTGAGTATTCCTTACAAGGCTTTGCGTGAATGTTGTATCAATTCACTTTGCCATCGTTCGTACCATCATCCTGGTAGTTCTGTCAGCATAGCTATTTATGATGATAGGGTAGAGGTTACCAATACAGGAACATTTCCGGCAGATTTGTCAGTTGAGCGATTGATGCAAGAGCATGATTCCAAACCTCAAAATCCAATCATTGCCAATGTGCTTTATAAGAGCAAGATTCTTGAAAGTTGGGGACGTGGTATTGGTACGATGGTAGATGAATGTAAACGTGTTGGATTACCTGCGCCAGAATTCAAAACAGATGGTAATTTCGTGACTGTAGTCTTTAAATATAACTGTGATGGTGTTAACCTACAGTTGGTAAATAGCAATCCAACAAGTACCCAACAAGTACCCAACAAGTACCCAACAAGTACCCAACAAGTATTGGAACTTGTCGGAATATTGAAGGATGGAGAGTATTCTGTTAGAGAAATCATGTCTTTTTTAATGTTGAAGGATAGGGTGAATTTCTTGTATAAATACTTAACACCAGCATTGGAAGAAGGATTGGTTTCCATGAAATATCCTGATAATCCAAAGCACCCAAAGCAGAAGTATATGCTAACAGAAAAAGGACGAAAGATATTGGAAAAATAGAATGAATAGCAGTAATCTATGTGTTTAATACTTTTTTCTTGATGTTCTGTCACCATTTGACATCTCTATATAGTTATTTTGCAGCCGAAATCAAATGTATAACTATATAAGGTAATGTAACAATGGAAAAGAACATCAATAAAAGAGTATGTTGGTTGGCTGCGGTATTGAGTGCCGGGCTGGTAGTATTATTTGGCTATTGGTTCTTCTTGAACCCTCATGGCTATTGGCAAAAGAAGAAGGAGGCAGAGAAGAATGAATATAAGGATAGGAGCATGCTTTGGCGGAAGTCGGAGAAGATGACCATGCAACAGATGTTGTCGGACATGACGCTAATGGCTAAGGGGGATTCTGTCCTGGTTTGTTGGCTAACTGGTCTCTCGCTTCCCGTTTATCGTGACTTCATTCATGGTACTGCGCAACCTACAAGGAATGCTTGGGCTGAGACAAGATATTGGTATATGTCTTCTCTCGCTAAAGGCAGAGAATGGATGGAGGAGCGTGCCAAGACGAGGATTCACAAGAGCCTGATCTTTGTGGAAACGAGTAGATTTCAGGTGCAGAAGGATTCCTTGAAGGATTATCGTAAAGAGAAACTTACTCCAACTGAGATTAGAAACAACAAGATGTATCTAAAAGATAATTGTCAGTATAGATGAAATCATAGCATAAATAAAGTGTAACGAAAAATGAATAAAATTATAGGGCTTCTTGTAATGGTTTTCATGTTCCTACCTTGGCGACCAATCGTTGCAATAGTGGCAGCAGTATTGTTTGTCAACATCAATGGTACGGAATTGTATGGATGGCAAGCTGGATTGGCGCATGGATTGTTCTTCCTGCCTAATCTGGTAAGGCATCTCTTTGACGGCGATGTCCTTTTCAAGGCAACCAATTGTACTACAGGTTATCATGTTGCCTGGTGGATAGCTACAGTCGGTTCGTGCATTGGTTGGCTCGTTGATGCAACCTTCTCTTTTATGAAGGCATCGGTATTTGTAGGTAGTGATAAAGAATAAATAAAAATAAATACGATGAATAGTATGGCTGATAATCAAAAAGTATATCAGGCAATCAAGACGATTGCTGATGAACTCTGCAAGGAGAACAAGACGTATCTTCGTGCAGATTTGGCTTTTGAACTGAAGAAGTATGGTATAGCTTCCGATTCCTCGGAGGTGAGTAAGCTGGTATTTGATGCCTACAGATATTTCCATGATAATGGCAATATCGCCATTGCTTTTGTTTCCAATAATTCACGTACAACTCTTGTGGCTGAATACAAGTTGAATGATAGTTTGGAACAAGGCAACAAGGAGGAGGCTTTGAAGATTGCCGAGACGGAATTGGCGTTGTCTTCATCTGCTTTGGAGCAGTTGAAGGAGCAGGTGGAGCAGAACCTTAACCTGGTTCTTGCTAAGGGAACGTCGAAGATGGCGGATTTGCTCATGGGTACGAATGGCGTGAAAGATGTAAGAAGTAAGGCGGCTACCATGTTTGATAAATATACCAAGATGGTGGAGGCTTATCACTATGCTGAGGATAGCGTTCGTGGAAACATCGAAGATTTTACTTCCTTGCGTAGTGATATCGGGACGGTTTATCGTGATTATGCCCTGAAACTGATTGATATCTATGGCGACTCCATCAAGATGGTTTCACCAGACTTGTTCGACTTTAAAAGAATAGAGTGGCTGGATGTGGACGAGATGCTTAAGTATGTGGAGTTGGAATATAACAAGCTCACGGAAAAATGTACAGCTTTGATTGGTGAGATTTCTGATAGCTTCCGTACTTCTTTGCAGGGTTCCCTGCAGGCTTATAAGTCTTTGTCGAATGGCAACAAGTCATTGGGCTTGGCGATGGCAGGACTGACCATGCTCGAACACTATATGGGAGCAAGTGAACGCGCTAATCGTTTGAAGTCTGATTTATCAGTTTTCCAGATGAGCGTGAAGCATGATGCCACTCGCATCAAGGCTGATATGGGACGATTGTTGGTAATCTGCAAGACGCTCAATGATGTGGTAATCCCGAAGGCGAATGTATTCTTGCGTTATGGAGAAAAACTGTTGGCTTCAGACTTGAAGGCGACGCTTGATGCTTTGTATGCGGATGAGACTATTCGTCCATTGGAGGAGCAACGAAAATGTCTGCTTCAGCAGATGAAGGCGCTGGACATGGAAATGAACGACCATCTTCAGAACATCGATGTCTATACCTCGCTGATTAATGACATCACCGCTACCTTGGAGTCTAAGCAGGGAAGCTATATGGAAGCGAAGGCTAAGAAGCCTTCCAAGCCTTTCTTCCTCGTCAACTGGATCACCTTTGGTATGGCCAACAAGAACTACTATCGCGACTTTGCAGAATGGAATGCGGTATGCTTCCCTCTTGTGAGAGAATACGAGAGCTATCAGGTAGATTTGAAGTTGGATAAGGAGGAATTGGAATCGCATCGTGAGGAACAAACCCGCATCAAAAATGAGTATGCCAAACTCTCCAGTGAACTGGATAAGGTTTCTAAGGAGATCAGAAGCAAGATAGTTTGCTCTGACGACTTGAAGCTGAAGATGCTGAAACATCTCCGTGATATGGTTGCCATGCTGAAACTTGGACGTGAAATCATGGAGAGTAAGATAGATGAGAAGTTGGTGCATACGGTAGATATTCCCGATTATCGGGAGGCAGCCAAGCTTCCTGCTGATGTGGAGCAGAACCTTTCTCTGTTTACAGGAATGTTGGCAGATAATCTTCATGCCGACAAGGATATGGCTAAGAATTTGCTAGATGGAGTGGAAGCATACACGAAAGACCATAAGAAGATAGAGGGTAAGACCGCACAACAGAACAAACCTGCTGAGTATAGCGAGGAAGACTTGGCGCAGGTAACTGGTGCTATGGAACAATCCTTACAGAAAGGTATCGCTCTGTTTGATAGTTTCGCTAAGCTCAAAGCGCAGCAGCTCAGTGGTAGCTTGGCTTCGGCTGCATACGATAAGGAGTTGAAGAAACATGCTGATGAGTTTAAGCGTGAAATGGTTAAGATAGACAACAAGAGTGCTTATCTTCGTGAGGTGTTCAAGCGTATCAATCTGGCTGGTAGTGAGGAGGAACGTAAGCAAGCTATGGAGTTGATGAGCGATTTGAGCGGTTACTCTCTTTCGGAACAGGAGTTCACAGAATTTATAAATGGTAAGAAACAAATAGAATTATAAGGCGTATGGAAAGTTCAAGAAGACAGCAGGCCCAGGCTGATTTGGGCATGGATTTCGCTAAGGAAGACCAAAAGCGAGAGGCGGCTCTTGCCAAAGAACAGGCGAGGGCTGATAAAAAAGCTGCAAAGCGTGAGAAGATGATGAACATGCCATCATATCGTCTGATGGTAGGTACGGCGAAGTATATGGACAAGTGGTTCTTGGATCCTATCCTTGGCTTCATCCTTCCTGTCGGTATTGGTGATGCTTTGACGAGCGTGTTTGCATTCCCATTCATCTATTACAGTCTTTGCGTGGTTAAGTCTATTCCGCTGACTTTGGCTGTCATCTATAATATCTTGATGGATGTGCTGATAGGTGCCATACCTTTCTATATAGGTGATGTGCTGGATGTATTCAAGCGTTCGTATGTAGAGAACCTGAGATTGGTTACCGGGTATATCGAGGATGATAAGGAGATTATCAATAAGGTGAATAAGAAGGCATTCTGGACGGCTGTGTTCATCGTCGTGCTTTGCTGGTTGATTTATGTGGTGATATCATGGGCCATTCGCTTGGGAAATTGGATTGTTTCATTATTTTAAAATATGAATAGCAACATTTTCTTTCAGCCCTTCGTTGGCAAGGACTATGTCAACGGAGGGATATTTGGCAAGCGAATCATGATATTGGGCGAGAGTCATTATTGTGATGAGAGTTGTACGGATTGTGGCGACTGCCAGCTACATCGGGAGTGTATGAACTTTACGCAGCAGGTGCTTGGGGATTATCTCAATGAGAACAAGGAACGGCAGAACTGGATGCGGACTTTCCTGAAGTTTGAGCGTTCGTTAGTGGGTGAGGAGACCAATCAAGCGATGAGGCTGAAGATTTGGAACTCGGTCATCTTCTTTAACTATCTGCAAGTGGCGATGGGTGGTCCTCGCGAGGCTGGCACAGCCGAACAATATCACCAGGCTGGCAAGGCTTTCTTCGAGGTCATCGAAAAGTACCAACCTGAGTACATCATCGTATGGGGCAAGAGGCTTTGGGATAATCTTCCTAATGTGCGCTGGCAGGATGGCGACGACATCGTAGTGGATGGTTATCCTGTTGCTATGGGTGCTTATCTTCTGAGTAATGGCAAGCAGGTGAAAGTGATGGCGGTGAATCATCCTTCCGTAGGATACTCCTGGGACTATTGGTACAAGGTGATACAAAGATTTTTGAGATAATTTTCTCGCTTGTGCCACGATTTGACACAGCTGACCATTATCTTTGCCGTCGTAAACATTAAAAACAAGGAATTATGGCACAGATTACAATCAATATCCAGACGTTGGACTGGACAATGGGGGAAACCGTAGGCTTGCACTTGATGCTGAAGAAAGGCAGCAAGGCAAGAATCGCTTGGGGCGATGGAAGGATACAGGTCTTGACTGGCAAACAGGAACAGAATTCTGAGAAGTTGGCTTGGGTTGAGGCTGGTCATTCCTATCCAGAGAAGGGTGTTAACTATACCATCACTATCTGTTCGGAAGAGGAGGATGCCATTATCGGATTTGATGGCTGTGGAATGTTCGAGGTGAAAACCTTTGATGTGATTCTCACGGAATGTCCTAGCTTGCGTATCCTGGGATATTCGGGATATGGTGGGCAATTGCTCGACGTAAGCAAAAATCCTTTGTTGGAGTTTATAGACTTCAGCGCGATAAGAAACGAGAAGTTGGATTTCTCTGCCAATCCTCTCTTGGAGGAGTTGCATATTGATGGATCCGAAGATTTGGTGTCTTTGAATTTGAGTAAGAACGACAAGTTGCGTCGCTTGAACATCTTTATGTGTCACAATCTCCAGCATCTTGCCTTGAGCAATCAGTCGCAGCTGAATGAGGTGGATTTCGCTCTCACTCATCTCCGTCCCAAGGACTTGGAGTATTTGGAGAAGACGTTGAAGCGAAACTCTCCTTACAAGGTACGGGGTGGAAGTTTCGGCGATGATAAGATAAAGGAAATTGATAATGGTAAAATAGTAGGGGAATATGAAGGAAAATTGTGATTGGAAAAAATGCTTGGACAGAATTGAGGATAAGGGATTTGACGACGATGATGCTTATTCAGAGATTCTAGAATATATCCGAGAGGTGGCTACTGTTGATGAGAAACGTGAGGTGCTACAAAATGTGGAGCAACGTGTGAAGAAAATCGTGAACTATGATTTTGCAAAGGCATGGTTCCTACGTCGCATGAGTGAAAGTGAGCATGATGTCATCGAAGACTTGATGGGAGTAAGATATGTTGTATTGAATGAGATGATGCTTCATCCGACTCCTGCCGAAGTGGAGAGATTTCGCTATCAGAATGATAAACTCTTCAAATTGACTCAGGAATGTTATGCCCAGTGCAGAAACATGTGGCGCACTTTGTTTCATACGCCTTATAAGGTGGATGATCGCTATCGTTATGAGGTGGAAGGAGTGTTGCGTTTCGAGTATGGAGATGACGATGCTGTAGTAAAGATGGAGAACGATGATTATTACGGATCTGATTTTCAATATATGATTCATCTGTTAGATGAACTGATGAGTGCAGGACGCTGTAAGATGGATACAATTTTGAATGGAGTCTTTGGCACATTTGATGGGGCTACCGAGGATGGGTATAAGCAGATAAACAACATGTTGGACGATGGAGATTCCTGGGATGAGTGTAGCCTTCATAAACCCGAGTTTGCTGATATTTGCGTTTGTTATGCCATGCATGCTCTGCATACGCATCAAGACTATAGCCTGCCCGACATTCTTCGCATGGATGATTTCGTGGTAAAGGTTCATTTGCAATATGAGAATGAAGTTTGCGATACGAGAGATGCTGAGATTGGACCGCTCGATTATGAACCATCGTGGTTCCAAAAACTTGTAGAGGAAGATGTGAAAGAGTTCGGAGGAAAACATACGCTGAATCTGACAAGAAAGAAATAGCATATAAAATAAAACAAGAAGTTTAACGTCATATATAAAAAATAGAAGATTATGAAGTTAGCAGAAGCATTGAGCATCAGAGCCGACTTGCAGAAGAGAGTGGCTCAACTGAAAGAACGTATCAAGGAGAGCGCCAAGGTACAGGAGGGCGATGAACCTTGCGATAACGTGGAGGAACTGTACAAGGAACTGGATGAAGCACTCGTCCAGTTGGAAGACTTGATTTATCGCATCAACATCACCAACGTTCAGATAGTTCAGGACGGAGACTCCTTGACTCGATTGATAGCCAAGAGAGACGTCTTGTCGTTGCGTGTCAAGGCATTGAAAGAGGTGGTGAACTACGTAGCTGCCAACGATACTCGCTTTGGCAGAAACGAACTGAAATATGTTAGAACCATAGATATAAAGGCTCTTCGTAAGGAGGCTGATACCTATGCCAAGCAGTATCGGGAGCTCGACCTGAAAATTCAGAGTTTGAACTGGACTGTAGATTTGGTAGATTTGCAAGACTTGCCCCGATAATGGAGCGAGGATTGAAATTTTCATTGAGTAGATTAAAATTTTCGGAGAAAAGATAGAGGCAGCAAGAAACTGACATCAGGCAATAGGTCTGTGTTAGCATTATTAAAAATTCATGTGTTTCATGCAAAGAGACGAGTTTGTTCACAGTTCATTTCAAGCATCGGGCACAAGTGTATCGCGCATTGGTATATGACAAAAGTCAGAAACGCCAGCATTTAGCATTACCATTTTGTTGGCTATCTTTTCTCCTTTTCTTTTTAGGCATTTCTCGTAAATATTCATTAGATTTTTAGAGATTATGGACAATCGTGTAAAATTCTATAGTTGGCTGATAGGCCTCTTGGATCGTAAGCATCTTACCTTTGAGGAGATTGCTAATGAGTGGCGTGATGCCAACGCTAATCAGGATGAGGATGAGCTGGACAAACGTACCTTTCATCGTTATCGTGAAAATATCCAGTCGCAGTTTGGCATTACTGTGGAATGTGACAAGAGCGACGGCTATCGGTATTATCTGAAGCGTGATCCGATCGCTAATGATGATGTGACGGAATGGATGCTGAGTTCCCTGCGGTTGGCTTCGCTTGGTGATATGCTGAAATTTCATAACAAGGTGATGCTTGATACGCCGCCATATAACACGGAATATCTGGATGATATTCTTGCTGCGATAGATAAGCAATATCTGCTGAAGTTTAAATACGTTTCGGGTTTCGGAGCAGAGAGCGATATCGTGTTACAACCGGCTTTCGTGAGATATTTCAAACAACGGTGGTACGTTGTGGGAGTGAAAGTGAAGAGTGAAGAACGAAGAGTGAAGAATTCAAGTGCTGAGGTTGATGGAGATGCTGATTTGAATGCTGAGGTTGATGAGAAGAAGCTCGTTCGCTGTCTTCCTTTCGACCGCATCAGTTTCCTGAAGCTTATTTGCGAGAAGCATCCGTTGCCGGCAAAGATGAAGAAGTTCCTGACTCCAGAGAATTATTATGAAGATTGCTTTGGCATCTATCGGATGGAAGATGTGCCGGTGGAGAAAATCCGCATCCGTGCCTTCTATCCGGAATACAATTACATCGAGGAGGTTCCGCTGCACGAGAGTCAGCAGAAAGTAAAGGAATCGAAAGATGGCATGTATCGGGAATATACGCTCACTGTCCGCCCCAGCCGTGATTTCCTTCAGGAACTGTTGTGGCATGGCAGAAATATCATCGTACTGAAGCCTGAAAGCTTGAGGCTGGAGATGATTGGTATCTTAAAGGATATGGCGAAGAGCTATGAAACGGGCGAATGCCTGAATGGGGAGGAATAAAAGAATCCTCAGATCGGGAACACACTGTGTGCCCAATCTGAGGATACGATGACTGTCTCCTTACGGGGGTGTAATTTAAACTGTGTCAAGGCTTGTTCTTAACTTTCATTCCCACTCCC
>ERZ840057.1284-NODE-1284-length-21864-cov-20.468155_pt1 | contig 21864 bp, 38 predicted proteins | sample MGYA00519907_ERZ840057 | MGnify/ENA primary metagenome ERZ840057 (study PRJEB31850, sample SAMEA3708862) | human gut metagenome | biome: human gut; feature: human-associated habitat; material: faeces | place: China | collected 2014 ...
TTGCGGTGTCAGAGTCCACACCCGGCCCGCTGGCCATCAATATGGCCACCTTCATTGGTTCTTCACAGGGCGGCTTCTGGGGCGCGCTGTGCGCCACGCTGGGTGTGGTGCTGCCGTCTTTTGTCATTATCCTGCTCGTTGCATCGGTGCTGCAGAACCTGATGAAGTATGCGGGAGTCAACGCAGTTCTTGGCGGCGTTCGTCCCTGTGTGGTGGCGATGATCCTTGCAACGGCAATCAATATGGCACTTTCCACACTGCTGGGCTTTGCGGGCCGCAGCACCGACTTTGTACCGGATGCGCGCTCCATTGCAGTGTTTGTACTTTTGTGGGCGCTGCATCTGCTGTGCCGCAAAAGGAACGGCAAGGCACCATCCCCCATTCTCATGATCCTGATTTCCGCAGGGCTGGGCATCCTGTTCTGGGGAGCATAAAAAATAACGCGCCGGGTGGTTCTCGTTGAACGATCCGGTGCGTTTTGTTGTAAAAAGCCGGGCACAGGAAAACTCATGGCTCCCTGTGCCCGGCTTCAGCTTTTATTGGAATTTAGGCGCTGTGCGATCAAGCGGCAACAGAAGAAGCAACTTCGCTGGAAGCAGCCTCAGAAGAAGCGGCCTCAGAAGAAGCGGCCTCGCTGGAAGCAGCCTCAGAAGAAGAACCGTTCTCCTCTGCAACAGCGGAAGAAGCGCTCTCCTCGGCCTCAGCAGCAACAGAAGTGCTGGTAGAAGCAGCCTCGGAAGAGGATGCAGCAGTGGAGGAAGCAGAACCGCCGCAAGCGGTCATGCCAACAGCCAGAGCCAGAGCAACAACAGCAACACAAACATTCTTGAGTTTCATATCTAAAATCTCCTTGCCATACGCAAATGTATTTTGCAGAAGGCCCTACAGGAAGTGCCTTTCTGCAAGTGGATATTCTAGTCTTTTTTGCGAAAAAATCAAGAGTTTTTTTGGCTAAGAAGTGAGATTTCAATGATAATCTACGATTTTGTTATAATTTATCGCTAAAAGTCAAAGAGTTTTTGTTAAACTGATCGAAGCACAGGGAGACTCAGGAAAGAATTTTTTACCGCGTTGTAATCACTTTGTAATTTCTTTCATTGTTTGTTCACTTAAATCAAGACGGGAATGCATGTTTCTTAAAGAGAAATAAAGAAATGCAAAAGTGAGGATGATGCGGCTCCGGAAACGGAAAAGAACCATTTGTCACCTGACAGTTGACCTGCGGAGAAAGAAAAGATGGTAAACTTTGTGCAGCGAACCTGAACAAAAATATCAAAAAAATGACAAGTGCTATTTGAAAGTGATTTTTATTGGACATAAAAAGTGGATAATACAGACACAGCAGGGGATGAACGGGCTCCCTGAAAATAAAACATGTGTTTTGGAGGAAATAAAGATGAAGTACTATGTTACATTGACCGGACTCAACTACCGCTTCGGCACTCAGCCGTTTACAGTAGGCCAGAAGGTAAAACTGGTCAAAGAGCCGGAGAATGACTTTGACCACGAAGCCATCCGCGCAGAACTGCCGGGTCTGGGCAAGGTGGGTTATGTGGCCAACAGCACTCACACCGTGCTGGGCGACTGTTACAGCGCAGGCCGCATCTATGATAAGATCGGCGCTGCTGCCACCGCAAAGGTGAAGTATGTGCTTGCCAATGCGGTGGTATGCAGCGTAAAGGCGGCGGATATGGGGCAGACTGGCCTGCCGCCGGTCGATCCGGCTACGGGTCTGCCCTTTGGCAGCGAAGAAGATGCCATCGCATTCTGACAGAAAAGCCCATCACACTGTATTTTGTGTGACGGGCTTTTCTGCACCTTTTTGCTTCGGCGCACATACACCGGGCAAAGGGGGAATGTATCGTGAACCAGATCGTTTTCACTGCGTGGGTGCTGCTGTTCCCGGCGGCGTGCACTACACTGGGGGCAGCAGGCGTGTTTTTGCTGCGGCGGCGGTCGCGGCCCTGCACGCAGCGCATCCTGTGCGGCATGGCAGCGGGCATCATGCTGGCAGCCAGTGTGTGGAGCCTGCTGCTGCCTGCTATCCAGCGCGGACAGACTTTGCCGCTTCCGGCATGGATCCCATCGGCAGTGGGGCTTGTGCTTGGCGCAGTGGGCCTTTTGCAGGTGGAACAGTTTGCCGGGCAGCTGCTGGCAGGCGGGACCGGGCACGGCGGACGTATGGTGCTGGCTGTGACATTGCACAACCTGCCCGAGGGTATGGTGGCGGGCCTTGCCGCTGCACTGGCATTGACCGGGGAACCGGATGCCATCAGCGGTGCACTGGCACTGAGCCTTGGCATCGGCCTGCAGAATATCCCGGAAGGTGCAGCAGTCAGCCTGCCGCTGGCCCATAACGGCCGCACCCGCAGTCAGGCGTTTTTTGCGGGAGCGGCTTCCGGGCTGGTAGAGCCGTTGGGGGCATTGCTTGCCTTTGCTCTGGCCGAATGGGTCAGTACTGCGCTTCCGTGGCTGCTCAGCGCAGCGGCGGGCTGTATGGTGTGCGTGACCGCACAGGAGATGATCCCGCAGGCCGTGGAGGGCGACGAGCCTGCCGGTGTTGTAAGCATCGTGCTGGGATTTGCGCTGATGATGGCACTGGATGTGGCATTGTAAGAAAAAAAGGCTGCTGCAAAATCAATGCCGTTAAAATAACAGGATAAAAGCAAAGCGCAGTACAAAACGCGAAAGCGCAGAGAATGTACTGCGCTTTTTGGATTTTAGAGAACATCACATTTTCTGACTTTGGGCTATCCTATTTGATCGTTTCATGCGTGGGCCGTGAAATGATACCTCCCACCCCTTGCAATCTGCCTGCGTTTATGGTACAATATTCTGGCATTCAGAAGGATGTGTCGGACAGCGCCTGCTGCGTGGTTCGGCATACGGATGCGGGTCCTGTACGATGGATTCGCTGTGAACCAGGTCAGGTGGGGAACCAAGCAGCCTTAAGCAGTGCGTTCGTGCGTTTCAGTAAGCCTGCATCCGTATGCCGAGTTACGCAAGGCGGGGACAAAACCCCGTCAGCGCTGTCCTTTTTATTTTGCAGGAAAGGGGAGAGAACCATGTACCGTGCCTTGTACCGCAAATGGAGACCGCAGCGTTTTGAGGATGTGGTAGGCCAGCGGGCCATTGTTACTGCGCTGAAAAACCAGATCACGGCAAACCGTGTGGGCCATGCCTACCTGTTTACCGGCGTCCGCGGCACCGGCAAAACCACCTGCGCCAAGATCTTTGCAAAGGCAGTCAACTGCCTGCATCCGGTCAATGGAGACCCCTGCGGCGAGTGTGAGATCTGCAAGGGCATCGATAACGGCAGCATTCTGGACGTGGTGGAGATGGATGCGGCTTCCAACAACGGTGTGGACGATATCCGCGACCTGCGCGACGAAACAGCTTACACTCCCAGCGCCTGTAAATATAAGGTATACATCATCGATGAGGTGCACATGCTGTCCACAGCGGCATTCAATGCGCTGCTCAAAACGCTGGAAGAACCGCCTGCCCACGTCATCTTTATTCTGGCAACCACTGAGATCCAGAAGGTGCCCGCCACCATTCTTTCCCGCTGCCAGCGGTACGATTTTACCCGCATCGGGCCGGAGGATATCGCCCGCCGGGTGGAATACATTGCAGGTGAGGAAAAACTGGAGCTTTCGCCGGACGGTGCGGAACTGATCGCCCGTCTGGCCGACGGTGCACTGCGCGATGCGTTGTCCATTCTGGATACCTGCGCAGGCGTTACGGCGAAAATCGATGCCGATGTGGTGCGCCGCATGGCAGGTGTGACCGACCGCAGTTATCTGTTCCGCATTTCGGACGCACTGGAAGCGCAGGACGGTGCCACAGCACTGGCCCAGCTGGCACAGCTTCGCCAGCAGTCTGTGGATGTCAAGCGTCTGACAGAGGAATTGATCGCGCATTATCGTGCTTTGATGCTGGCAGCATTGCCGGGCGGGCAGAGCCTTCTGTCCGGCGTTTCGCCGGAGGAGGAGGCTTTGTATTTGGAAAAAGGCCCGCAGCTGGGCCAGCGGGAGGCCATTCGTGCCATCCGTGCGCTGGGCAGTGCGCTGGAACATATGACCCGCGGCAGCGACCAGCGGATCGAGCTGGAACTTGCACTATTTGGCTTATCCGAACCGCCCCAGCAGCCGCAGGCAGTTCCTGTGCAGGCCGCGCCTGTCCGTGCTGCAGCTCAACCCGCAGCGCCGCAGCCGTTTGCCTCGGCAACTGCTGTGCAGCCCTTTGCAAGCGCTCCGACTCCCCAGCCGCCAATACCGTCCGTTCCTGTGGTGCAGCCTGCAGCGGAACCGAAACCTGTAAAGGCAGAACCTTCCGTGCCGTCGGAAATATCTGTAGAGCAGACTTCACCCGTCCAGACCGAAGAGCTGCCGCCGCTGCCGGAGGAACCGCCCGTGCAGCAGGCTGGAATGCTGCCTTGGGACGAGCCTGCCGCGCAGGCCGCACAGCCAGCTGCACCTATGCCGGCAGAGTTGGAACCTGTTCCGCAGCCAGAACCGCCCAAACCTGTACCCACGCCCGCTGCAAAGCCTGTGCCGGAAAAGCCACAGGATGCCGGGCAGGAAGGGACTGCGCTGTATCCGTACTGGCCGCAGGTGGTACAGCAGCTGCAGGAAAAAGATCCCATGCTCTACACCTATCTGCGCAAGTCCAAGGCTTACTTTGATGGCACCCGCGTGCTGATCGACGGCGGCAAGACCTTCCGCGATTTTATCCGCGCCAACAAGGACAGCCAGCGCCTGATCAAAAAGCTGATCAAGGATGTGTCCGGTACGGCGGTGCCCATTGGTCCCTATGAACCAAAGAGCGCTGGCAAAACGGTTTCCAACGCAGAGCAGTCGCTTCGTGCACTGGAAAAGCTGGGGTTGGATGTGTCCATTGAGGATTCCGCAAGGAAAACGAGATCATAAAAATACATTGCATCAATAAGGAGAAACGATTATGAAAGCAAGAATGCCCGCAGGCTTTGGCCGCCCCGATATGAACGCCCTCATGCGTCAGGCACAGAAGATGCAGGAAGATATGAAAGCCAAACAGGCCGAGCTGGAAGCTGCCGAGTACACCGGCAGCGCTGCCGGTGAGATGGTCACTGTTAAGATGAACGGCAAGCACGAAGTGCTGTCCATCACCATCAAGCCCGAGGCTGTGGACCCGGATGATGTTGAAATGCTGGAAGATATGGTGGCTGCTGCCATCAACGCAACCGTCAAGCAGGTGGACGAAACTGCCGAAGCTGAAATGGGCAAGCTGACCGGCGGCATGAACATCCCCGGTCTCTGATCCGGCAGGAGGGAAGAACATGGGCTATACTGCTGCCCCGCTGGAAAAGCTGATCGAAGAATTCAGCAAGTTTCCGGGGATCGGGCGCAAGGGCGCTACCCGCATGGCGTATCAGGTGCTGAGCATGTCGGACGAAGATGCCGCCGCACTGGCGGGAGCCATTCAGGGTGCCCACACCAAGCTCCATCGCTGCCGTATCTGCCAGAATTATACAGAAGCGGATATCTGCCCCATCTGTGCCAGTGCAAAACGCGATCCTTCTGTGATCTGCGTGGTGGAAACGCCCCGCGATGTGCAGGCGTTTGAACGCACAAGGGAGTATCACGGCTTGTACCATGTGCTGCACGGTCTGCTCAGCCCGATGGACGGCATTACTGCCGAACAGCTGTGCGTCAAGGAACTTCTGGCCCGCCTGGGCGACGGCAAGGTGAAAGAGGTCATCATGGCCATGAACCCCACGGTGGAGGGTGAAGCCACCGCCATGTATCTGGCAAAGCTTATCAAGCCTCTGGGCATCAAGACCACACGTCTGGCCTATGGCCTGCCGGTGGGCGCAAGCCTGGAATACACTGACGAAACCACTTTGTACCGTGCACTTTCTGGCCGTGGTGAGCTGTGAATTGGGAAAAATTTACAGTTTCTTCAAAAACAGCCCTTGCAAAACCATAAAAAAATGGTATACTGATACAACAAACCACAATGGAGAAAGGAGGCGCGCGGAATGGCACCCACTAAGGAGCGTCCGGCAACAAAAACCATTGCCACAAACCGTGAAGCGCGCCATGAATACTTCGTTCTGGAAGCGCTGGAAACCGGCGTTGAACTGAAAGGTACGGAGGTCAAGAGCCTGCGTGCCGGAGGGGTCAACCTGAAGGACAGCTGGGTCGATATTGAGGATGGCGAACTGCTGGTAAAGGGAATGCATATCAGTCCCTACGACCACGGAAACATGTTCAATCAGGATCCGATGCGCGTCCGGCGCCTGCTGGCACACAAAAGTGAGATCCGGCGGCTGCATCAGCAGTGCAAGCTGCAGGGATATACCCTTGTGCCGCTTTCGCTCTATTTCAAACATGGCCGCGTGAAAATGGAAGTGGGCCTTTGCAAAGGCAAAAAGCTCTACGATAAGCGTGCCGATGCCGCCCAGCGCGATGCAAAGCGTTCCATTGACCGTGCCATGAAGTCCAACGGCAAATACTATTGATCTTTTCAGACCGCTTCCTGAAGCGGAACTTTTTCAAAGCTTTCTGCACACCGCAAGGTGTGCTTTATAAGGGGGCGTAAAGGTTTCGACGGGGAGAGCGAGGTCTGGGCAGCGGGTAGCAGTGGGGGAACTGCTCTATAACTCCTCCAAAAAAATTAACTGACAATAACAATTCTCAGTTGCTCGCAGCCTGAGTGCTGCGCGTTCCGCCCACTCTTGTGTCGTGTGGGGCCGGGGCGTCCTTTAGACACAGCACCTGAACGGACCTAAGCTTTGCGGACCGGCAGGAACTCATGAAGCTACCAATGCGCTAGCCTGACGATCGGCGTGGCGCGGCGGGAATGTTGTAGATCGCCTGCACCCGGAGATACCTACACTGAACTCTTTTCGGACATGGGTTCGATTCCCATCGCCTCCACCACTAAAAAGAGCGTTGATTCGTTAAGAATTAACGCTCTTTTTCTTTCACTCACGCAAGAAGTCACGCACTCATAAATAAAAAAAGAAAAAATTGCATTCTATTTGCGAGATTCTGGATTCAAAATCTTAAACAGGACGCCGTTGACAGCTTGCGCGGTATCTTCGGCATCGGAACCAAATGCGTGACCGTATACGCCAAAGGTGTCCATGTCTTTGCTATGGCCAACAAGTTGTTTGAGCTCACCTTCTGGAAGACGTTTCATCATGGAAACGAAGGTGTGCCGCAGCTCATAGGGAGTGCACGGATTGATGCCATTGGAGCTGCAATAGAGTGCCCAGCGATGCCGGTAGGTGCTTTCTGATTTGATGCAAAACACGCTTTCAAAGTCACCGGTAAGCTCGCGCTGGGCGTTGAGGACTGCCTTTGCTGTATCGGTCAGAGCAAAAGAACGAACGGCGTTTTCATTTTTTCCGTGCGTTTCCTCTTTGTAAATATTGATGCTGCGCCGTACATCACAACGGCTTTCGTGGATGTCACACCACCGCAGACCGATAATCTCACCGGGTCGCAGGCCAGTGACGACTTGAAACCGATAGGCATTGACATATTCATCCGCTACCGTGCGGCCGCGCAGCAGAGTGGTATCGATGTTGAACAGTTTGAGCACATCGCTCGGCTGCAGGATCATCTTGACAGAATTGCGAGCCCCGGCGGGTGGTTTGAGATCTTCCGGGTGTAGCGTGGAAATGCGTTTCAAGCGCATCCACTTGCAAAATGATTTAAGATCATAGCAAAGACTTGTCAACGTCTTTTTGGAGAGTCCTTTGGAATAGGCGACATCAACAATATTTTTTAAATCATATTCAGTGAGAGAAGAAACCTTTTTGCGGCCGATCAGTGGTTGTACATGATTTTTCCATCGGCTTTGGATGGGTAGATAGTTGCTTTTGTCGGTGGTGAGCATTACGTTCTGAATCCATTGGACATAGAGCTCTTCTACTCTGGAAGAGGGGACAGCAACGCCAGACGCAAGCCATTCGTCTGCTTTGGCATTGGCAATGCGCTGCCCTGTGCGGCCCGGCTTGGCAGAGGTGAAAGATTTTCGCTTTCCCTGCTCATTGGTGACATCGATGCGCCAGAGCTGGCGCTTTTCATCCCATGAGGCTGTTCCAACACGATTCGGCATGAGAAAACCTCCTTTTTGTACAAAGACACCCTCGGTGTTTGCAGCACCGGGGGTGTTTTTTTATTTATGATCAGTGATTGCTACGGTAAATTACTTCCATGCCTTGATCCGGATGATAAGACCAAGTCACAGTTACATTATCAAAGGACTCTTTCTGACGTCCGTCCAAAGCGCGAGTTTTCAGCATTTCTTCATAGAGCCAGTCAGGTAAGCCCAGTGCCTTATTAAGCGTTTCAATATGGTCGAGGCCTGCCTCGATCAGCCTTGAGTCTCCGCCCTTCTGATTATAGGGGTTTGTGTCGATCATGAGGTAGGAACTGTCATCGGCAACAGTAATCATGCGATCCGAGTACACCTCATAGAACTTTTTGAAAATTTCTGCAATCGTTTTGCCGTGGTCTATAGCTGCCCACACAACATTGCCAAACAGTGTGCTCACTTTTTCGCCCTTTTCGTTTGTCGTGATAACCTCACTGGCTAAAATAATAGGAGAACCATCACCTGCGGTTTGTTGATACAATCCCTTCAGTGTAATCTGCTGGTTATTGAGCGCAGCTTTGGCATACTCATACTGGGCATCTTTAATTGCCGCATAGAAACGCTGTCCATCTGCGGAGACAACCGAGAAGCATTTGTAATTTGCATCTTGATAAGGATAAGTTGATTGATCTTGCCCTGCATAGGTGTAAAAATACCCGAAATCTGTCTGGCCTGAAAATTCTGTAGCGGTCCACTTGCTGTAGTTCGCAGCAAATGCAGGCACTGTTAAAACAAGGCCCAGCGCCAATGTCAATAATAATGAGGCGATTTTCTTTTTCATACACGACACTCCTTTTTATTTTTATCGGAACGGTCCCGATAGTTCAAAGTTAACCAAACCAGTGCGTATACCCCACGGCTTTACCCTCAATGTGCACGTCGTTCATTTCCTCACGGCGGCGGATGATGCTTTCATAATCCGGGTTCTCAGGGCGCAGCTCGATATAATCCGTATGGAGGTACACTCTTTTCAGGGTTGCTTCATCACCGATGCGCACCGCTGCAATCTGGCCGTTCTCTACCTCCGGTTGAATACGAATATAGACTGCATCGCCGTCATGAATGCCAGCACCGATCATGCTATTTCCTTTGCACCGGAGAGCAAAGTCGCAACTGATATCTTCAGGAACATCAATTTCGCCTTCACGGTTTTCCATGGCGGTAATGGGATCCCCGCAGGCAATGGCTCCAATCAGCGGCACTTTTTTCATTTTGGGCATCGGTTCAAAGCCCGGCGGGATATCCCTGCCCGGTGGACTATCGGATTTGCAAAGAAGATAGTCAATAGATGTGCCGTAAAATTTTGCCAAACTGATAAGTGTCTCTGAGTTGGGTTCTCTGGTTCCCTTCTCATAGTTCACATACGTCGTGTAGGGCATTCCCAACTGACGGGCAGCCTCTCTCATGTTAAGTCCTTTTTCTTGTCGGAGCTGAGATAGGCGGTTCATTTGCATCGACTCCTTTCTCTCTAAGTATATTATAATACACATTTTGAGTACACAATCAATTCAAATTACCCAATTCGAGCAAGATGCACAAAAAAGCATTGTTCAAATTGGGTAATATTTTTCTTTACAATTATTCATTATGGGTATATTATAATTATAGTTACTCGAAATGAGTAATTCGAGAAAGAAAGGAGCGTTTAAGGTGCCATATCCTAACATCAATGCCGAGCGCAGCCGGGCAGGAATGACCGTAGAAGATCTCGCTAAGAGCCTTGGCGTAACTCGGAAAACTGTATACAACTGGATGGCTCACGGGAATATCCCACAGTCTAAACTTGAAAAAATGTCAGAGCTTTTTCATTGTTCCATTGACTACCTGCTGGAAAGAGGGTGAAGCAGATGAAAATTGAAATCACCGGCGAACCCAAAGAAATTGCCGCTCTTGTACTGGCGGTACAGGAGCGGCAGAGTAAAGCTATTGTTGAAACAACGGATTGGGCGGGCAATGTTGCTGTGGTAACAGAAAAGAGCTGAAAGGGGCGGATGCATCAGTGTCTAAAATCACGTTGGCTTTAGCATCAGTATCCATACTGCTCAATATCGTAACCTGGCTTATCCGCCACAATTGAAAACACTTTTTCCTTTTGCGAGGTTTGAACGACAAGCTGCCATTTTCCTGCTGATTGAAAGGTCTTTTCCATATCGGTTGGGAGATATGCCGCAAAATAGCCGCCAAGAGCGCCCTTTCCTTCTACTCGAAAGGGCAATTTCTGAGATTTAACTTCTCCGGTCTGAATCGTTTCGCCCTTTTGGCGGCGAGTCATTTGATAAACCTGCTGTTCCGGGAACAAAAACTCATATTTCTTACCATCAACCAGCAAGAACATCCGCACGACGGTCAGCGGAGCAGAGGACAGATTTACAAAATTAAAGCGAAACATAGGTTCCGCATATTTTCCGCTTTTGGATAAACAGCAGTAATGGCTTACATAGTCGACCCGGAACGAGCATCGTTTATCCCACAGCGCCCGAAAAAAGTTGTACAGAGACATTCCGAAACCTGCAATTGCAATCAAAAGTGTAATGTTTTCACGATTCCACAACCAGTTTATGATTTCATTTACAACTTTTACGACATTTTCCATTTTTGCACTTCCCCCCCTGATTTCTTTATTTTACCGCAGGAACGAGGTGTGCACAAGGAGGTGAACCCCATGGACAACAAAAAGCCCAGCGAACCGCTGGAACCGGAACGCTGGGCAAAGCTCATTTAAAAAACGAGATGAAAAGCGATATCACTGCAACTACAAAAGATGCTATGGAAAGTTTACGGTTGAACTTGTTTTCTTTGGCCTGACTTTTTAAGTCCGCCTCATATTTTTCCCGCATTTTCTGTAGGCCGGCGGCGACCTGAAGCTGCGCATCATCAACTTTTTTCTGACGCTTGCGTTCCGCCGCATCGGCCGCAGCCTTTTCAGCACGACGCTTTTCTTCTTTCGCTGCCATTTCACCCACTTGGCGGGCACTGGTAGGCATATTGCTGATAGGTATATTAGAAAAATCCACGTAAATCACATCCCTTCCTGCAATCATTTTACTGCAAGAAGGCACATCAAACAAGGAGATACATCATGGAACGGTATATTATTTTCATCCCGGCGGATGGGCCGTGCAGGCTGGTGGCCTGTGATGACGGGGACAGCATCAAGCTGGAAACGCTGCAGGAGCTGGTGGACGGCCCTATCGAGGTAACGCCCAGCTGTCTGGGCGCATCGTGGGCACGGGAGCCGGTGGACGGCATTGACCTGATCGTCAACGAGGAGGGCAGACTGCGCGGCCTGCCGTACAATGGCCGGGCATCCGATCTGTGGGAGGGCGGTGGCATTTGCCTCCTCAATGGTGACGCGCTGCTGGCAGCCGCCAAGGGTGAGGATCTGATCGGTTTTCCTAAGCTGGTGTGCAGGACCATCTGTGACGAATGGGGGCTTGAAATGGAGGACGGCACATGGAACGACTGACGGCCCCGCGGTGCAGCGGCATCAAGAGCGGCTATTGGAGCACCGCCAAGAAGGAAGAACTGGTGCAGCGACTCGGCCAGTACGAGGACATCGGCCTCACCCCGGAGGAGATCAAAGCGCTGCAAGATTTCAAAAACGGCAAGGATGGCCGGTTCCAGACCTTCAACCCGGATTAAACGAAAGGGGAGAGCACGATGCTGATTAAACCTTACATTGAGCTGCAGCAGCTGATGGAGCGCAAAGGATACAACCAGAAAGAGCTTGCGGCGGCAATATCCCGTAGGCTGAATGGGTATAGCCCGGCAACGTTAAGTAACCGGCTGAACGGGAAAGCGCCCTTTCCAGTGGATGAAATTGTTGTGATCGGCGAACTTTTGAACATTTCGCCTGATGAAATATATGGCTATTTTATCAAACCGTGGGCCATTCAGGCCAAGAGAGCTAAAAAGAATCCGTCCAAGTCGAACAGGCTGGTAAGCTTTGGAGCATGAAAGGATGGTGCAGCATGAGCAAACCGAACGAGAGCTATATTCGCGTATCGTATGGTGAGGATGGAAACCCGCAGATTGAAACCAACTGTGTGGGACTTGAGGCATCGAAACTGTGCGTTGCCCTGCTGGCCGCACTGGCTGCCGGATCGGATGACCCGGCGGGCGCTCTCATTTCGATCGTAACCAATGCCGCCGATCTGCTGGATCGAGTGGAACCTGAGGAGGACAAGGACAATGAAACGATATCTTAAAATCTGGGGTGCTGCCTTTTTGATGGGTGTTGGTGCCGCACGAATCTGTGTCTGGATCAACGCCGGCATTGTCTACCTGCTTGTGATGCACGGCGGCTGGGAGGTGGCTGAGGCCTTCAAGGCTGCACCGTGGGTGCTGTTCGCGCTGGGCTTTGGCTTGCTGCTGAGTGTGAGCGGACTGCTTTCCACCGGTGAGCACTACAAGCGCAGCGCAGAGAAGCAGTGCCACAGTCTGACCGTGGACGAGAGCCAGAAAGAAAACGCCCGGCGGGGTGCATGATATGGGTATGACGGCGATTGAATACGCGGAGAGCCTGAACAGGCAGTATAGGCGGCTGGCCCAGCGTAACACGAACAGCGCAAGCCTGCTGGACGCTTCCGCTGCCCCGGTAAAAGCCAGCTGCAAGGCGCGGTCCGAGGTTTACGACCTTGTGGCCGAGGAACTTGACGGCCTTATAGCACTGATGAAAGAAGAGCACAGCAATGGCTAAGCCTTGCAACTGGTACACGGTCTACTCGGCCAAGACAGACGAGATCATAGCCAGCGGGACGGCTGACATGATCATCCAGCAAATGGGCTATGCCAGCAGAAACAGCTTTTTTTCGGCTGTCTGCCATGCCAAGCACAAAAAAGACAACCCCCGGCGGCGCTACATCTACCATGTGGAGAAGATCCCGCGGGAGGACATAAACGAAAAGGAAGGTACAGCATGAAAATTATCATCAAGGACGCAAACGGACAGCTTGCTATCGACATCGAGGCCGGAAACGAAAAGGGCGTTTCTAAAAGCCAAGTCTGGGCTACCATGTCGCTGGCTCTGGCATCCATGGTGGCAGAGAACATCCAGAAGAAAGATACACCGCCCACGCTCAAAAAAAATGATGATCGACACCACCGCCGAAATGGTAGCGGCTGCCGTCAAGAACGATTTTCTCAAAATCGCAAACAGCAGCACGCATGGCGTGAGCTTCTACAACAAAGAGGCCGAGTTCATGCGCAAGGTGTTTGACTTATGACCGGGCAAAAAGAAAGAGCCTGCCCGTGCGCCAACACGGACAAGCCCAATACAAAGAGATTGCACCCTCAGTATACCACGGACTCCGGCCATCTGCAATACGTAGGCGTGAGCTACTACGCCGCAGATGATCGTGGACACACCTTTCCGGCCTCCGTAGCTCTGCGCATCGACAGGAGCCAGTACGGCGAGCTGATCCACTGGCTGCACTACCACCTGAAAGGCAGCAACCCGCCGCCTGCCCTGTATCACCTCGAAATGCTGCTGCAAAGCCTCGAATACCTGCGGGGCGGGCGGCACTACCTGTATAACTCGATCTATGAGATCACACGTCTGGAGGCGTACCCATGAAAAAAGTAACTGTTGTTTATGATTCTTTTGCCTGTGTCGCCGATATTGAACCGGCAGAGCATAGCCTGAGCCTCATTCTGGAAGATGCAACAGCCGATCAACTGAAAGACGTACCGCTGCCGACCAACAGCGAGAGCGGACTGGAGGCAAACCGGTTATGTTATGCCATCAGATGGCTTGAGAGGCTGGCAGGCCGGTGGTTTGTATACCCGTGCCCGATCAAGGCTATTTCAATTGAGGAGGCGGACGTGTGATGCATCCGCCCAATTTTCCCCGTCCTCCGCCCTGTAGCCCTGACCGAATACATAACAGCTATGTGGAAGTGAGGAACCTATGATCTTTTTTATTTTTGGCGTTCTGGCTCTGTTGGCAGCATTCTGCCTGTTCCGGTCTGAATATAAGGCCGCTGCCGTGATCCCCGGCGTTCTGGCGGCCGTCCTGATCGTTATTTCCTGTGTCTCGTTCGTGCCGACCGGCTACACCGGCATTGTGACCACCTTTGGCAAGGTCGAAAACGGCACCAAGGACGCAGGCGTTGTGGTAAAGGCACCGTGGCAGTCCATTGTCAAGATGGATAACCGGGTGCAGGAGGTCAGCATCGACCTCTCGGCGTTCAGTTCCGACATTCAGGAAGTGGCCACCAGCGTGACGGTGGGCTACCGGATCAACCAGGCCAATGCCATGACCATCTACAAAGAGGTGGGCCGCAAGTATGAGGATGTTCTGATCCTGCCCCGTGTCCCGGAGGTGGTCAAGGCTGTTGTGGCCCACTATGATGCCAGCAGTCTGATCTCCAACCGGGACGCCGTGGCAGAGCAGATGGATGCACAGTTGCGCAGCGTTCTGGCACAGTACAACATCGACCTTTCTTACATCAGCATCACGAATTTTGATTTCACGGATACCTTTACGGATGCCGTCGAAGCAAAGGTGAAGGCCCAGCAGGAAAAAGAAAAGGCCGAGACCGATGCCGAAAAGCGCCGCGTGGAAGCGCAGGCAACGGCGGACGCGGATCTGATCGCCGCAAAGGCTGAGGCCGAAAAATCCAAGGTGGCTGCGGATGCTGAGTTGTATGCCGCTCAGAAAAAGGCCGAGGCCAACGATGCTCTGACCGACAGTCTGGACAGCAATCTGCTGGAATACTACCGCATCACCGGCGTAGATGCACTGTGGGATGGCAAGCTTCCCACCTATGTGGGCGGGGAGAGCAGCGTCCCCGTCCTGAACGGTCTGAGCTGACCGTGCCCTCCAATGGTGGCAGGAGGTAAAACAAGAGCCACTGCCAGCGCATAGCGCAAAGAAAGGAGCTGATCCCATGGGAAGGATGGTCGCTGTTGAGGAGTGGGCTGAGATCCACGGAAAAACGCCCGCCACCGTCAGGCGTAAGATCCACGCCAACGCATGGCCAAACGCCCAGAAAATCCTGCTGGACGGGAAACAGGTGTGGATGCTTGACGAGGATTGGCTGTGGCCCCGCGCCATGACCCCGACAAAGCAGGCAAAGCTGCTGTGCGAGATCCGCCGCCTGATGCCTCCCGTGGTCTACACTACCGCAGAGGATGGCACAGTGATCTGCATGGTGCCCTGCACCCATCACACCCACGTTGCCAGCGGTGTGACCGCTGACGAGATGAATGATCTGTGGAGAGCTGCCCCCCCTCAGAGGGCCGCCGCACAGGCTGCCCTGCAATATGGCTGGCTGCACCCTCTCGCAGATCCGAGATCCTACAACGAGAGAGGAGAGCGTTTACATAATGCCTACAACCGCAAAAAGTAATGCGAAAAGCACCGCCCGCAGAAAGCCCATTCAGAGCGCGCAGGAGCGCCCGGCGGCGCAGGTGGTACAGTTTCCCCTGTTTGCCCCCAAACCCCGCCAGACAGCCCCGCAGGAGGTGCAGGTGGTTATTTGCGAGTGTAGCGCGGATGCCGTGCGCGTCCGGCTGCTGCCTGACCCCGCTGCTGTCTGGTGCATGATGGATGAAACGTTTGGCACGCTGGGCTGGACGCGGCGCTACTACTTCGCAGATGGCCGCCTCTGGTGCGGCGTGGGCGTGTATCACCCGCTGATGAACAACTTCGCCATCAAGGATGCAGCTGCCCCGGCGGGCAAGCTGCAGATTTCAAACCCCGACAAGTGGAAGGAAAACGGCAGCTTTCTGGCTGCTGCGGCCCTTTGGGGTGCCGGTGCTGATGTGATGGCGCTGCCTTCCCTGATCTTTGCCGCCGATCAAGTTGCTATTGACCCGGTGCACAAGCGGGCAAAGAACCCCAACGACCCGCCCACGGTGGTGGGCTACCGCCTGCACGGCGCTCTGACCGTGGACAAGCTGCTGCGGGCTGAGGATGGGCACATCATCGGTGTGCAGCTGCTGCAGAGGGAGCGCAAAGTGGTATGGCAAGCAGAGTAATCGGCCGCCTGCCGGTGGTGTATTATCCGCAGACCGGCAAGCTGGAAGTGGAAAACGCAGGGGAATTTGTGAAGAAACAGATCTACCAGCGTCTGGATGAGCTGGCACACGGTCAGCCCCTGCACATCACCCTGACGGTGGAGCCGGTGAACAAAGCCCGCAGCACGGCACAGAACAGCCTTATGTGGGCGCTGCTCACCATCATGGCCGATGCCTACAACGCCGGGCGCACCGGCGGTGTGACCCCGGAGGACTGCTATCTGGAGATGCTGGAGAAGTACGGGGCCAAGGTGGATTATCTGGAAGTCCCGGCGGGCGCTCTGGATATCCTGCGCGGCTGTTACCGGCTTGTCCATCTGGTAGAGATACTGGACGGCAACCGCTGCACGGTCAAATGCACACAGGGCAGCTCCACCTTTACCACCCAAGAAATGAAGAATCTGATTGACGGGATCTTTGACCGCCTTGCTGAGATGGGCGTGAGCGATCCCTTAGTAACTGCCTACTGGCAGGAATGGAAGGAACCATAGACATGACCCGGAAACGTCTTAAAAAGCTGATGATGGCCCGTGGGCTGTCACGAAATCAAGCCAACCGCATTTTAGGAAACAGCAGGCTCAAACCCAGAAAGCTGAGCAACAGGCTCTTTTGGATCGTATTCCGGCACGAATTTGACAAATTTGTTGATGCCTGCGGTGCCAGCATGATCCGTTATTTCTGGGACTTTGAAATCAGGTAAAAGGAGGCTTTCAGGTGAAACGTAAACGTTTTGAAAAGTTGGTTATGGGACGCTTTGGCATCCCGGCCTGCGCAGTCAGACACGGCACGCGGCAGATTATTGATCTGCGCCGCCTCGCTGATCGGGCCAATGATGTTCTTGTTTTTGACGAAAGCACCGGGCGCTGGAAGTATATGAAAATCCGGCCCTATGCCGAAATGTTTGATCGCATGAGGAAAGGACAGGCCGCTATTGGGTACTAAGAGCATCATACAGGCAGAAAAGGAATGCTATATCTGCCGCCGCTGGTACGCCGTCAAGACCACCCGCGGGCTGGAGGAGCACCACATCCTTAACGGGCCGCTGCGCAGCTTCTCCGAGCGGCACGGCCTCAAGGTCTGGCTGTGTCACCGGCACCACAATGAGCCGGGCCTGAGCGCCCACCACAATGCCACCTGTGCGCAGACCTTAAAGGCCGTTGCACAAGCGAAATACGAGGAACAGAACGGCCCCGGTGCACATGCTGCATGGATGGCCGCTGTTGGAAAGGACTATCTCAATGCTTAACGTTGTAGCTATCATGGGCCGCCTTGTGGCTGACCCTGAACTCCGCACCACCCCGGCGGGCGTGAACGTCTGCCAGTTCCGCATTGCCTGTGATCGTAACTTTGCCCGACAGGGTGAGCAGCGGCAGGCTGATTTTGTAGATATCGTGGCATGGCGTGCGCAGGCTGACTTTGTGTGCAAGTATTTTTCCAAGGGCAGTCTGATCGCCATAAATGGCCGCATCCAGACCCGCAACTATCAGGACAAGAACGGCAACAACCGCACCGCATTTGCCGTGGTGGCCGAAAACATCAATTTTGGCGGCTCCAAGGGTACCAGCAGCGCAAAGGTGGACGATGGCGGCGAAGCGCCTCCGGCGGGATATCGGCCCAGTGAGCCCGCGCCGGAGCATTCCGAGAGCGACGATTTTGCAGTGATCGACGACAGCGACGACCTGCCGTTTTAACCCTCTGGAGGATGGATCGCCATGAAAAAAGGAAGTTACCTCACAATTCAAGATTGGATGGTCACGGATCTGCACCTGAAAGGCAATGAGCTGTTGGCTTATGCCCTGATCTACGGCTTTTCTCAGGACGAACAGTCATGCTTTTATGGCTCCTATCAGTATGTCATGGAGTGGCTGAGCGTTGACAAGACTACTGCCGTTCGCGTGCTGCGCAATCTGGAAAACAAAGGGCTGCTGCGCAAATGGCAGGAGAAAGAGGGCAACGTGATTGTCAACCGGTATGCAACCAACACTGTCCCTGCCTGCCCGGCGGCATCTGACCAGTTGCAAAATGCAACCGGTGGTAAAACGCAACCGGTGGTAAAATGCAACCCAGACCAGTTGCAAAATGCAACTCCGACCGGTTGCAAAATGCAACCCAAGAATACTAGAGAGAAAGCTAATAATAATAAACCCCGCGCAGGGGCGCGGGAGGAGCCGGACAGTCTGACCGTGGCCGAGGTCTTTGACGAGTTTTCCCGCGGCGGCCCCGGCGGGCTGTATGACGCTTTGATGGATTTTGACCAGCACCGGCGTGAGCTGGCCAAGAAGGACAAGAAAAAGCTGTGGACGCCTCTGGTGGCAAAGAAAATCTGCAAGTCCATCAAGCGTCTGGTTGAAGAGGCGGGCGTGCAGGATCGAACCGGGTACGCCATTGCCATGCTGAACCAGAGCATTGAAAACGGCTGGACGGGCGTGTTTGCCGTCAAGGATTTTGTGGACAAGACCCCGGCGGCGGTACATATTGCGCAGCCTGCACCGGATAAGCCCCGCAAAATCACCAAAGACATGACCCTTGCGGATCTGCTGGGAGGTGTGAGCGCATGAGTGCCAGCAAGATCACCACGGCACAGCAGCATCAGCTGGCTGTGATCGGCGCGGCAATCCTTGACCCGGCGGCGTGCAAGGCCACCGTGGAGCGCCTGACACCGGCCATGTTTGAGGATGGCCCATACAGGCAGCTGTTTGGAGCTATCAAGCTGCAGCTGGATACCGGACATAACGTGGATGCCGTGATACTGGAGCGGATGCTGGGCACAGACTTCCGGCCTCTGATCGTGCTGGCAGCAGAGACCGTGCCCACCATCAGCCATGTGCAGGACTATGAGGCACTTGTGATGGAGGACTACCGCAAGCGCCTGTTGGTGGAACTGGCCACCAGCGTGACCCTGAGCGCAGCGGACGCGGACAGCATCTGCCGGGACATGAGCGAAGCCCTGAAAGTGCAGGATCACCTGCGTCGGGAGAGCGTGGACGCAAACGTCAAGGATTTTTCTGAGGTCTGGGACGAAACCATGCAATGGCTGCAAAAACCGGACACCAGCGTCAAAATGGCATGGCGTGAGCTGGACGAGTTGGGGCTGTTTGGGGAAAAGATGGTCACTGTGCTGGCAGGCCGTCCCGGCCACGGCAAAACAGACCTCGCTCTGGCTCTGGCCCTGCGCCTGAGCAACTGCGTCCAGACCTACTACCTGACCATGGAAGAGGATCGGCGCAAGCTGATGATGAGAACCATGTCCAAGCTGACCCGCATAAACAGCACCCGCCTGAGAGATCGCAAGATCACCGAGGAGGAGCGGGAAAGCCTGAACAATGCTTTTGCCCTTATCAAGGGCCACACCGGTATGATCTACGATGACGGCACCCGCATGACCGTGGACGATATCCGCGCCCGCGTCATGAAGTACCGGCCCCGGATCGTCTTTATCGACCATATCGGCCTGATTGCGGACACTCAGCCGGGCCGCAAGGAGTATGAGCGACTGGCAGACGTGACCCGTCAGCTGAAAGAGCTGGCCATGGAAACCGGCATCACCATCGTGGAACTGGTGCAGCTGAACCGCAGCACCGACCGGAACGGTGGAGCCAAAAAGGCAGCGCTGGGAGATCTGCGCGGCTCTGGCACCATTGAGCAGGACGCGGATGCCGTTGTGTTCATCGAGAGCGAGGTTACAGGAGAGCGCCGCCTGCAGGGGCCGAATGATTATTTTGAGGTCAGCCTGCGGGTGAGCAAAAACCGAGAGGGTGAAACAGGCCGGGTGCCCATGTGGTGGCAGCCTCAGTATCATGAGTGGCAGCCCGCGCCTGATCCGTCCGAAAATTACAACGAGGATGATTTTATACCCGCAGACCATGAGGATGGCCCGGCGGGGTGGTAAACAGGAGATAAACGAATTTGGACACTGATTTTTCAGAGGATGACATGGAGTTGATTTATACCTACATGGGGTGTGGCATCAAGCACAGCCTGACGCTGGATTTTATCGATCACGATATGAGCATGAAGTGGCTGAGGGAGAGGGTTGAGCAATGAGTGAAAAGAAGCGCATTGAAGTACGCCCGGCGGCTGAATTTGAACGCTGGCCGAACTGGCAGTACGGAAAACCGCCCGAGCATGAATCAATCTTTTACAAGTTTAAGGACACCGATAAATGGCGGCCCGGAATGTTTGATCTGAGCAATGCCGGAGCACGGCATCTCTGGAAAGATCATCAACTCCAAGAAGAGCGCGTGATAAAAGGCATCCAAGGTCGCGATCTTTTTATGAGGTTCTGGTGGGCAGATATCCCAAAGATCTGCGTAGAGAATCCGGTGCCAAGCAAAGTGTTTTGCCTGCCACCATATACCCAGACCGTGCAACCGTATGAGTACGGGCATCCGTACACAAAGAAAACCTGTCTGTGGCTGAAAGGACTTGACCCGTTGAAACCAACACAGATCGTCAAACCTGTGGCCACATGGTGCCCGTCTGGATCGTATTCTACAAAGCACGGGGATCAGCACCGCGGAATGTTTACAAAAGACCGCGCAAAAAACAGGGCCAAAACGTTCCCCGGCATTGCCCACGCTATGGCAGAGCAGTGGGGAACTGAATAGAGGATAAAGGAGGATGCAGTCCGATGACCTATGAAGAAAAAAAGGAATGGCTACAACGTTACAAGGTAGCCCGGCAGCTGTTCGGCTTTCGTCTGCAGCAGTTGAAAACAGCAAAGACAGATGCCGGGCGCACAACTCAGAATATTTCTCCTATCCCCGGCGGGGCCGGTGACGGTCAAGCCCTGCCGAGGGCGGTTGAACGCATCCAAGAGGCAGAAGAACGCGTAACCGCTCAGGCTGCTATCTGTGACGAGATCTATGAGGAAGTCATGGCAGCACTGAACACGCTGGCCGACCTGTGTGATCGTGATATCCTATTCCGCAAATACATTAAATTCCAGAGCTGGAGCGAAATAATGCAGGGGACAAACTTGTCGAGGAGTGCCGTGTTGGCTCACCACCGGCAGGCAATCGAGAGCCTACAAGTGAAAGGTCAGGACTAATCTGGACTAAAATAGACCAATCTGGACTAATCTGGACTAATCTGGACAAAAATGGACGAATCAGGACTTGAATGCACCTTAACCAGCTGATAATATTAAACTGCAAAAGCCGTAAGGAACCGGAGCACACCGGCCACCTGCGGCTTTTGTATTGCCCGGCTGCGACAGGGAAACACCTTACCGACCAACAGCCTGAATGTACCAGCTGGGCAATTCTTATTTTGCTATCCTGTGGCACCGTCAGGGTCTGCACCCCGGCGGGCTGCTATAGAATAGATACAGGTCATTGTAGCATCATCTTCAGTGCGTGGCAGCATACAGCCAAGCGGGTGCCTTACCATCCTGCCCAGTAAGCTGCTGTTGTGGGCAGCTGCGCACTGACCGCGAAATCCTGCCGTTCGGTTTTCCGGGCGGCTTTTTTGATACCCCCGGGCTTGCAAAACACCCCGGGGTCTTTTTATACCCTGCCCCTCCTGCAGATACCCCGCCCCTGAAAAAAGCCCCGGGGTGTGCCGGAAAGGCGCAGGGAGCATCCGGTCTGCACTGATGTGTGCGGGCTTTTCCCCATCAGAAGGAGGTGTGCAGCATGGGCAATCCGCGCTATGCCAACGGCCAGCTGCGGCGCAAGCACCGTGCGCGGC
>ERZ840057.1300-NODE-1300-length-21649-cov-7.178151_pt1 | contig 21649 bp, 34 predicted proteins | sample MGYA00519907_ERZ840057 | MGnify/ENA primary metagenome ERZ840057 (study PRJEB31850, sample SAMEA3708862) | human gut metagenome | biome: human gut; feature: human-associated habitat; material: faeces | place: China | collected 2014 ...
TTTGTAGAAAGTAAAAAGCAGTAATAAATTTGAGGAAAATAAATATCTATTAATAATGAGATAAAAAGTTATAATTTTCTAAATTGTGTGATTCTAAGGGAGACGATAATGAAAAAAATATTATATAGTATACTTATTTTTCTGCTAATTTTACTTAACTTTTCCACTGTCTGTGCAGATGATGTGGATAACGAGGTTGATTTTGAAGATACAATAGAAGTTACAGCTTCAAATGTGTCTGAACTTCCAAAAACAAATTCTAGAAGATATATTGTTTACGATAGAATCTCAAAAAGTATGATAATAGGAAAAAATGAAGATATTAAATCTGCCATGGCGTCCACAACAAAGATAATGACTACAATAGTCATATTAGAAAAAGCAGACTTGAATGAGACAGTAACTGTAAGTGCAAAAGCAGGTGGAACAGGTGGCTCAAGGTTAGGACTAAAAAGAGGAGACAAGGCTAGTGTAAGAGATTTGTTATACGGACTTATGCTAAGGTCGGGAAACGACGCTGCCGTAGCATTAGCAGAACATGTTGGTGGGAGTGTAAAAGAATTTGCAGAATTAATGAATGAGAAGGCCATTGAACTTGGACTTACAAATACACATTTTGTAACACCTCATGGTTTAGATGATGCAAACCACTATACCACTGCGTTGGAGCTCGCAAAACTCACAGATTATGCAATGAATAATGAAACTTTTTCAAAAATAGTTGGTACAAAATCAATAACGATATATATAAATAATCAGCCTAGGCAAATAAACAATACTAACGAGCTGTTAGGCGTACTAAATGGTGTGGTAGGTGTAAAAACAGGCTTTACAAACAATGCGGGACGCTGCCTAGTAACAGAGACTAAAAGAAACAACATGGATATAATTACAATAGTTTTGGGAGCCGATACAAAAAAAGACAGAACAAAAGATAGTGTAAATTTAATAGAATATACATATTCAAAATACAAAATGTATAATATAGAAGAAAAAATAATAGAAGAATTTAATAAATGGAAAAATATAAATGAGAAACGAATTCTAATAACAAAAGGAAAACAAAGCAATCCTAAATTAGCCTTAGGAGCAATAGAGAAAGCAATAATACCAATCTGCGATGATGATAAAATTGAATACTCAATTAATGCATTAACAGAAGTAGAGGCTCCGGTGGAACAATGGAATGTAATGGGAACACTAACAGTAAAACTAAATGGTGAAATATTGGAGAGCATAGAAATAGTGAATGTAAATGAAGTGCAAAAAAGAGATTGGAAAGATTACTTTAAAATAGTGCTAAATAGATTTGAAGATATGGGAAAAATGCTAATAAATCAGCAAATATAATATCTCTATGAGAAAATTAGAAAGTATCTATGATTATATTATTATATCTACATAATAATATAATCATAGTTGCTACATGCGTGCGGCTTTTATTATTTATAGGCTCTTATTCCATTCCTTCAATTTTTCTTCTAGCAATTTGAAGTTTACTGTATTTTTTATGTAACCGATTTCTTCGTTTTTTAGTTTTTGTTTATATACAATCTCAGCATTTTTCATGATTTTCTCTGAATTGTTGTTTATATATCTTAATTCACCTAAAATTACTTCTTTGTATTTTTTATTACGTTCATTGCTAATTACATATGGTTCTAATTCTGTAATTGGAACAGGTATCATATTACTTATTCTTAAAGTTCCATAAAGTCTATCACTATTATAAATTCTAATTATTGTTTTTGTGTCTTTTCTAATAATCTTTTTTTCATAATCAATGTAATCTGACTTTTTAGGAGACGACATTGGAATATAATAATTAAAATCGTTTACTGTCAATACAATTCCTAAATATTTTCTGGTTTGAGTTCTTATATCTTCTTTATTGTCGTAGATTCTTTCATCAAATTGTCTTAAATATTTTATGTATTTATCACTAACACTGTATAAATTTAATTTCATACTTACCTCCTAAAAAATAAGAGAAGAATCTTGCCGATGTCTTCTCTTGATTTTAACTTTCGCATTTAATGGTAGTGAAACACCCGATTTATAACTTTCTCATTTTTAAGGCTGTGAAACACCCGATTTATAACTTTCTCGTTTAATGGTAGTGAAACACCACGATTTTTATATATTTATTATATAATTTTTTCATGAACTTTGTCAAGTAAATTTTAGTAATAAATATACATTAATATTTTATTCTGAATTTTAAAAAAATATACGATTTACCCTTACGGAAACTGGAAAAATTTCATAATAATTCATTGACTTTAGTGGCATGATATGGTAAAATAATAAAGCTAGTATAAATAGCTTTATTTTATTGTGCTAGCAAATTAAAATTAGGAGGTGAAATTTAAGTGCCAACAATTAATCAATTAGTAAGAAAAGGAAGAAAAACTACTACAACAAAATCAACATCACCAGCTTTACAACATGGATACAATTCTATGAAAAAGAAAACAACAGATAGAAGATCTCCACAAAAAAGAGGTGTATGTACTGTAGTAAAAACTGTTACACCTAAGAAGCCAAACTCAGCTTTAAGAAAAGTTGCCAGAGTTAAGCTTTCAAACGGATACGAAGTAACATCTTATATTCCAGGAATCGGACACAATTTACAAGAGCACAGTGTTGTTCTTATAAGAGGAGGAAGAGTAAAAGACCTTCCAGGTGTTAGATACCATATTATAAGAGGAACTTTAGATACAGCAGGTGTTAAAGACAGAATGCAAGGAAGATCTAAGTATGGAGCTAAACGCCCTAAGAAATAAAAATAATACTTAGATATGGGTGCATATAACTTACTAATTTAAGGTTCTTAAATTTAGCATAGATATATAGCACTAAACTAGAAATGTTTTAAGAAGAAAAGCCGAAGGCTTAGTATTAAACTTTTTAGAGTACCGAAGATACTAGGTAAGAGAAAATAGTATCAATTTTATAAGGAGGGAAGAAAAGTGCCAAGAAAAGGATTTATAGCAAAAAGAGATGTTTTACCAGATCCAATATACAATAGCAAAGTTGTTACAAAGTTAATAAACAACGTTATGTTAGATGGTAAAAAGACAGTTGCTCAAACTATCGTTTATGATGCATTCGATATCATAAAAGAAAAAGAGCAAAAAGATCCACTAGAAGTATTTGAAGCAGCACTAAATAACGTAATGCCAGTTCTAGAAGTTAAAGCTAGAAGAATTGGTGGTGCTACATACCAAGTACCATTAGAGATTAGACCAGAAAGAAGACAAACATTAGGTCTTAGATGGTTAGTTTCATATGCTAGAAAGAGACATGAAAAAACAATGTCAGAAAAATTAGCCGGAGAAATAATGGATGCTGTAGCTGGAAACGGTGGAGCTTTCAAGAAGAAAGAAGATATGCATAAGATGGCTGAAGCTAATAAAGCTTTTGCTCACTACAAATTTTAAAAATTTAAACTATAAGCGTCGTCTAACTTCGTTAACCTTCATCTAAAAATATACTCGACGTACACCACGTACGCCTCCGTTATTTTTGATTCGGTTGCCTTGTTATACTTGCTTCTAGTTGAAATTTTACATGTATATTAAAAGAAAAAATTATTTAGAAAGGAAGAAAAAATATGGCCGGAGACGGAAGAGAATTTCCTTTAGAGAAAACAAGAAATATAGGAATAATGGCTCACATTGATGCAGGAAAGACAACAACAACAGAGAGAATACTTTTCTACACAGGAAGAACACACAAAATAGGTGAGGTTCATGATGGTGCTGCTACTATGGACTGGATGGCCCAAGAGCAAGAAAGAGGTATTACAATTACATCAGCTGCTACAACTTGCCACTGGTTAGGTAATAGAATAAACATTATCGATACCCCAGGACACGTTGACTTTACAGTTGAGGTTGAGAGGTCTTTAAGAGTTCTTGACGGTGCTGTTCTAGTACTTGCTGCAAAAGGTGGAGTTCAACCACAATCTGAAACAGTTTGGAGACAAGCTGACAAATACATGGTACCAAGAATGGTATATGTAAACAAAATGGATATTACTGGTGCTGATTTCTATGGTTGTATAAACCAAATAAAAGAAAGACTAGGAGCACATCCAGTTCCAATCCAATTGCCTATAGGTGCAGAAGACAATTTCAAAGGAATTGTTGACTTAATAAAAATGAGAGCATTTATTCATAAAGATGATTTAGGAAAAGACATTGAAGAATGTGATATTCCTGAAGATATGAAAGCAGATGCTGAAAAATATAGACAAGAAATGATTGAAGCAGCAGCAGAACAAGATGATGAATTAATGATGAAATATTTAGATGGTGAAGAACTTTCTGAAGCTGAAATCAAATCAGGATTAAGAAAAGGAACTATATCAAACGCTCTAATTCTTATGACATGTGGTTCATCATACAAGAACAAGGGTGTTCAAGAATTATTAAATGCAATCGTTGACTACTTACCATCACCACTTGATATTCCAAACATCAAAGGTGTTGATGAAGATGGAAACGAAGTAGAAAGTGCAACTGATGACAATGCTCCATTTGCAGCTTTAGCATTCAAAATAATGACAGATCCATATGTTGGTAAATTATGTTTCTTTAGAGTTTATTCTGGAACATGTACAACAGGAACTACTATTTTAAATGCTACAAAGGACAAGAAAGACAGAATAGGAAGAATCCTATTAATGCATGCAAATCATAGACAAGATATTGAAAAAGTTTATGCAGGAGATATTGCAGCAGCAGTTGGATTAAAAGATGTATCAACAGGTGATACACTATGTGATCCAGACCACCCAATAATACTTGAATCAATGGAATTCCCAGAGCCAGTTATCGATATAGCTATTGAGCCAAAAGATAAGGCTAATGGAGAAAAAATGGGAATTGCTTTAGCAAAACTTGCTGAAGAAGACCCAACATTCAAAACATGGACAGACCAAGAATCTGGACAAACAATTATCGCTGGTATGGGTGAGCTTCACCTAGATATCATCGTAGATAGATTAAAGAGAGAGTTCAAAGTTGAATGTACAGTTGGTAAGCCACAAGTTTCTTACAAGGAAACAATCAGAAATAAGGTTAAAGTTCAAGGTAAGTTTGTTCGTCAATCTGGTGGACACGGACAATATGGTGATGTATGGTTCGAAATGGAACCATTAGAGCCAGGTTCTGGAGTTCAATTCGAGAGCAAAATCGTTGGTGGAGCTGTTCCAAAGGAATATATCAAACCAATCGAAGATGGATTAAGAGAATCTGCTATGAGTGGTATATTAGCTGGATACCCAGTTATAGACTTCAAAGCAACATTAGTTGATGGTTCTTACCATGAAGTTGACTCATCTGAAATGGCATTCAAGATTGCTGCATCTATGGCTTTCAAAGAAGGATGTAAGCAAGCAAAATCTGTTATATTAGAGCCTATAATGAAGGTTGAAGTAACTGTTCCTGAAGAATACATGGGAGATGTTATTGGAGACATTAACTCTAGACGTGGTAGAATGGAAGGAATGGAAGCTAGAAACGGTAACCAAATAATAAGAGGATTTATTCCACTTTCAGAAATGTTTGGTTATGCAACAGATTTACGTTCTAAGACACAAGGTAGAGGAACATATTAAATGGAACAAAGCCATTACGAAGAAGTTCCAAAGTCTGTATTAGAGCAAATAGTTGCTTCTAGATCTAAGAAAGCAGAATAATATACAAATATGTATATATTGTGAAAACAAAAATAACACTTGCATTTTACTTGAAAATATAGTAAAATGCAGGTGTGAAATAAGATATTAATTTTAAATATAAATAGTCATGAGCAAGACTCAAGACTAACTAAAAAGGAGGAAAATTAAATGGCAAAGGAAAAATTTGTAAGAACAAAGCCACACGTAAACATTGGTACAATTGGTCACGTTGACCACGGTAAAACTACTACAACAGCAGCTATTACAAAATACTTAAGCTTATTAGGACAAGCTAAATACGAAGCATACGATCAAATCGATGGTGCTCCAGAAGAAAGAGCAAGAGGTATTACAATTAATACTGCTCACGTTGAATATGAAACAGCAAACAGACACTATGCTCACGTTGACTGCCCAGGACACGCAGACTACGTAAAGAACATGATCACTGGTGCTGCTCAAATGGATGGTGCTATATTAGTTGTTTCTGCAGCTGATGGACCAATGCCTCAAACAAGAGAGCATATATTACTAGCTAGACAAGTTGGTGTTAAATACATCGTTGTTTACCTAAACAAATGTGATATGGTTGATGATCCAGAATTATTAGAATTAGTTGAAATGGAAGTTAGAGACCTATTAACAGAATATGGTTTCCCAGGAGATGAAATTCCAGTAATAAAAGGTTCTTCATTAAAAGTATTAGAGAGTACATCAACAGATCCTAATGATCCTGTTTATGCACCAATCAAAGAATTAATGGATGCAGTTGATAGCTATATCCCAACACCAGAAAGACCAGTAGACCAACCATTCCTAATGCCAGTTGAAGACGTATTCACAATTACAGGACGTGGAACAGTTGCAACAGGTAGAGTAGAAAGAGGAATTGTTAAAGTTTCTGACGAAGTTGAAATCATTGGTTTAACAACAGAAAGAAGAAAAACTGTTGTTACAGGTGTAGAAATGTTCAGAAAATTATTAGACCAAGCTGAAGCTGGTGACAATATCGGAACATTATTAAGAGGTATTGATAGAAAAGACATCGAAAGAGGTCAAGTACTATGTAAACCAGGAACAATTCATCCACATACAAAATTCACATCAGAAGTATACGTTTTAACTAAAGATGAAGGTGGAAGACATACTCCATTCTTCAACGGATACAGACCACAATTCTATTTCAGAACAACAGACGTAACAGGTGTTATCGAATTACCTGCTGGAACAGAAATGGTTATGCCAGGTGACAACGTATCAATGACAATCGAATTAATCACACCTATCGCTATCGAAAAAGGATTAAGATTCGCTATTCGTGAAGGTGGTAGAACAGTTGGTTCAGGTGTTGTTGCTGATATCATAGAGTAATAAATGCAGTAATAGCAAGGGTTACAGAGATTTGTAGCACCTTGCTATTTTTGTTTTTTCCCACTAATTTCCCACTTTAGTTTTGAATAAATAGTTTAATTTGTTTATAGATGTATCTTTTGTTTTTGGTAAAACTGCAAGATACATTTCAGTTGATGAAATTTTTTTATGTCTTAATAACTTCATAATTGTATATAAATCTACACCATTTAATAATAACATTACAGCAAAAGTATGTCTTAAATCATGAAATACTCTATATACAAATCCATCATTTTCTTTCATTAGATTTTCTATTATTTTCTTAAATACTTTTTGCAAATCCTTTTTATCTATTTGATGCCCATTAGCAGTAAATACATATTCGGATGTTTTAGGAAGATTAATTAATAAATTATAGATAAAATCTGACATAGGTATAATATCAATACTACTTTCAGTTTTTGGTGTGCCATCTTTGGTTTTATATCCAGTTTTTTGTCCTTCTTCGTTAAATACTGCGACACGAGTAGTATTATTTTTTACATAGATTTCTTTATTATCAAAATTAAGATTAATCCATTTCAAACCTACAATTTCGCCTTCTCTCATTCCAGTACCAAGAGCAAAGTCCACCACCTTTTCGTATTTGTTCCCAATAAATGCTTTTCTTAATAATTCTATTTCATCATCTTTGAAGTATTTAAAAGGTAGTTTTTGTTTTTCTATAATATAATCAACATCCATATCTTTATCCCTAGGAATTTTTACTAATCCTTTGTTACATGGATTTTTTCCAATAAAACCTTCTTTTTCACAATATCCATAAAATTGCCTCAACAATTTATGAACATCTTCAATAGTCTCTGAGGATCTTTCTTTTTTAAAAAGTGAATTATAGAAATCCTGGACAACAATACTAGATATACTTTTTATAGGTATATCAGAAAACTCAAATGGTTTTATATGATTTCTGTAAGTGCTTTCATAAGATTCTAAAGAAGAATCTTTTAAATCATGTGTTTTTATGGAGAAAAGCCATTTATGTAATAAAATTTTTGTAGTTACATCTTTTGTTTGTATTACACCTATTTCAGCTTCTTTTTTTCTTTCGTAATATTGTTCTTCTGCATCAGATTTGTTTTTTCCATAAAAGTCTTCATATTTTCCATTTATTTTTCTATGAATCCTAAAATAAGGAACACCATTTTTGACGCAGTTAGTTTTTACTGCCATGAAAATACCTCCATTTTTCTTTAATTTATTTTATATAAACACTTGAAAAATGAAGGTTTTTTGTATATAATACAAAAAGTAATCACTTTTCAAAGTGGTTATGCTCTGGATAATGTGTGTCGTCTCGCAAATGAAACACATTATCCTTTTTTATATTTTAGTTATTTTTCCGCAATTTTGACAAACAATAACGGATTTAGTTTTACTTCCTTTTTTAGTAAGTATTGGAATTAGTAATGCAATTCCACAAGTGCAAAGTGCCAACAAGATCCATATAATAGACATTATAATTCCTCTTTTCTTTTGTTTTTCTACAGCTTGAACTGTAACATTAGTACTGTTACAATATTTACATTTTAACATTTATTTCACACCCCTTTTTATTTAAAAGCACTTTCATTTTCTGCCTTAACAACTTTTCCTAATATTGTAATTTCAGTATAAATATTTTCTATTGAAACATAAGTTGTTTTGCAACAAGTATTCATTGCAACCAACTGATAAGTATTATTTTCTTCATCTAATACTATTTTTCTTATTGTATTTTTTCCATTTAATTTTAAAAGATAAGTCCCTTTATTTTTATTATCTGTAGTATCAATTTTATTTTGTTTATATATGAGAGCAATATCTCCAACATCTAATAAAGGAAACATTGAATCATCTTCAGTAATAAATTCAAAATAATTATTATTTTCACAACTACCTTCAATTAAATCAGAAACATTTATATTTAAATAATCTGCTAAGAGTTGTACTTTATTCATTCTGGGCAATCGTGTGCCATTACACCAACTTGAAATAGCAGATTTATTTATATCTAAATCATTAATAATATCAGTTTGAGTTTTTCCTTTTAGAGTCATATAATAATTTAAATTCTTAGAAAATAATTTTTTATATTTGTCATCCGTCATATTTTAAAACCTCGCTTTCTCTACATTTGCCTATATTATAATACTAAAAGTAGAAAAAAGCAATAAAAAAGTTTAAAAAATTCTACTTTTAGTATTGACATTCTACAAAAAGTAGAATATAATGTGGACAAATCAAGAAAGGAGTGAAGAGAAATGGAAAGAAATTTACAAATAACATTAACGGCGGCAAGAGTTAATGCAGGTTATTCACTAGATGAGGTAGCAAAAGAAATGAAGAAAACAAAAGGAACTATTATTAATTGGGAAAAAGGAAGAACTTCAATGAAGATAGCAGAATTTGAAGATCTTTGTAAATTATATAATATTGCAAAAGATTATATTATTTTGCCTACAACTCTACAAAAAGTAGAATAAAAAGGAGGAAAAAATATGAATAAAATAAAAAAATGCGAGACGACACACAAAATAAGGAGGAAATAAAATGGAGGAATGGATTAGTTTAACAGAATATATGAAACGATTTCATATAGGATACAAAGAAGTAAAAAAAATGATAGACAACAATGAACTTGAATATAAACAATCAGATGGTGGCCATTTTAGAATAAAAATTGGTGGTAATACAGTAAGCCGAGAATTATACGAAAGTGAAAAAGAAAAAAGAATACAAGCAGAAACAAAACTCGAATTATTGAAAAAAGTTTTGGTAGGAGGAAAATAAATATGAAAATTACAAATAGAAGAAAATTTATAACAAGAATATTAGATTTAATAGTTATATTATGTACAAGCATAGTAACACCTGCAGCAATCAATTATGCAACTTTAGAAAGAGGACATCAAGCATTTGGAGGAGAATATTTAATTCCAATAATAGGATTTATAATTGTAATGATTATTGAAACAGTATATGAGGAAAGCAACAGGAGGTAAGTATGAATATAAAACAATATGTCAAAAGTTTATTTATCATATATAGATATAACAACATGAGAACTACATTAAGAATTATGAAAAATAATTTACAACTTTTGAAAGGAGGGAAATAATATGGGATATAAAAAAATTAAGGATCTTATTTCAGACATTGACGAATACCATAACGAAGCTGAATTAAGAGAAATACTACAAGAGATTTTATTCATTTGTGAAGAAAACTTAAAAAATGAACCATCTACCGACAGCCAAATCGAAAAATAGATGATTCACAAAAATATTTATATAAATACTTCTTATGTAATTGTAACATAAAAAGTTAGAAAGGACAAGAAAAATGGAAATTTTAAAAATAGAAAAAGGAAAAACTTATACATACGAGGAAATAAAAGAAATTTATAAAAATGCAATGGCAGCAACATTAGCAGATCCAATGGATGAAAGAAATGAAAAAGATGAGAAAAGGAAAGAAGAAATGAAAAACTCAGACGCAAAATTTACAATGTTTCTTTCAGGAATGATTTTATTTCATACTTTAGAAGATAATTTATTTGAACAGGAGGAAAATGAAAATGAGTAACTTATACCAATTAACAAATAATTATGAAACTGTATTAAATATGCTATATGACGAAGATGCTGATGAAGAAATGATACTTGATACATTAGAAGCGATAGAAGGAGAAATTGAAGATAAAGCCGATAACTATGCAAAAATTATAAAAGAACTAGAGGCTAAACAAAATGCTAGAAAAGAAGAAGCAAAAAGATTAACTGAAAGTGCCAAGGTATTTGAAAATAGAGTAAAAGCCTTAAAAAGCAACTTATTTAACTCAATGAAGGCAACAGGAAAAACAAAATTTGCAACTGATTTATTTAGTTTTAATATAGCAAAAAATGGTGGAAAACAAACTTTAACAATAGATGGAGAAGTACCTGAAGAATATACAAAAACGATTACTGAAAATGATACAGATAAAATTAGACAAGCACTAGAAAAAGGAGAAAAATTAACTTTTGCTCATTTTGAGCCAAGAGGAGAAAGTTTGAGAATTAAATAATGGAAGGAACAATTATTTTAAAATACAGCAGTTGCTGTGAAGACTTTATAAATATATTACTACAGAATGGTTATAGTTTGTCAATGGAACTTATAGACAATAATCAGAATATAAAGATTTTATATTGTAAATAGGAGGAAAAAAATAAAATGGAAGAAAATAAAGTTATATTGTCATTAGATAAATATATAGAAATGTTTGAAAAAACTAAAAAATTGGAAAATCAATTAAGTCAATTGGGAAGTTTAATTTTAAATTATACAGAATTAAATGATAAAAAAGAAGATTTGAGAATAGATGGATATGATATGAAATATGGAAGAACCTTAGATCTTATTAAAGAAATTTTCCCTAATGAATACGAAACAAGACTTAAAGCATTAAAGGAGGATGAGGAATAATGGGAATACCAGTTTTAATTTTAGGAGAATCAGGCAGTGGGAAAAGTTGCAGCTTAAGAAATTTTGAGAAAGACGATGTTGCTATATATAACATAGCAGGAAAGCCACTCCCATTTAAGAAGCACTTAAATAAAGCAGATAATGTTACATATTCACAAATAAAAAGCAATATGCAAAAAGGACTTTTTAAAACTTATGTAATAGATGATTCGCAATATTTAATGGCCTTTGAAATGTTTGATAGAGCCAAAGAAGTAGGCTACAACAAGTTTACAGATGTAGCATTAAATTTTAGAAGTCTTGTGGATTTTGTAATAAAAGGAACACCTGCAGATACAATAGTATATTTCTTACATCATACAGAAACAACAGACACAGGAAAAATTAAAGCAAAAACATCAGGAAAAATGCTGGATAATCAACTTACATTAGAAGGGTTATTTTCAATAGTTTTACTTTGTAAAACTGATGGACAAGAACATTATTTTGAAACTCAAAGTGATGGATATAGTACCTGTAAAAGTCCTATGGGAATGTTTGATTTGAAAATAGATAATGACTTAAAAATGGTAGATACAACAATAAGAGAATATTATGAACTTAATAAAAAAGAAAATAAAGAAAAGGAGGAGGAAAAATAAAATGAATTATTATCAACTAATATTTAAACCTGATTTTAGAGCAAGAGATTTTTATGAAGGTCAAACATATATATTTAAATCTGAATTGGAACTTGAAAGAGGCGACTATGTAGTAGCAATAACCAAATTTGGCTATTCGATAGCTGTTGTATATGAAAAAAATGACGTAGAAGCAAATTATAATTGCTATACAGAAGGAGTGGCAAAAATTGCTACTAAACTAGATGGAAATTATTATAAAGAAAAAGAAATGGAGCAGGAACTAAAAGAAATTGAAAAAATATTAAATAAAAAAGCACAAGAAATGTCAAAAATAATGCAATATGAAGCAATTGCAAAATATGATCCAAGTGCACAAGAACTTTTAGATAAATATAAAAAAATAAAAAATAATGATTCAGTAATTCCGCTAATAAATTCAGCAAAAAGTTATACTCAGGAAGATGATTATGAGGAAAATATACCATTTTAGGAGGTTAAATTATGGGTTTACAAAGAAAAATTGAAAGAACTCAATTAAAACAACAATGGAAAGAACACAACAAAGGAATATCAAAAAGATACAGATCAGATTTTAAAGGATTTTGGTCATGGTTTCAAAAGAGAAAGAGAGGTGATAAATAATGGATTTTAGTACATTAGAAATTATAGGATTAGCTTTTATGTCAGGACTTAAAGTGGCAGAAATAACAAAAGAATTAGAAGATGAAGATGAAAAAGCAACAATAGAAGATGAAGAGTTTAAAACTGGAGTTATTAAATTAGAAGGAGAAAAAGCAAAAAAATTTATAGACTATATTCAAAATAATTTAACTAATAAAGATAAGGAGGAAAAATAGATGGCATTAGATAGAGTTTTTAGTACACCAACAATAACGGTAGACCAAGATAAATATGATGAATTAATAAAAATTTCTGATAGATATAAACAGTTAATAAAAAAAGAAAAAGAGTTGTTTGATTTTGGAAAAGCAATTCAGTATTTAAAAGAAGGTAAAAGACTACAAAGACAAGGATGGAATGGAAAAAATCAATACATAGAGTTAGCAACTAATATTGGTTATAAAAATGCTAATAACGAGACAATAAATGCGGAACATAAAGCAATAGGAAATAAAGCAATAGCATTTGTAGGAACATCAGGAGTTCAATTAGGATGGTTAGCAAGTCAAGCAGATATGCTTGCGGAAGATTGGAAAATAGTTAAGGAGGATAAATAATATGGAAAAACCACAAGGATATAATGAGGCACAAGCCTTCGGAGAATTTGAAACAATACCTGCTGGAGGATATAAATGCTTAATAAAAAAAGTAGTTTGTGAAAAGACACAAGCAGGAAAAGAATATTTGAAAATAGGATTTGATATTGCTGAAGGAGAGTATAAAGATTTTTATCAGAAGAAATTTGCAAATGATGCAAGACCAGAACCAAAGTGGAGTGGTATTTGGACTGTATTCACAGAAGGATATAATCCAGGAACTACTAATCCTAAATTTAAGGGATTAATAACTTCTGTAGAAGCTTCTAATACTGGATTCAAATTCAACTTTAATGAGCAAGAATTGGTAAATAAAAAAGTAGGACTTGTATTTAGAGAAGAGGAATTTGAAGGACAAGATGGACAACTACACACAAGTGTAAAACCATTCTTTGCAGTATCATACGATAAAGCTGAAGAAGCAAAAATTCCAGCACCAAAGAAATTGGCACAAAAAGGTGAAGCATTCGATGATTTTTCAACAAATGTAGCAGATAATGACGATTTGCCATTCTAGGAGGTACAAATGAATTTGATAAGAGAAGTTAAGGAAAGAAGCGATATAGTAAAAGTTGCAGAATATTATGGATTAAAACTAGATAGGTCGTATAAGTGTATATGCCCATTTCATAGGGAAAATACACCATCACTTTCAGTATCTCCATCTAAGCAAATATGGAAATGCTTTGGATGTGGAAAGGGTGGAGATGCAATTTCTCTTGTATCAGAATTATTAAATGTAAATGCACTAGAGGCAGCAAAAAGTATTAATCATACTTTAGGATTGGGATTAAATGACCAGGCAAGAACAAATTATTTTGAAGTAAATAAATATAAAGAAAAAAGAAAAACAGAAGAAATGTTTAAGCAATGGGAAAATAAAACATTGCAATTGTTATGCGATTATTTACATCTAATGTGGCACTGGGAAAAAGAAAAATCTCCCAAGTTTCCTGAAGATGAAATAGACGAACTATATATAGAAGCATTGCATAACAAAGACTATATTGAATACATCATAGATTGCATTTTTATTGACGGAACTATTGATGATAAAATATGGTTTTGGAAACACGAAAAAAAGGTGGTGAGCAGAGTTGAATCAAGAGTTAGAACTTTCAGAAAAATTAATGAATGAAGGATTTACACCTTTTGGGGAAATTGATGAATTAACAAAAGATAAAATTTTAGGAAGAGAAGTATTTGAATATATTTTTTCAATAGATAATTCGATTGCTAAAACAGAATTGATAATAAAATTAGAAGATAAAGCAAGAGAACTTGGAATAATAAGAAGTTTTGATAAATTATTAAAGGCATACCAAACAGAATTTGCTCAAAGATATAAACAAAAGGGAAGTAATATCATTCATTTTACACAACCACCAATTGAAGGTCTAAAGTGTGGAAAATGGGAGTGTGAGGATTCAGGTGTAACAAAAAGTACAATGGGTGCAGGAATGATACCACAGACAATTATTGCTTGCCCTCATCCTATACTACCAGTGGAAAGGCTGATTAATGTAGACTCAGAAACTGAAAAAATTAAATTAGCTTTTTTCAAAGATGATAAATGGCAGTACATAACAATTGAGAGAAGTATGGTAGCAAATAAATCTAATATTATCCAATTATCAGACAGAGGTGTAGAAGTAAATTCGGAGAATGCAAAGGATCTGGTTTCATATATTGCTGATGTTGTATCATTAAATGCAAAGGAAATACCAGTAAGCAGAAGTACAGACAGACTTGGATGGATAGAAAATGAATTTGCACCTTATGTGGAAAATCTTAAATATGATGGAGATATGGCATTTAAAGATGTATATGCTAGCATAAAAGGAATTGGAAAATATGAAGATTGGAAAGATGTGTGTAGAAAAGTGAGAAAGCAAAGTAAAATTGCTCATATATTATTAGCCGCATCATTTGCTAGTACACTTAATCAAAAATTGGGAGTATTGCCATTTGTGGTACATATATGGGGAGGAACAGGAGCAGGAAAAACTGTAGGATTGATGCTTGCAATGTCTATTTGGGGAAATCCTGAAGTTGGAAAAATGGTAAGAACATTAAATGCAACACAAGTAGCATTGGCAAGATATGCAGCTTTTGTACATGATATTCCATTCGCAGGAGATGAATTACAAACCATAAAAAATAGATGGGATAGCTTTGATAATCTAGTAATGTACTTAACTGAAGGTGTTGATAGAGGCAGAGGTAAAGCTTATGGTGGTATTGAAATATTAAAAGAATGGAATTGTTGTTTTTTATTCACAGGAGAAGAGCCAATCACAAAAGCAACTTCTGGGGGAGGAGTAAAAAATAGAGTAATAGAAATTGAGGCAACAGAAAAGGTTATTGAAGATGGTAATTACATTAGTAATTTTGTAAGGAAAAATTATGGATTTGCTGGGAAAGATTTTATAAAGAATCTTCCTGGACAAGAAGAATTGCAACAAAGATACAGAGAAATATTTAAGGAAATATTAGAAAAAACTGATACTACTGATAAACAAGCAATGGCGATGGCAACAATACTTTTAGCTGATGAAATATCTACAAATCTGATATTTAAGGATGAAAAATTAAATATAGATGATGTAAAGAATTGGCTAACAAGTTCAAAAGAAGTAGATGTTAGTACAAGAGCTTATGAGTGGACTATGAACTGGATTTCTCAAAATATAAATAGATTTAAAGAAAATGAAAATGGAGAAATTTGGGGTAAATATATAGAAAACGAAGATCTATGTTTAGTAAACAAAAGTGTTTATACAGAAGCTTTGAATAAAGCAGGTTTTGACTTTAATGCAGTAATAAGAAATTTTGCAGATAGAAATCAAATAGAAAGAAATTCACAAGGAAAGTTTACACACTTTACGAAAGCATTTGGAATAAAGGGAGCATACATAAAATTTAGATTAGAACCTGAAAAGTCAGATATTGCTTATGAAGAAAATTATGAGCAATCAAATTTAGAGGACTTGCCATTCTAAAGTCTAACCTAATTTAAAAAGGTAAGACTAAGGTAAGACCTATTGAAAGACATAGAGCCAAGCGACTTTTATTAAATAAAAAACAAAAAGTCTGACGTCTAACAAAATAATATTATACACATGGGAAAAATTTTTTATATTTGAGAAAAATTAAATATTTATAAAAAATATAAATATATCCTTGGAAAAAGGTTAGACAGGTCAGACCATTATATAAATAGCATATTTGAGGTAAGCAAAAAATGTAAGACGGAGGTTAGACAATGGGAAAAAGTAAAGAACAAATTATAAATGATTCTATAAAACTTGAAACACCTCCTGCAGATTATAACTTATTAGAAATACATTGTTTTTTAGCATTGAAACAGTTATTAATTATGTTTCATAATAGACAGATAAGCACTGAAAATGCTACAAAAACAAAGCAATTGATATTAGCAGAATACGAAAAGAGATGTAAGGAATATGACTTTCAAACATCTATGTTTCAAGAACATATAGAAAATTTAAAAGCAACAGAAAATGCAAGAGTAAAATTACACAAAATGTTAAATGGAGAAGCGGAAGAAGCTAAGCCAGTAACTGAAGAAAGACTTTGCGAAACATTAAATATTTGTATGGAAATTATAAGCAAAGTATTTAAGGGGGAATTTATATGATTAAATTTTTAATTGGATTATTTATAGGAAATTTAATAGGAGTTACTCTAATGTGTATTTTGCAAATAGTAAGAGATGAAGAGGAGTGAAAAAAGTGGAAAAACCAACAATATGTAGGTATTGTGGAAGTCCAGTAGTTTATACTTCAAATGCAGAAATATATGGCAAAGAATATGGAACAGGAAAATGTTATTTATGCAGAAATTGTAGAGCATTTGTAGGGGTTCATCCAGGAACAGATACACCACTAGGAACACTAGCAAATGAAGAATTACGAGAATGGAGAAAAGAAGCACATTTTTGGTTTGACCGAATATGGAAAAAACCAACTAGAATAACAACAAGATACAATGCTTATGGATATTTAGCAAAGAAAATGGGACTTCCACGAGAAGAAACACACATTGGAATGTTTGAAATAGAGCAATGTAAAAAAGTAATAGAATTTTCAAAAGAAAGAATGCAGAGAAATGGGGTGACAGTATGAAATTAAAACTAAGAGATTATCAAGAAGAATGTATTGAAATAATAGACAAATTAGATCCAGGCTCGTATTTAATACAAATGGCAACAGGATGTGGAAAAACTGCAACTTTTACGAATATAAAAAGGAAAGGTCGTGTACTAGTTTTAGCACACAGAGAAGAACTAGTTACACAACCAATCAAATATTATGATTGCCCTGTTGGAATAGAAATGGCAAATCATAAGAGCAACAACGAACCAGTCGTAATTGCTTCAGTAATGAGTTTAACACATAGGTTAGAAAAATTCAAGCCAGATGATTTTGATATGATAATTACAGACGAAGCACATCATGCTGCAGCAAATAGTTATAAAAAAATATATGAATATTTTAAGCCAAGATTGCATTTGGGGTTTACGGCGACACCTAATAGGGGAGACAATGTAAGATTAGATGATGTATTTCAAGATATTATTTTTGAAAGAGACATAAAATGGGCAATACAAAATCATTACTTAACGGATATTTATTGCATGAGAGTAAATATTGGTTATGATATTTCAAAAGTTGCAAGAAGGATGGGGGATTTTGCACCAGGAGAACTTGAAGAAGCAATGAACCAAGATGTATTAAACAATGCAATAGCTGAAGCTTACAAGAAATATGCAAAAGGACAAACACTAATATTTGCTTGTAGTGTAGAACATGCTGAAGCGATTGCAGAGAAAATACCAGGAGCGGTAGCTGTAACGGCAAAGACAAAAAATAGAGAAGAATTAATAAGAAAATTTACTAATAGAGAAATACCTGTACTTGTTAATTGTATGATATTTACAGAAGGAACGGATATGCCACTTGTTGAAACAGTAATGATAGCAAGGCCAACTTCAAACAGTTCTTTATATACTCAAATGGTAGGAAGAGGATTAAGGCTTTATCCAGGAAAAGATAAATTGACACTAATAGATTTAGTAGGAACAACAGGAAGAGCAAATTTGTGTACAGCCCCATCATTGTTGGGTGTAGATATAAATACTGTTCCTGCAAATAAGCAAGATGAAATTCAAGGAGATTTATTTGAACTACCTGAGATAATAACTAAAAAATCAGATTGCCCAGGTAGTTGGATAAGAAATGTTGAAATAGTTGATTTATGGGCGAAAGAGCAAAGCTACAATACTCATGGAGTAAATTATTTCAAAATGCCAAATGGGAATATGGTTGTAAGTATTCCTAAAAGAAGGATTGTAATTCCTGCACAAGATGAACTTGGAAAAACAATTTGGAATGGGAAGAAAGTAACTATGCAAAGAGCCTTTGACGAAGCATATTTATATTTGAAAGAAAATTATGCAGATGTAGAATATATTTGGAATGTTGATATGATGAGAAAATGGGGAAAAGTACCTGCGAGTGAAAAGCAAGTAAATATGATTAAAAGATTTATGAAGGACTTTGATACTGATCAATTAAATAAGATGCAAGCAACACAAATATTGAATAGATTATTTTATAGGTAGGTGAGTAGTATATGAAATGTAAATATTGCAATGATTATGATAACAGAATTGAAGCATTTAGTGGAAAAGATTTTGAATTGCAAAAAACAGCAGGATACAAGGAAGAATGGATAAAATATAGAAGTTGGATTATGAAAGGGGCATCTGATAAAAAGGCAGGAATAATGATTACTGAATGTGGGGGAAATGGAGTCTTTTTTGATATAAATTATTGCCCAATGTGTGGAAGAAAGATAGGTGATTAAATGCCAAGAAGAGGATACATATTTGAAAATCAAATTAAAAAAGTATGTGAGTATGTAGAGGCAATAGGGGGACATGCACACAAAAATCATGCAGAACGATTACAAGATGGAACATATATAAAAGGAGAACCATTTGATTATGAGATATTTCTTCCAAATTATAAAGCAGTATTTGATGCAAAAGAATGTAAAACCAGAAAATGGCGAATGGTTGATAAAGATATAAAGCAATGTGATGAAATGAAGAAATGTAAAAATGCAGGACTCAAAGCATATTTTTTAATATGCTTTGAAGGAACTGATGTAAGGATGATAGATGTAGACACAGCAATAGCAACATTAAAAAGAGGGAGCAAAACAATATCTGCAGAAGGTAATCCCAGTTGGGATTTAATAAATATACTAGGAGGAAAAAATAAATGAATGAAAAAGAATACATAAAAAATAGATGTTCAAAGTGTATAAATAGAAATAATATTAAAGATTTATGTAATATAGTAAAGACAATGGATGGAAATTATAGATGTTCAAATGAAAAAGTTTTAATTGAACTAAATGAATATATAAAGACATGTACAGGAGCAATTAGAAAAATTGTAAGTTTTGAAGTTATAGATGAGGAATATCAAATTTATGGAATAGATAAGGTTTGTTTATTGCCAATTTATACTGAGGATGATTCTAAGTTAGAAGCATTAGATAGTATTGGTGATGATCAAATTTTGAAACATAATAAGAAAATAACAGAACTAATAGAAGAAGGAGATATTGTAATTTATTCAATAACATCCAAAATAACAAAAACTGGAGTAGTGAGAAAATATACATACAGAGCAAACAAGTCTTATTTGGGAGTAGATGGATATGCTCTTAACCAAATAAAAATAAAAAAGATTATAACGAAAAATGAATTAGAGAAAGTAGGTTATGAATTAAATGAAAGTATTTAGATTTATGTCAAAAGTAGAATTTGAAAAGTATAGAAATAGTTTTACTTTGAAAAATAATAAAAAACATGAAGGAAGAACAAATTCAATTGGTTTTTGTTTCCTAAACTTAGAAGAATATAAACCAGAAGAGGCAATGCACTTTTTAAGTGGAATAGCAACATTCGATGTATGTGCAGTATTTGAAACTAATGAGAATTTGAATAGAACTTATGGAATTTATGCAAGACCGATAAAAAGTACAGGAAATCCTATGGAAGATTTGGTAAATTTGCTATGTGGTTTTAATGATAGATTTAAAGCTAATGAATATTGTATTACAGAATATGATAAAAATAAAATGAGGTTAATTAAATATAGTGAAGATATATGGAAACAATGGAATCCAACAGAAGAACAACAAAAGTTAAAATGGGTGGTGGTTTAAATGGAAATAAAAGATATAAAATTTCCAGAAGCTGATAATAAAAGTGATTGGAATACATCTTTTAAGAGCAATCCTGATGGAGTTAGTGCGGTAAGTACATTAAATAAAAATTTTGAAAAAAAGTTGCAAAAAACTTGGAACCTTTTCGGATAGGTTCCAAACCTCCCAACGAACCAAGGGAAACAGGGTTTCCCTTGGTAATCCCTTCCCAACAGACCCGAAAGGGCAGTATAAAGAGCCCTTCGGGCAAAAAAATCAAAAAAGCCCCTTTTGGAGGCTTTTTATTGTTCTTCGGCTTCTTTCAGCAGTTCATCATAGGTAGTTTTCAGAACATCGCGAATACCTTTTAATTGGGATGCGTAAATATGTTGGATGCCACGTTCAATTTTAACGAGAGATTCTCTTGTTATATCAATTCCTTTCAGCTGCAGCAGACGTACAAGTTCTGTCTGCCCAATGCCTTTGGCTTGGCGTAGGTTACGGATATTTTGCCCGATAGGGATTGTTTTTGTCTGCTTGATTTTGGAATCCATAAGCTCCTCCTAAACTGGACTGAAATTAGTTCTTTTTCTTTATTTTAAGAATAGGATGTGCTATAATGGGACTGATATTAGTCCAGTTTTGGAGCGTGACCATAATGACTGATTTTGCTGAAAATTTAAGAAAATTTCGGAAAAATAAAAAATATTCTCAAGCGGAGCTGGGCAGAAAGCTGCACTACGGTTCGACAACGATTGCAAACTATGAAAGCGGCAGAAATGAACCTTCTTTTCGTGATTTAATTCGTCTGGCAGAGGTGCTGGATGTTACACCGAATGAATTATTAGGTATAGAAAAGCATCCGAAAGGAGTTATGGAAAAATTTCAAAAATTAGGGGAGAGAGAACAAAAAATTGTAATCGGCTTGATAGATAGCTTACAGGAATGATACA
>ERZ840057.1301-NODE-1301-length-21609-cov-3.896864_pt1 | contig 21609 bp, 18 predicted proteins | sample MGYA00519907_ERZ840057 | MGnify/ENA primary metagenome ERZ840057 (study PRJEB31850, sample SAMEA3708862) | human gut metagenome | biome: human gut; feature: human-associated habitat; material: faeces | place: China | collected 2014 ...
TGTTCGCAGCTCAGAGGCTTCGCCTCTGAGCTGTTTTGTTTTACGCCGCCAAGACAAAAGGACGCCGCTGCAGCCAAACCGCCCAAACAGCCCCGGTGATTGCCCCGATCAGGCGCGGTTGGGTCTCGCAGCCATATATAAATAACCCCCTATAAAGTGAGGTTTAATACTTTTCCCAGAAGTGAACGAGCTTATTTGGACCCCCGGAGCATCCACACTTTTTGACGTTAAAACCGCAGGATTCCAGCAGCAAAACCGCAGGAAACAAGCCCCTAAAAGTGTCGATGTTTCGGGGGTCCATTCTGACTCGTTCACTTCTCGGGAAAAGTATTAAACCTGGATATATGGCCGCTAATTCTAACCCCCTGTTACCGCCCCTACCAATACTGATGCGCATCGATAACGGCTTGCCAGAGCCAAAATCGCTTCGTTTCGGCACGCGCATGGGCAAAATATCGCTGCTCTGCACTCATCGCCTTGTTAAAGATGGGGCGCTTATTCCGATGCAGCTTCCGTCGGATGCGTTCGCACAGCCGAACGAGCTTGTCGTAGTCATTTGCTTGGTCGGTTGTCACAGTAAAATACGCTACTCCCTCAAGCAGTTCCAACTCGTTGCGGCGCTCGGCATCCTTGTGGATCTTCTCGCGGCCGTCATGAATGGCATCGCTGTCGTAGTCGACCATCGCGGTCAGCACCTCTGGCAGCAGCCCGGCCTTTACTTTATCCCTGCCCACCTCGACTTTAGCCGTAAGCGTAATGTCGGGCGTGCGCTCCAACACGCGCAGTTTGCGCTCGCGCCCATCGTTGAGTCCATCGCGAATGAAAGCCTTCTTGTTGAGTTCGGCCTTGCCCAATGCATACCCGCCGCAGCGCGCAGGCAGCGACATAAACATGCACAGCCCCGACTCCCTCGGAGAGCGCGACCCCTCGATCACATACGCAAGCAGCGCCTTTGCTTTCGCGAGACCCCTTACCTTTGGGGACGCCTCGATATACGCCGCAATGCGCTCCTTGGTCGTAAGCCTGCCATCGCGCATGCCCCCATCCCTGCTTGTCACCCCACCGGGAGCAAGGTTATCCAACCGGTAGTTCGATGTCATGGCATAGCCGGCATAGATGGCCTCGGCCGCAGAGCTGTCGTGCGCAACCTGCACAAACGCCAGCTCGGGGGAGCACACATACGCATCCAGGCCGCCCATCCAGTGGCCCAGCGAGATAAACGAGCCCGCCGGGAGCTCGTTGGTGCACAGGTGCGTCTTAACATGCTTGCTCTGCCGACGGTCGGCACGCGATGGCACCAGCAAATCCAGCGTTTGGATCCCCAGATCATAGCGATCGATAAACTCCTGCGCCTCTTGCTCCAACAGCGCACAGGCACCTGCAGTCGACACGACCTCTGGTTCCGAATCCCCAAAACGAGGGTTCGGCAGGTGCGCCAAAAGCGCCAACGCAGCGTTATGTGAAACGATAAAGTAACCCATGGCGCGAAGATAGCACGCGCGTCGGCGGCCGCTGGCGGTCCTGGCGAGTTTTCGGCAAACGACCAGCAGTTTTTTGCCGCAGCGCGCCCAAAGTGTTCATTCGTCGACGTCTAAATGCAAATCCGTCAAGCTTTTGGCAAGGTTGCCGCTCAACTGACCAAAAGCTGACCAAACACTTGCCCATTTGCTTGACGGCACACCCGCGCCAAAATGCTCCGCGACTTCTCGGACGGTCGAAATGCTCGTTTAGCGACCACACACCCAGCGCTGGGGTATCCTTGGAGCACATGCACCGCAAGCCGCACAAAGGAGCCGCCATGCGCACCGAGCTCGATGTTCCCTTTTCGCACAAAGACGAGGCCAAAGCCCTGGGCGCCAAGTGGGACCGGGTCAAGAAGGTCTGGTACGTGCCCGATGGCGTCAACCCCGAGCCCTTTGCCGCGTGGCTGCCCGGCGTGGATCGCTCCGACCCCAGCGCGCCCTACATCTACCTGGTGCTGGGCAAGCGCGAGTGTTGGAAGTGCCACGAGCAGACGACAGTCGCGGCCTTTGGCATTCCGTATCGGGCAGCCGAGGACTCGGGCAGCAAGGCTGCGCCCAGTGCCGCGCCCTCCATGGACGACACGGGCCACATCGCAATCGACACCGCCCGCGCCAACGCCATAGCCATCGTCCCCGCGCTGGGCTGCGTGCCGGCCGAGATCCGCGACTACCTGCGCGAGCGCTGCGGCTACAAGCCCGTAACGTCGCGCACCACCAAGACCGTATCGCTCGCTAGCACGTGCACCGGCTGCGGCGCGCTGCAAGGCAGCCATTACCTGTTCGAGGAACCCACGTCGCCGTTTGCACTCACGGCCATCAACAAGCTGCCCGCGCTGGAGCTCGTGCGCGTGGAAGTCGCCGGCGTCTACGGCATCCCCGACAGTCAGGACAACTTTGACCAGGCGCTCTTCACCTGGGCACGCGACCACCACACCCAGTTCCACAAGACCCTGTGCGAGGGAATTTACCTGTAGGGCAAAACTCGAAAATCGAGTCCAGTTATCCTCGAAAATCGAGTGCGAAAATCCTCGAAAATCGAGTATGCGCAGGTAGTTGAGTTGTTGGTATAACGCAGAAAATGTCGAATCACCGGGTTTGCCCGACTAGATATTCAGTCTTTAAACTATGATTCCGCCTCGTCATAGGTAATGGCGCATCCGCAGGCTGGGCATTGCTGAGGATAGATTGGAAGACGCAGGCCTGTTCGAACCCGCGGGTCAGTAGACTGCTTGTCGCGGGTGTCGATGAAGCTGATGTCTAGGCATGGGAGGTCTGCACCGCAGCGGGAACAGGGCAAACAGATTTGGCTGCAACTAGCCTCGACGAGCGGAAACAAGCTCCGGTCCATTAACGCTCGCGGTAGGTTTCCGTACACGCCTCGCGCGATATCGCTTCGCCATCCCATGGGCTCCCCTTTCCCGTTTTAACCGTTGAGGAGAGGATGGCAGGATCGTGCAGCTCTCGATGCGGCGCAGCGCGATTCGATCAATCGACATGATTAGACAGCGATGGGCTGCACCTAACTAATACGGAGCAACGGCTTCCGCATGACAACGCGATTCCGAGAAATCGAACTCGGCACGATGCGCTTCGAGGAATCGAGCATTGGGACGAAAGCGATGTTCGTCCGGCTCACGCAGCACCGAACCCGCAAACGTCGCATAATCCGTTTGTTGCAGAAGGTACGACCCGCAAAGTTGATAGTCGCCGCGCACCAGCTCAAACGAAATCAAATGAGCATCGAACAGCGAGTGCAAGTCACGGCGCAGCAGAATACCGTTGCTGACAACTTGCGACTTGGGACCCGAGTAGTTCTCGATATGCGCGGCCTCGAGAGCTTCATCCACATTGCAGCCCGAGACGGCACATCGACCGGTATAAGCCTCAAAAAGCTGATTGCGAAAACGCTGCTGGCCGATTCGCTCGCGACGCAACGCATAACGGACCTTTTCATCGTCGCTCGCTGGAGTGCCGGAAAACTCCGCCGCGACCGGAGCGTCCTTCATGTAGCTCATATCAGGGAAGAAGCGCGCGTCGGGTCCACCCTTATGGACGGGGCCATGCAGTACAAACCAGCTGTTCTCCGGCTCGTAGCGCTCAACAAACGCCAAGCCCAGCACCTTGTAGCCGGCGCTCGTTGCAAAGAAAACACCAACGGGAACGCCGCACTCCATGCAGTTGATCATCTTCTGGTTGTAGTCCTGGTCGCGCCAGTTTTCGACCGAAGCACTTTGCGACGAGTACTTGAGCACCCACGTGCCGTCCTCGAGATAGAGCGGCGGAACATCAGGGTAGGAGCCACGCTTGGAATTGTGCACCGAAAGGGCGAAGGTCTTCTCACGCGGATGCTTAACGCGCCCGCGACCAGGCCAAAAGATGCCCGAATCGCGCGACACCGGAAAGGGTTCGGAATCAATCGTCAGGCGAAAAGGATACTGGGGACTATCGGCATTGGTGCGATGCGGGAGCTTGTCCCACAGGCCACCACGCCGCTCCTCGCGCAAGAACCACTCCCAAGCCTGGACATATTCGGACGGCACAAGGCTGCAAGCGCGGTCGAAACTCGGCCGAGCAATCAGCGGAACACTAGATGCGATGCCGTCCATAAGGAACCTCCAGGAAGAACAGTTCCCCACATTATCGCCTACGAAATGATGACGCCAAACGAAAAAGGGCCCACTTCCTTCGAAGTGAGCCCTTGGACATTTGCATGTTACGAACGTCGGCATTACGACGTTGCGACACCGGCGAGCTTAACACTAACGTTATAGGTCGTTGGACTGTTCTCGATGGATTTACCGTTAACGCAATCCGCGTCGGTTCCTTCCATCCAAATGTAGACGTGAACGGCAACACCCCTATAGCCAACGCCCGTAGCGATCGGATTAGTACCCGTAGCAACTGAATAATCGCCGCTCGTGCCCTTAGTGGCAACCCATCCGTCCGTGCCGCCAGTATAGATGTGCCTATAGGTCGCCTGCGCGAGCGTCGGCTTACCATCAATGTTCTGGATGCTCGTCCAGCCAGCAATGGCGGTTGCGTCGTTACCCTTGCCCTTCTCATCGCTCATGGCATACACGACGCGCAGATCCTCTGGACCAGTACCCGACGTGCCGTTATCCGCAATCGCTTGCGTAGTAATCGCGACACGCAGAGAACCGACCATTGTCTCCGAAGCATCGCCACCCACGGCTTCAATCGTTACGGGTGCACCATCAGATGCATCGAGATAAACATCAGCCGTGCCAGTATCGGTAATGGTGTAGACGATGTAGTCGCTTTTAATGAAAGCGTTGTACTTCTTGCCAGCAACCTCATACTCGCCCGGCAAAGCCTTAGCAGTCGTTGAGAAATTGGGCGTTGAATAGTCAGTTACCAGACCCTGGTTGTTCCAGCCGTTGCAAACGTACCAGTTTTCAAGGTTGTCAGTCGACGACGGGCTGAGCGTGGCGCCCACGGTTTGGGCTTCGAGCGACTTCTGTTCGCCACCATGCTGGGCACCGTTCTTGAGCTCGTCGATTTGAAGGATGAAGCCATTCGTCGTCGCGCTAATAGTTGACGTAGTTGCGGAAACCTTTGTATTCGCAACGTACCAGGCATAGGTCGCTGCCGACAGGGCAAACGCAGAGAGGACCACGCTAACGGCGGCCGCAACAAGTTGTGTTTTAAGGCTCTTAGACGATTGCACGTGATCCCCCTTTCAAAAACAGAATGGGCGCCCGGCGCATTAAAACGCGATGGACTAGAGATTATCCGACGTTGACGGCGTTGCCATCCGTATTGACCGGAGTAGCAGTGAACGCAACAGTGACGCCACAGTTCTTCAGGTTGGCAAGGTTATCGGAGAAGACCGTAGAAGCCGAGCCGTCGTAGAAGACATAAATGTCAACATCCACGGACTTGCCCGCACCAATCTTGGCCACAAGAGCATCCGTAACGGAAGTATCAGAACCGGTCAGATTGTTAACGATAGTGGTCGCATCGCCATAGGCGGTTAACTCGGTGCCATTGTCGGTCTCTTTGTAGACGCCCCACTGATCTCCACACTTAACGAGAACGCAAATGGCGCTCTTAAGACCATCCGAATTCTCACCAGCATTTACCGTTACAGAAGCAACTTTAAGGTTCTGGAACGAACCAGCTTTTTCATCCGTCGTGCCGATCGTAAAAGACTGCTTCAGCGCATAGTCGGGGCGATGGTCCGCGTCGACTCCGCCAACAGCGAAACGAGAGTTTTCAAGCATATTCCACTTGGTCGCATCGGATGCATACGCAGATTCAAACTGATAAGTTCCATCAGTAACCACATGATTCCATTGAGACGGATAGAGCTCAACCTTATCGTTGGTCCCAGCGGTCTGCGTCGCCTGGGTCGTCGTAAGCGCCTCGCCAGCCTTCGCGATCTTCAGGAACGGAGCGTTCGACTGAGCAGAAACCGACGCAGTCTTAGCTTCGACCTTGTTGTTGCTGACAAACCATGCGAAGGTGGCGGAACCGAGGGCTACGGCTGCCACGAGGACCATGGCGATGGCAGCGCCCATCTGCTTCTTTAATGCCTTGGTATCCATACGGACCCCTTTCTTTCCCCATTCGTCCCAGATGACCCCCGAGAAGCCCGGAAGGGGAGCCCGTGCTTTCGTGTTGGATGTTGCTTGCCCATCCTTAAAATTTGGAATTGAGGATACCACATTTCTTACGATTTCCTTATGAGTTTTCGGGGGCCTACAATCCGTCAGATTCATAGGTCTACCTCTGGTTATATGCGGTGCTACATGAACATCGTTTACCTTATTTGATCTCTCTCCCGCGCAGTCATAAGCCCCTCTTAAGCCTTGCGACCGCAGCGCCATGCCAACGCACACATTCGCCCTCCGTCGAGCTTCGCCCTAGCCCTTCCCCACCCGCTATACTGATGTAGCACGTGTAATTTCTGCCTGCTTGTGCGGGCTATTTGCCGGGAGGACTCTATGGCTGCCGCCAATCAACCCAAGGGAAGCGTTTCTGCCGGATCGATCAAGCCGGTGACGCGCAAAGCCGTTCGTTGCCAGCGCGAAGTCGCCTGGCTGGTCACGCAGGCGGCCGGCAAGCTCGTCGCCACCACCGACGACGTCAACGCGCCCACGCCCAGTTTTGTGCTGGCGGCGGCGTTGTCGTACACCCGTGAACAGGAGCAGGCCGCACGTGACCGTGGCGCCGTGATCGACTACAAGGCCGTCATGGGCCCCGACCTTGCGAGCTTTTGCCAGGCTGCAGGGCTGCCCGCAGCGCCCAACGCGCTTTCGGACGCGGGCTACATGTTCACGCTCTCGGGCGCGGACCTCATCCGCGACCTCTACGCCTACTGTAGCGACCTGGGCGAACGCATGGGAGACGCGGCGCAGGTCAAACCGGGCTACGCGATCAAACTCGCGCTGCGACTGTTCCTGCTGGACGCCGCCGCTGGCGACGTCACCTCTCCCAAAGACAACGCCTCTGCATAGCAAAAGCGCCGGACCGAGAATCAATCCCGGCCCGGCGCTTGTTCGTTCTACTTGTCCCCGTCCCCCGCGGGCGAGTTCTTTTGGTTGCGACGGTTACTCCAGGTCACGTTGTGTTCCTTGTAGTAATCGGGCGCCTCGTTGCCGCTCGCGCTAATGGGGTCGTTGCCGGTCAGGGTGTCGGCAATATCCTGCACGAATTTAATGAACAGGCTCGAGTCGTCGGTCTCGGACGAATCAAAGTCAAAGCCAAACTCCACCGCGCCGCCGATAATCTTGTCCACGCACTCCGGGTCGTCGCCGTCCAGCCAAATGACCACGGTGTACTTGTCCACATCGCCCACGCGGAAGTTTGCGTGGCTAATGGTCGTCACCACGTCTTTGGACGCAAACGGCTCGGTGTTGGGCTCGGGATTGCCGTCGGCCGCGGCAGCCGCATAGGTGGTGGGCTCGCCATTGCGATACACCCGCACGCGCGCCGCCTTCTCCACGCCCTTGCTGGCGCTGACCACCTTGAGCTTGGCGCTGTAGCCCAGGTCGGTCTTGCCGGCGTTGCGGATATAGAAGGTGTACGCCACGTAATTCTTGCCGTTGTGGCTGCCGTCGATGTCGTCCAAGTTGTCGGGCAGGTCGTCGGCGGCGATATTGGTGCCGTTGTCCACAGCGTCGGCCGCCAGGCGCGCGGTGGCGTTGTTAAAGTCGCCGTTGTCGGCAATGGCCACGCCGCGGCGGAACAGCTCCAGGCGGTTGAGGTTGATGGTGAAGTTGCCCATGTTTTCCTGCATAAACGACAGGGCGAACAGCACGCCAAAGGCAAGTGCCAGCACCACGAGGGCCTTTTGCAGCTTGTCCATGCGCAGCAGCGCCGTGCCGATGCGCTCCATGCGGCGCTTGGGCATATACATAGATACAACCGCGTCGGGGTCGATGTCGTCGAGGTCCTGGTCGGCCAGCGCCTGCTCCAACTCCTCGATGCGCACCACGCCGCGCAGGTCGCGCTTGGGCTTGCGTTTGGGCTTGGGCTTGGATTTGCCGAAGCGCTTGCGGGAGGTGGGGTCGGTGCTGGGGGTGTCCTCGGGCTGACTCTCGGTCAAATCCTCAGTCATGCCCTCGGCCAAATCCTCGGCAGCTTGATCTTTGTTGTCGTTACGCTTGAACAGAGCCATGGCGATCAGATCTTATATTTAGTGCGGATGCAGCCGACGTATTCTTTGACGAGCTCGCGCTCCATCTCGTCGGCGTAGCGGAACTGCAGGCCGCAGACGTTGCGGTACAGGCTGCCCTTGGGCGCGCGGCGCACCCAGCACACGATGCCCAGCTGCTCGGGCAGCTCGTGACGCTCGCCCTGCAGACGGATTGTGGGCATTTGCACGGCCAGGGCCTCGCCCACGTCGGGGTAATCGTTAAGGTAGACGGCCAGGCCGCCGGCCGAGACGTCGATGGTCATGGCGTCCTCGGGCTCGGGGGTCGGCGCGTTGTCGCGCTGGTAGGTCAGGCGCATGGCGACCTTAAAACGCTCGTCGCGGCGCTTGACGAAGGTGCGCTGCTCGGCGACTTTGCGCATTTTCCAGTAGGTGCGGATGCCCTTTTTCTCGACTGACTCGGGATAGCCGGCGAGCACAAACGTCTCCTCGCCCACTTTGTATTGCAGCAGCAGCTTTTGGTTTTCGTCCATGAGCAGCGGCTTGCCGGCGAGCATGGGCGCGCTCATAAGAAAGTACGCGTCGTCCAGGTTCTCTTTGTACGTGGCGAGCATGTTGAAGTCGGTTTTTTGGCCCATGGGCACGTCGAATGCCACCTGAAGCTTGGTCCCCGGCGTTATCTGTTGCTCTGCCATGTCGTCTCCCCCAGTCGCGGGCGCCGATATCATCGTCGTGCGCGATGCACATTGGGCTATTGTACCTGCTTTGCTGCGGGTTTCCATGGGCAGCGCGCGAAATGGTGGGATGAAGGGTGCGGGCGCCAGTGCAGCTGCTTTGCGCGCGTCATCAATCTGACAGCGATGCATGTTCCCGACAGACCGTCTGTCTGTCTATCTCTCAGCTATCTCTCGTAATTATCTCTCGTCTCTCGTTTATCTCTCAGCTTAGAGATGAGTGAGAGATGAGAGACAAAATTACCGTTATCGGTTCAAGCAAATCACGTTCGTACAGGTAAACACATGTATACGGGAACTTTGCCTCGATCCCTCAGCCATCTTGCAGCATTGCTATCTCTCATATTTATCTCTCATCTTTCAGCTATCTCTCGTGTTAGTGACGAATGAGAGACGAGAGATGCTCGAGTGATGCATAAGCCTGGATTATTGGACGGTCGGAAAATGAGCGTGGATATTTGGACGGTTTTTGGGCTTTTGGCGGCCGATTTCGTCCAGAAATCCACTGTCATTCGGCGAGCGTCCGATTTTCCACGCTCGTGCGTCCGAAAATCCACGCTCATCCGGCAGATTGGTCGAAGGCCCCATATGGGTATACTCTCGGGGATTCGACTCGATTCGCCCCCGCTGGGGCGTCAAAGGAGACTGCATATGCCCACCACCTCAACCGACCCACGCGCCGCTGCTGCCGCGCTGCTGGTGCCCGGTACCACCTGCCACGGCTTTGCCGTCGAGCGCTGCGAGACCGTGCCCGAGCTCGACTCAGACGCCTACGTGCTGCGCCACACTGCCTCGGGCGCTCGCCTGCTGTACCTGGCGTGCGACGACGAAAACAAGGCCTTTGCCATTGGCTTTAAGACGCCGCCGGCCGATTCCACCGGCGTGTTCCATATTCTTGAGCACTCGGTGCTGTGCGGATCGGCCAAGTTTCCCGTCAAGGAGCCGTTTGTCGACCTGATCAAGAGCTCCATGCAGACGTTCCTCAACGCCATGACCTACCCCGACAAGACCATCTACCCCGTTGCCACCACCAACGAGCAGGATCTGTACAACCTGATGGACGTGTACTTGGACGCGGTGTTCAACCCGGCGATCTACACCAAGCCCACCATTTTTGAGCAGGAAGGCTGGCACTACGAGCTGGACCTGCCGGAGAGCGTCGAGGGCGAGGGCGAGGGCGGCTCCGCGAGCCTGCGCGAGGGCACGCTGCGCTATAACGGCGTGGTGTTCAACGAGATGAAGGGTGCGCTGTCCGACCCCATGAGCGTGCTGGACGACGCCGTCAACGCCGCGCTCTATCCCGACACTGCCTATGCGCACGAGAGCGGCGGCGACCCGCGCGCAATTCCCGCGCTCACCTACGAGCAGTTCCTGGACACGCACTCGCGCCACTACAACCCTTCCAACTCCTACATCACGCTCTATGGCGACCTGGACGTGGACCGCGCGCTGGCCTTTTTGGACGAGCGCTATCTGTCGCAGCCGAGCGCCGCGAGCCGCCGCATGGACGCTGCCGTCGCCGCCGGCGACGACCCGTCCACGCTGGCGCCCAATCCGCTGGACGTGCAGGCGCCTGTGACCTGCGAGTATAAGCGCGTCGAGATGGCCACCACGCCCGAGAACGCCCTGGTGGGCCTGGGCCTTGTGCTGGGTAGCGCGCTCGACCGCAAGCGCACAATCGCCGCGGACATCTTGTTCGAAGCGTTGCTGGGCTCCAACGAAGCGCCGGTTAAGAAGGCCATTCTGGCCGCCGGCCTGGGCGGCAACGTGGTGAGCTACACCGCGGCCGAGAGCCTGCAGCCCTACGAGCTCATCATGCTGCAAAACGCGCAGCCCGGCGTGGCGCGCGAGCTGCGCCGCGTGTTCCAGGACGCCTGCCGCGACCTGTGCGAGCACGGCGTTCCGCGCGAGCGCCTGGAGGCCATCATCAGCAGCAACGAATACGACCTGCGCCAGCGCGACTACGGTATCGCCGACGGCGTGGCCATTGCGTGCGACGCGCTGAGCACCTGGCTCTACGATGACGACGCCGCGACGCTGGCGCTCAAGTACGGCCCAGTGTACGAGGAGCTTCGTGGCGAGCTGGACGGCAGCTACTTTGAGGACCTGCTGCGCGAGCTGGTGCTGCAGAACGACCATATGGCTCTGGTCGAGCTGGCGCCGGTGGACGCCGCCGAGGGCGCAGAGGGTGCCGAGGCCGCCGAGCTGGCAGCCAAGCGCGATGCCATGACCGATGCCGAGCTGGCCGATGTGGTCGAGCGCACGGCCGCGCTGCGCACCGCGCAGGAGGCCGAGGACACGCCCGAGGCCAAGGCCACGTTGCCGCGCCTGCGCGTGTCCGACATTGGCGAGGCGCGCCCCGAGCCGCCGCTGGTCGTGGACACGACCGCGCCCATCCCCTGTCTGCGCCACGGCATCCCCACCAACCGCCTGGCCTACGCCATGCAGTACTTCGACCTGAGCTGCGTCGCGTTTGAGGACCTGCCCTATGTGACGCTGCTCTGCCGCCTGCTCAAGCAGCTGCCCACGCGCGAGCATTCGGCCGAGGAACTCGACAACCTGATCGCCGGCAAGCTGGGCTTTTTGAGCTTTACGACCGAAGTTATGACGCAGCCCGACGTGGACGGCGCGCGCCCCTACCTGCTGGTGAGCGCCGGCGCCCTGTCCGAGAAGATCGACGCGCTGGCGAGCCTGCCGCGCGAGGTGTGGTCGAGCACGCTGCTGGCGGACGCCGACGCCGACCGCGTGCGCGACGTGCTCACACAGATTCGCATTGGTCTTGAGCAGGGATTTATCAACAACGGACACTCGGCGGCGCTCGGTCGCGCGATGAGCTACAGCTCGCCTTCGGCCGTGGTGCGCGAGCAACTTTCGGGCGTGGATTTCTACCTGTTCCTGCGCGATCTGCTCGAGCACTTTGACGAGCGCTTGGACGGCTTACGTGCCAAGCTCGCCGAGCTGGCGGGCCGCATCTTTGTGGCCGATGGCTGCCTGGCGAGCTTTACCGGCAGCGATGATGACTTTAACGCGTACTGGGCCGCCGCGGGCGACCTGAGGCTGGGCGCGGGCGCTGTCGGCCGCGACGCGCTCGTAGTGCCGACGCCGCGCGACCGCCACGAGGCATTTGTCATCCCCAGCGACATCTGCTTTGCCGCGCGTGCGTGCGATCCGCGTCGCTTGGGCATTGACGTGACAGGCGCTTGGGCGGTTGCCGCCAACGCGCTCTCCTACGACTACCTGTGGAACGAGATTCGCGTGAAGGGCGGTGCATACGGCTGCGGATTCCGCGCAGCCGGCGAGCGCCAGACGGCGTTCTACACCTACCGCGACCCGGCAATCGATCCCTCGATTGAGCGCGTGGCGCGCGCGGGCGAATGGCTCGGCAGCTTTGAGCCCGACGGGGCCGCCTTTGAGGGCTTTATCGTGAGCTGCGTGAGCGGCATGGACGCGCCGGTAAAGCCGTACGCGCTCACCAAGCGCCGCAACACGACCTATCTGGCCGGGCTCGATCCGCATGCGCGCGAGGGGCGTCGCGCCCAGATGCTCGCCGCCACGCCCGGTGAGCTGCGCTCGCTCGGCGCCGACGTGACGCGCATTGCGGCCGAGTCGCCCACCTGCGTCTTTGGCGGCCGCGACGTCATCGCCAAGAGCAACGCCGGCTTTAACGTCGTCGACCTGATGGGCTAACCACAGCAAGCAAAACCACTACAAAGGGGACAGGCCCCTTTGTAGTGGTTCGAACACTTGTTCTATACGTACACATGTTCTATAGTATGGGTGATTGCATCGGATCAAAATTGCAACTAGAATATAGTTGCAGAATGTGAGGCGGGATGACTCGAGCCGATAAACTCATCGCCCAACTGTTTAGCTGCCCTTCGACGTATCGGTATGCCGATTTTTTAAAAGTCATGGCCTCATATGGCTTTGAAATGGACAGCAAAGGCAAGACATCCGGATCGCGCATTCGCTTCTACAGACCCTCAGATGGCAGGATGTTCGTGATGCACGCGCCTCATCCATCTGACGAATTGACAGCGGGGACAATTCGAAACATCGTTCGCTTTCTGCAAGATGTCGGAGGTAGTCATGAGTAACGTTTTGGCATACAAGGGTTATTTCGCCCCGGTCGAGTTCGATGCCGAACAGCATGTGCTAACAGGTATGGTCGCCGGCATTAGGGACGCAATCGTATTTGAGGGCTCCACGGCTGACGGAGTTGAGCAATGCTTCCACGACGCCGTCGACGATTACCTTGAGTTTTGCGCCGAGCAGGGCAAGGAACCCGAACGGGCTTTCAAAGGCTCGTTCAACGTAAGAACGGGTTCCGAACTCCACAAGCAGGCAGCGCTGGCAGCGGCAAAGAAGGGTGAGTCACTCAATAAGTTTGTGACCGAAGCAATCGCTGCTGCGCTATAGCGTTAACGCATGGGCCCAAACCACCACAAAGGGGACAGGCGCCTTTGTGGTGGTTTTGGGCTGTCATTATCGCGTTTGCCCAGATAAAACCTGCCAAAATAAACCTGTCCCTTTTTGGCAGGTTTGCTAGAGGAGGCTGGAATGGACAAGGCTGAGTTGCGGCGGGCGGTGATTGCTCGGCATAATGCTCTTGATTTGGATGTGCGGGCGGCGAAGTCTGCCGTTATCTGTACGCGGCTGGTTGAGCTGTTGGATCGCTTGGGCGCCACAGCACCGCACACCGTTGCCGTCTATGCCGCCATGGGCTCCGAGGCAGACCCTGCCGCCTTTGCCGCCGCGACCGCCAAACGCGGCTGGCGCGTGGCCTATCCGTGCTTGCTCTCGGCAACCGAAGCTGCTGCCTGCGGCCAGCGTATGTGCATGCGTGCGGCCGCTGCTGGCGACGCATCCGCGGCCCCGTTTATTGCCCACCCCACGCGGGCCTTCGCAGCCACGGACATCGACAGCGGCCGCTTCCCTATCGTGCCTGCCGAAGCACTCGACATGATTGTTGTGCCGCTCGTGGCCTTCGATCAAACCGGCGCGCGCCTGGGCTACGGCGGCGGTTGCTACGACCGCTACCTGCCCATGCTCTCGCCCGCATGTCAAATCATCGGCATCGCCTTTGACGAACAGCGTGTCGACCACGTTCCCACCGACGCCCACGACCTGCCGCTACCCCACATCATCAGCGCCTAATCGCCGCCACGTCAGCCACGGCTACAGCAGTACCACCGCAGTCTAGTGCTCCTCGCCGGCGCGGGCCAGGTCGTAGGGCGTGGTCTGGTAGACGTAGTAGTTGAGCCAGTTGGTGTAGAACAGCTGAGCCTGGCTGCGCCAGACGTTGCGCGGCTCGGCGGTGGGGTCGTCACCCGGAAAGTAGTGCGCCGGCACCTGAGGGTTGAGGCCGCGCTTCACGTCGCGCTCGTACTCCAGGCGCAGCGTGTCGGTATCGTACTCGGGGTGACCAAATACAAAGAAGCGACGGCTGTCGGTCGACTTGACGATGTACAGGCCCACCTCGTCGGACACGGCCACGACCTCAAGCTGCGGCTCGGCCTCCACGTCCTCGCGGCGCACATCGGTGTTGCGCGAATGCACGGCATAGAAGCGGTCGTCGAAGCCGCGGACCAGCGGGCTTTGCGGCTTCACCAGATAATGCTCGAACACGCCACTTGCCTTTGCCGGCAGGTCGTACTTCTGAATACCGTAATGATGGTACAGCCCGGCCTGTGCGCCCCAACAAATGTGCAGCGTAGAGTGTACGTGCGTGGTAGACCAATCCATGATCTGGCAGAGCTCGGGCCAGTAGTCGACCTCCTCGAACGGCATCTGCTCCACCGGCGCGCCCGTGATGATCAGGCCGTCGTAGTGGATGTCGCGGATGTCGTCGAACGTGCGGTAAAACGTCTCCAGGTGGCCGGCGCTCACGTGCGTGGCCTCGTGCGTCTTGGTGCGCAGCAGGTCCACCTCCACCTGCAGCGGCGTGTTGGAGAGCTTGCGCATGATTTGCGTCTCGGTGGCGATTTTGGTGGGCATGAGGTTGAGGATGAGCACGCGCAGCGGACGGATGTCCTGGTGCAGCGCGCGATACTCGGTCATGACAAAGATGTTCTCGCTCTCGAGCTGCGCGGCTGCAGGGAGGGCGTCGGGAATACGAATGGGCATGGATGCTCCTTACGAGTCAGTTGCAGTTATGGTACAACGAGCGGCCCTATCCGCGCGAGCACATCGCCCAGCGATGCCGTCAGCGGCCCAAATCACTCCAAAAGTAGAGATTAAGGCATGTCCCAAAAATCTACGGCGCTTTAGTCTAGCAAAGTGACGGCAGGAGGCTACAATGGTTCGACGCGAGAAACTCGGCCGAAAGGATACATATATGTACCAGACGCGTAAGATCGGTGTGGTCGGCCAGGGCCACGTAGGAGCACATGTCGCCAACAGCCTGCTCATGCAGGGCATTGCCGATGAGCTGTACCTGTGCGATATCAACGAGACCAAGGTGACATCCGAGGTCCAGGACCTGCGCGACTCCCTTTCGTTTGTCCCGTACAACACCAAGATCGTCAACTGCTACGACCACTACGAGGAGCTGGCCTGCTGCGACGTCATCGTCAACGCTGCCGGCAAGGTCGCGCTGGCCGCCGGCAACCGCGACGGTGAGCTGTTCTTTACCACCGACGCCGCCCGCACCTTTGCCAAGCGCATCGTCGACGCCGGCTTTGACGGCATCTTCGTGAGCATCTCCAACCCCTGCGACGTCGTGTGCACCGAGCTGTGGCACCTGACCGGCTACGATCCCAAGAAGATTATCGGCTCGGGCTGCGGTCTGGACTCCGCCCGCGCACCGAGATCTCCAAGAAGGTCGGCGTGAGCCCCAAGTCCATCGATGCCTACATGATCGGCGAGCACGGCTTTAGCCAGCTTGCCGCCTTTAAGGCCGCAACCGTCGCCGGCAAGAGCCTTAACGAGCTTCAGGCCGAGAACCCCGACAAGTACGCCTTCGACCACATGGAGATCGAGGAGCTCGCGCGCAAGGGCGGCTATGTGACCTACCAGGGCAAGCAGTGCACCGAGTACGCCGTCGCCAACTCCGCCGCGCGCGTCTGCGCCGCCGTTCTGCACAACGAGCACGCCGTGCTTTCGGCCTCTACGCTCATGACCGGCCAGTATGGCGAGGAGGGCATCTTCACCTCCCTGCCGTGCGTGGTCGGTGCCGAGGGCGTCGAGGAGGTCTACACGCTCGACCTTTCCGAGTATGAGCTCGAGGGCTTCCACAAGAGCTGCCAGCACATCCGCGATAACATCGCCCAGCTCGACTGGTGGGACGCCGAGGCCTACGACGCAAAGTAGGCCGCCGCTTGACGCGACACCTCGCTCATACGGACGCCATGTAAAGCGGGCCGCGCCGGAAACCCATCGGCGCGGCCCGCTTTTTATTGACCCCAACAGCATGCCTGCAGATTTAGGTCTAATACTTTTCCGCGAAGTGAACGAGCAAAAACGAGCCCCCGAAGCATCGACACTTTTCAGACGCCGTTTCCTGCGGTTTCGCCGAGTTTTTCCTGCAGTTTTGGCGTCAAAAAGTGTGGATGCTTCGGGGGTCCAAAACAGGTCGTTCACTTCGCGGAAAAGTATTCGACTTCGTTTTCGCGCAGACACGAATCCGGCCGCCACAATGCAAAACGGGGTCCGCGCGCAGCACAGACCCCGTCAAAAAAGATAATTCCCGGTGCCTAGTACTGCTCGATGCCCATGTAGCGACGAACCTCGGGGCTGTGGTCAAACACCTTGCCGCGGGCGGCGCGCAGCTCGCAGCTCATGTTGTAGAAGAAGATCGGCTCCAGGAACGAACGCACGCTGGCGGGTACCTCGCCCACGCCGTACTCGAGCGCATCGAGCACCATGACCGTATCGGTGTGCGTGTTGAGGAACGCGAGCGCGCGCTCCTCCATGGGGCGGCACTCGCCCGATCCGAGCTGCACAAAGTAGAACACGCCAGGCTCGGTAGCCTCGAAAGGACCGTGGAAATACTCGCCGGAGTGGATGTAGCAGCAGTGCTGCCACTGCATCTCCATGAGCGAGCAGATGGCCATGGCGTAGGTCTGGCTAAAGTTGGGACCGGAACCCAGGATATAGAAGAACTTGTGCTGCTGGCAGAGCTCGGCAAAGCGATCGCCCAGCTCGGCGTTGACCTTCTCGCGGGCAGCGGGCAGCAGCGCATCCATCTGCTTAAGGCCGGCGTACATGTCGGCGAGCGCCTCGTAGCCTTCCTGCTGGTCGAGCAGCTCGGCGGCGATCAGAGCGCCGATGCCCTGCGGCACCTCGGCCTGTGACACGCCCTCGCCCCACGGATAGACCCAGGTGGTCCACTTGCCGTTATCGATCTTGGAGCCCTCGCAGTCGGTGAGGGCAACGACCTCGGCACCGGCTGCCAGCGCCATCTCGCAGCCGTCAACGACCTCCTGCGTGTTGCCGCTGTGGCTGCAGGCAATAACGAGCGACTTCTCGCCAAGGCTCTTGGGAGCCATCAGGCAAAACTCGCGCGCCGTGTAAACCGTCGAGGTAAACGTGGTCGCCTCGCGCTTGAGCAGTTCGTTAGCCGGCATGAGGTCTATCATCGAACCGCCGCAGGCAATCCAAAAGACGTTCTCGATCTTACCCTTGCGCTCGATAATTTCCTGAATCAGATCGTGTGCGTTCACGGCGACGCTCCTCCTTGTGTGGCGGCTTTGAACGACAGCAGCTCGTACCTGCAGTCGTTCTATGTTGTCCTATTTATAGCACGCGAGCTGTCGCAGGTGAAGTCGTTTCAGCAAGTTTGTTCTATGTTGTTCTATCTATGAACATTAGATGTCGAACACGTAGCGCGAACCCACGATCTTTTGGCGCCCGAGCAGCAGGGGCCGCCCGTCCGCATCGGTAAAGTACGCCTCCATATAGAAGAGCGGCTCGCCGACCGGCACCTCCAGCAGCGGGGCCGCCTGAGCATCGGCAAGCGCAATCTCCACGGTGCAGGGGTCGGACTTGAGCGGCGCGCGGCCCGAATGCTCGGCAACGAGTGCAAAGATCGAGTTATCGGCAAGGTCCTCGTCGGCAAGCGTCTGCAGGTAGGGATGGTCGGCCAGCACAAAAGAGTTGTTCTCGAGCATGACGGGCACGCCATCTGCCGTGCGCACGCGCTCGACTACGATGAGCTCGCAGCCGGGCTCCACGCCAAAGAACGCCGCGTCCTCGCGCGTCGCCGCGACCACCGTGCGCGACACCAGGCGCGCTCCGGCAACCATGTCGTTGGCGGCGCAGCCCTCGGTAAAGCTCTGGACGTCGCCTTTCTGGCGAATCTTACGCTTGAGCTTGGGGGCGCACACAAAGGTGCCCCTCCCCTGCTGGCGGTTGAGATACCCCGCGCGCGACAGCTCCTCGATGGCGCGGCGCACGGTGATGCGCCCCACGCCGTAAGACTTCGCGAGCTCCATCTCGGAAGGAATGCGCGAGCCGGCCGCATACACGCCGCGCGCGATCTCGCCCTTCAGGTCGTCCATGACCTGCTGGTACAGTGGTACGGCGGATACGCCAGCGCGGTCGGTTTTATCGTCGGTTGCCATCGTTACGCTCCATCCCGCGCATGCTCGGACTCAAACTCTTCAATCGCCGCCATAAACTGCTCGCCAAAGGCGTCGGCCTTTTTCTCGCCGATGCCGTTGACCTGGATAAGCTCGTCGCGCGTCTGCGGACGCAGGCGGCACAGGCCGCGCAGGGCCTTGTCGGAGAAGACCATATACGGCGCCATCTCCAGCTCGGTCGAGATTTCCTTGCGCAGGGCGCGCAGGCGCTCGAACAGCTCGGCATCATCGCCCACGCGCGGGCGCTGATCCAGCTCGGCCTCCTCGCGCAGCAGATCCACCGCACGGCGGGCGCGGGCCGAGGCCTTGCGCTTGGACGCGCGACGCTTAACGGTAAAGGCGAACGCCTCGTTCTCGACCTCGCCGGCACGCGGACCCAGGCCCACGACCGGGTACTGCCCCTGCGAGGTGGCCAAATAACCGCGGCCGCACAGCTGGCCGATGATGTCCTTGATGCGCCCGACCGATTCGCTCGACAGCTCACCATAGCCGCGATCCTCGTCCAGATGCATCTGGCGGATGCGCTCGGTGTTGCCGCCGTGGAGCACGTCGGCGATGAGCGACTTGCCAAAGCGCATGGGGCGCGTGGCCACATAGCGCACGGCGGTGCGGGCCACATCCTCGACCTCGAACTTCGTGAGGCAGTTGCTGCAGTTGCCACAGCCCTCGGCCTCATCCGCGGCGGCGCCGCCCACGGCCGCATGCTCGGCCGCGGCCTCGTCGCCAAAGTAGCGCAGCATATATTCGCGCAGGCAGCCGGTGGTATTGCAGTAGCCCTCCATCTGGCTGAGCAGACGATATCGATTTTGGAGCGCCCACGCGCGTTGCTCGTCGTCGAGCGCCTCGTCGGCCGCATCGCCGCGGTCGATTAAAAAGCGGCGCATGCGAAAATCGTTGCCGTTCCACAGTAAGTGGCAGCTGGCCGGATCGCCATCGCGGCCGGCGCGGCCCGCCTCCTGGTAGTAGGCCTCGATGCTCTCGGGCACATTGTTGTGGATCACGTAGCGCACGTTGGGCTTGTCGATGCCCATGCCAAAGGCGTTGGTGGCAACCATCACCTGAAGATCGTCGTCAATAAAGGCACGCTGGCTTTGGCGGCGGGCGTCATTGCCCATGCCGGCATGGTAGCGGCCAACGCGAATGCCGCTGGGGCCCAGCGCCTCGGCAAGCTCGCCTGCCAGCGCATCGACCGTCTTGCGGGTCGAGCAATACACGATGCCGCTCTCGCCCGAATGCGCAATCACATAGTCGCGCACCCACGCTGCCTTGGCCTTGTCGCCCATCTCCTCGCAGCCAAAGTAGAGGTTCTTGCGATCGAAGCCCGTCACCACCGTCGCGGGATTTTGCAGGCCGAGCATCTGCTGAATGTCCGCGCGCACACGCTCAGTCGCCGTAGCGGTAAAGGCCGCCACGATGGGGCGCTGCGGCAGGGAATCGATGAACTCACGAATCTGCAGGTAGGCGGGACGGAAATCCTGGCCCCATTGGCTCACGCAGTGGGCCTCGTCAATGGCCACGAGCGGCACGCCAATGCCGCCGTCCGCCGCGGCCTCCTGCGCAAAGGCCAAAAAGCGTGGCTCGAGCAAGCGCTCGGGCGCCACGTACATAAGCTGGTAGCGGCCCTCGCGCGCCCGCTTGAGCACGGTGTTTTGCTGGGCCGGAGTAAGGCTGGAGTTGAGATAACTGGGGCGCGCACCCGCCGCGAGCAGCGCGCGGGTCTGGTCCTCCATAAGGGAGAGCAACGGACTCACCACAAAGGTGATGCCGGGAAGCATGAGCGCGGGCACCTGGTAGCAAATGGACTTGCCGGCACCCGTGGGCATAACGCCCAGCGCATCGCGGCCGGCAAGGATCGCATCGACCATGCGGTCCTGCCCCAGGCGAAACGAGGTGTAGCCAAAATAGGCGCCGAGCGTGTCGAGCGCCATCTGCTGCATGCTATCGGTCATGGTTTCCTAACGTCCAAGTCATCTGCCGCCGATTATACGCCGCCACGCGGACCGGTGCCGCACGGCTGCCGGCCACGACATGGGTAGTCATTGGGGACGTTCTTAAACGACTAGTCAAACAAGAATATCCCTAACGACTACTCATTTAAGTCTGTCCCCAATGAGCGCAATGACTACTCCGCCGCAGGTAGAGGACGGACAGCGAGCGACGTCCAGGGCGAACAAGTTGGCATGAAAAAGGCAAGGCATAGACCTTCTGGTCATGCCTCGCCTTTTTAATGACAAATTGTCGCCCTGGGCGGCGCGCAGCGTCGGCCCGTTACGCGGTTTGGTAAAACCGCGTAACTTACATCACCATGACGTAACGGCTACCCACGTAGTACTGCTTACCCATCAGGACCGGCTCGCCATTGGGGCCGATAAAGCCGGCACGCAGGTTGAGCAGCGGATCGTGCGGAGCAATGCCCAGCTCAGCCGCCTGCTCGGCATTGGCGCGAACGGCCTCGACCGTGCGGTAGCCAACCGAGACAATCGGCGTTCCGCCAACACGCTCGACCTCGGCAAAAATCGACTTGTCCTCAAGATCGGCCGTCAACAGCTCACGGTAGGCGTCAAACGGCACAAAGACGTTTTCCTCAAAGATGGGCTCACCATCGGCCGTACGCACGCGTTTGATATGCAGTAGCAGCGCGTCCTTCTGCAGGCCAAAGAACTCCATCTCGTTTTGACGTGCCGGCACAATCTGGCGATCGACCACGTGTGCACCCGCCTTCATGTCATTGTCGGCACACAGCGCGGTAAACGTCTGCAGCGTCGAGGCGTGGAACTGGCGGTTGATGTGCGGCGTGGAGACAAAGGTGCCGCGGCCCTGCTGCTTAACCAGGTAGCCATCGGAGCACAGCTCCTCAACGGCGCGACGCACCGTAATGCGGCTTACCTCGTACTGCTCGGCAAGCTCAAGCTCGGACGGGATACGCTCCTTGGGTGCATAAACACCTTTCTCGATCGCATCCTTTATTTCGTCGTAAATCCGCTGGTAAAGCGGTGCATTTTTGGGCGCAGGCATATCTGATCACTCTTATCAAAATATCTAATTTTCTAATACGTATATAACGTCTAGCTTTATATTACCTCATATTGATAAAACGATCCTTGATTCTCATCTTCATTGCAACAGCCTCAGGACTCAGCGCAACGCGTTGC
>ERZ840057.1302-NODE-1302-length-21607-cov-3.760486_pt1 | contig 21607 bp, 48 predicted proteins | sample MGYA00519907_ERZ840057 | MGnify/ENA primary metagenome ERZ840057 (study PRJEB31850, sample SAMEA3708862) | human gut metagenome | biome: human gut; feature: human-associated habitat; material: faeces | place: China | collected 2014 ...
AGGATAAAATAAAAGCCAACTGCGTAAACAGTTGGCTTTAAAATTTTGATATGTGATATTTGATACAAAATTTTAATTAAAATTTTTGGTAAATGTAGTTATAATCAAAATTTTGTAGATATAGTTTGTATATTAGTTTGTATAAGGGAGAGTTTGTAAAAGTAGAGGTGTATAGTGGTAAATTTGAGATGCCCAATAGAAGGTGAGGAATCCGTATAAAACTAATGAAATAAAACCTTCGGTGTATTCATAGGCTTTTTGTTGATACATTAGTTTGTAAATGTGTAAAATGTCGGAGATGAAAAAGAAGAGAGAAATTAGCAACCAGATAATGTAATATAATAACATAGTTATACAGTTTGTAAATGATGGATTGTTAATTTGTAATATTTAATTCAGCAGATTGTACTTCGTAAACACAGTCACTTTCGTCCATGTATCCGAGTGCGCTATCTGTAAGGTCTACACAATTACAACAACCATCTTTTGTTTCAAGTGTTTTCATAAAGTAATGACCCATTCCATTAATCTCGTAACGAAATACATCTCCGGGTTTCAGTGAGTAAAATTTAGCAAGAGCAGAGGGTGTGTGAATGATAAGTGTCATAGTTTGTAAATCTCCTTAGAAATGATTGTTATAAAGACCAGAAAGAATATATTCATAGAAGTCAATATTTTTCTTTAAATTTTCTATTTCAGAACTTGGAGTGTTGGGTTTCTTATTGGAATTTGTATATTTAATATTAGATTTAGAAAGAAGTTTTTCCGTAATTTCAATAGCAGTTTTCTTATCCATAATTATAATTCTATCAACCCATATATACGCTCGAATTGATTCCATTAAAGGCAGTATATGGATAGCTGTACCCGGTCTATCAATCCTCGTTTGTGCTCGAATTGATTCTACAAAGCAACTTATCTGGTTGAATGATTCTTATCTATCAATTCTCGCATACGCTCGAATTGATTCGGCAAACTTGCACAAAAATGTTCAATTCTTTAGAGCGCATATAAGAACTGCTCACAAGGACTACTTCATGTGAGACTTACTCTTTGTCATATTTAACAAAGAACCTTACCGAGAGCGATACATACGTTATGCAATATAGCGAATTACTGCCGCTATCTCGATTTAGGGCGTTATAGTCCACCCAAATAGTTTTAGTGCGAAGTTCCCAGTATTTCTATGAGAGCTTATGATTCGCACCTACGCTTACTCTGTATCAGAGTTTTTAATAATTTCTTCAATATTCGGCGTTGCAATATTCAGAGCGGCATTCCAGTCTGCATTTAGACCAAAACCACATTTCTTGCAAAGAAATACAGACTGTTCAGGTCTATTATCTTCTGAAATATAACCACACTTAGAACAACGCTGAGAAGTGAATTTAGGATTGATTTTGATAATATCAATTCCATTTTCTTTTGCCTTATATTCAATCTTTGTTTGCAAATCAAAATAAGGCCAAGATTTTAGGAAAGTGCTATCTTTTGAAATTCCACTCAAATCTTCCATCTGAATAGTTTTACATTTGTATTTAACAGCCATATCTACAATGTATCTACTATATTGATGATTGATTCTGTCGCGGAAATTCGACTCTGTTTGTTTTAGTTTTTCAATTCCTTCGATACGCTTATGAACGCCGTGACCAAGTTTGCTGTCTGCACAGTGTTTAGTCTGTTTGCCGATAGAAGCACGTCTGGCAATCATCTGTTTTCTAAATTCAGAGATTTCATTGCTATCAACTTCAAAGTGTACAGGATTGTCATTAAAAGCCATTACAACGGGCTTAGCGATTCCAAGGTCGATACCCATTGTGCGTCCTTCAATGAACTTAATATCATCCTTTTCTGAATAAGAATAACCAAGATTTAGAAACCATTTTCTATTTTTGTAAACAATAGAACTTGCAGTATGAGAAAACTCGCCAGAAATAATAGAATCAATGATTTGTTTTGAAGACCAGCTACGCCCAAACATCAACTCAAATACAATCTGACCTTTCTTTACTCCAAGCAATTTCTTGTAATCATTTGAAAGTAACGATAAAGAAACGATGTATTTGTTTCCAGATTTTTCAATCTTAATACTGTTGCCATGGACTGCAATAGGAAGTGTAGATTTATAAGAGTCAATGGAACGCTTACCTTGCATTACTTCTTTTTTGTTCTGTGAGAAATGTTTGTTGACGCTTTGTAATATAGTTGCAATATTCCCGGTATTATTATACTCATACGGAACAGTACGATATATAAAATTTCTCACAGAACATCCGTAACGCCCAGTAACCTCTTCTTTGGTAGGATATGAGCCGGTCTGAACTCTTACATCATTAGACCAATTCATATCTTCCCAAAGAATTTGCGTGGCTCTGTTCGCAACCTGGACCATTTCCCTTTGAAGCTGAAACATAACTTCATTGAACTGTTTGAATTTCAATTCATTACGTTCGTCATTAAAAAGAAGCTGATAACGAGATACTTTTGTGTTCATTTTAATCACCTCTTTCATCCTAAGTTTATTATAGCACAATTTAAACCACTTGTCAACTATTTAATATAATTTTCCAGCATAATCAGCCGGAAAATAACCATAACAACCTTACTTTGTAAAAACATGGGCTGTATTACACATAAGCATTGCACGAGTCATTAGACCAACACCACCAATTCTAGGTGTAATATCAAAGCACTGATTATATTTATCAGAGCGTAGCTCTTCTGATACATCGCCATACTGTTTGCCATCAGTGCCATAGTTGATACCAACGTCAATAATTAGTTCAGGACAATAACCAGTATTTTCATAACCTCTAATTCCACTACTCCATTTACCATCAATCATATTAGGAGTTAAGAAATCCATACGACCAACAGCAGTAATAACAACGTCAGAGCGTAGAATAAGTTCGTTCTTTGTATAAGTTTCAATCGTACTATTTACAGAGAAAACATTACAATGACGCTTTAGAAGCATATCAACCATTGGTTTACCAACAATATCAGACTGTCCAAAAATAAGAACATTCTTGCCATCAAGGTCATAGTCGATTGAATCAAAAATCTTCATTACACCAAGCGGAGTGCAAGGATAAAATTCAGAATTTTTGTTAAATCCATCAACATCAGCCCAATCAGGAATCTTAATATTCTTTACATTGATATGTTCAGGAACAGGAAGTTGTAGAATAATTCCAGAGCACACATATTCAAACCCATCAACCATATAGGCATCTTGACAATCATCAATTTCTTTCTGAATTTGTTTCTCGGTAGTATTCTCTGGGAGTTTAATAAGTTCAGCATGGATGCCTACTTCCTCAGAATCCTTTAGCTTCCCACGGATATAAGCGTGGGAAGCTGGATTATTACCAACCTGAACAATGTAAAGACATGGAATAATTTTTTCGTTCCACATACAATTAACTTTTGTCTTTGCCATATCTTTGTATTTTTGTGCGATAGACTTACAATCAATAATCATTTTGTTTGCCCCGCTTTCTGATAGTATTATAACATAACAACAAAATCATGTCAATAGTTAAAACGCATATTTGTAAATTTTATTATAGACAGGCGGTTCAATTTCGTATGCCCTATCTGTTTGCTTGTCATATCTAAACCACATCTGTTTCATCTCAGGCATAGGATAAAAACCTTCATCAAACGCTTCGATAACGGCGTAGTTATAGCAATGTTCAAAAACATCCAGCTCATTATTTTTAACGGCATTGATAGCATCGTCGAGATTTGTGAAATAACCAACAGTCCAATCAGAATCAGCCATCCAATACATCGCTTTATGAGAAACGGGAGAACTGAAACGGGCGTTCCCATCGTCTTTAAATTCATCCATAAGAGTTACTGTATAAATCATTTTTGCAAATCCTCACTTAAATTTAACATTAAAATTTGTACAAGCACCCGTAAGGGCAATAATAAACGCAAGAGCTACTAAAAATTTACTATTCCATTCATACGCAAGTAATAGAAATGCACAAGTTGAAATTGCCGCCCCCATGAATAAACCTCCAATTTTATTTAAGATAAGTTAGGAAATTTAAAAGTTTTTCCATCCCACCATTTGCCCAGAAGATAAAAAGTTCTTGATGTGATTTTACTGTACCACTCTTAATACTTTCAAAGAAATAATTAGGGTTATTTTTTGCTGTAATACTCGATTTCCTCTCTTAATCAGTCGGAATTTCCAGCATCCAACATTTTTTAGAGGCAGTCTTTTCGCTAGGAACTTTCCAGCCGATTTCTTTTGTGTATTCAAGAGTTAGCCTACGTCCTCTTTCGCTTAATTGCATAGCCTTATTTAAAAGATTGAGCAACGCTTCTGCAATTTCTTGTTTATCTCCGTCTTTTTCTGTGCAATTATAAATAGTATGTTTTAGTTTTGTAGCCATACTTGTACTTCCAAGGTCAAGAGCATTCATAACAAGATTATTATATTTTTCGTAAAGTTCATAATCTTTATCACGTTTATCCCACATATCGTCTTTTGATGGTTTATTTTCATTAACTTCGTTTTCATAAGCCGAATAGAACCAAAAAATTGCGTGAGTTAAAATTGTAGCATCTTGACCTATGTTGTGCTTATCAATAATTCTTTGATAATATTCAACATCAAAATCTTTTGATTCCCAAATAGTAACACCAGATTCTTTATTAATAATCATTTTATTCCTCCGCATCCCAAAAATTCCAATGGTCAAGGCTAACTTTTTCGTTTTCGTCAGAAATAATATCCACCCAAGCGTTGAGAATTTCTCTGTAAACCGTCATGTTCGGGCAGAAATAACCGTCCTTGAATACAGGCATATCGTCATTACAGAGAATCCGCATAGCAGCGGCACATACAGCAGCAGAGCGAGAAACACCAGCAGAACAGTTAAAACAAAACCAGTCAACCTTGCTTTTGTTATCCAAAATAAACTTTACGATATTAACAGCTTGTTCTTTTGTAATACAAACACCTTCAATATCAGTAGTACAGTCGTCAAATTTGAGAGGAAGGAAATTAATTTTATCATGAGACTTATCAAAATCAATATGATAACCGTGCGCTTCCGTAATAGAAATAAATGCAATTCTGCGATTATGTGGTTCACGAATAAACTCTTCTGCATCCTGTGCAGACATAACCATGAAGTCCCAAGAACCGTTGATGCCGCCATTAAACATAGTTTTAATCATAATGTTTACCTCTATTTATTTATCTCTTGTTTCTACAAGTATTATAACACAAAAGGGATAGGCCGTCAAGACCTATCCTAAAATTTAACAAAAATTATTAACCGGTAATCTGTAACAGATTCGTATTTGTGCTCAGATAATAACTAGGATTACGCATAATCTTTTCATAATCATCTGCGCCCTGAAAACTATCAATGACCTGTTTCTCTTCTTCTGTCATATCATTATAGTGCTTATTACCGTAACAAGGTGGGAACCAGTTGCGTCTTTTAGATACATAAATATTGAAACGCTTCAATAGCTCTTCATTTTTCCAGACACAGTGCATCGTACCCTTTTTATAAAATGTAACATAAAAATACTTAGTATCAATCTTTTTATAATTACATTCGTCTCTTGCTTTTGTGATTGCAACATTCAGATTAATATCGTCAGTTTGTCCACCATCCAGATAATTCAAAGCTTTTTGCATATCAGATAGTAATTCAACGCAGTTGTAAACATTTAGAGGGTTCTTATCCCATTTCCAATCAGAAAAAGCACCATTACAGGGAAGAATGACTTTTTTGCCAACTTTATGCGCTTTGTTTGTCTTCCATCCATTATATAAATGAATATTGCTTTCCATTTCAGGGATATATGCAAACTTAGCAGACATTTTATCAAACAGGTCAAGTATAGTTTTCTCAATACCATCTTGTAGACCAGCGTTCATATCATTCATTAAGGTCTGAATGTTAAACATAGTAAAATCATACTCAGCGAACTTACTAATCATCGAAGAGTATTTATCCTTCAAGTTCTTTGTTAACATTCCTGTAAACTTTTCGTTGTTTAATAAAGAAGTCCAATACTTATGACGTGTTAGATTGATAAACTTATTCTTAGGAGAACAGGTATAGCCAACAGCCTCATTTCCAACTTTCAAGGAAAGGTTAGAATAATTACCGGCATCCTCAACAACGTTACGATTCAGATAAGGAAGCAGAGCGTTAAATTCATCAATAAGAGCTAAACCAAGTTCCATTTCCTCATTATACTGAGCAATTAAATCTTCTAGGAAATTAGTGGTCGTCAGCTTAGAAGAGTTATCTCCCGTTGATTCTTTGTATTCTTTTGCTTTCTGGAACTTTTCGTAAATCTCACTGTGATGTTCTGGCTCTGGAATATCAATATAAATTAAAGCAACACGAACATCTGTCTGACGTTCCGAATTGCTAAATCCATTATCTACGAACTGAATCTTTGCCCCAAGGTCATTCAGTGTATTCATCAGGAATTTACGCTTGTTAGAATACAGATTCAACAGAGTCTCAGCATTAAGAATGCAAAGAATTTTTCCACCATTTTCTTGTTGCATTTGAATTGCTTTCATCAAATGTTCATCGCCATTTGCAAAAGGTGGATTCATAAGAATTAAGTCATAATGCTTCTTGCTTGCAAATGTCATAAAATTATTATGAATAATTTTTACATGGACATAAGTGGAGCGCTCTTTTACCTCTTCTTTTAGTTGTTTAAGTTTTGCAATTTGTTCATCAGTTAGACCTTCGTAATTATCTTCTTTCCAGAGATAACGGCGATTCTGACTAATTTCATACATCTTGTTGTTAAATTCCTGAACACGTTGACCACAAAATTCATAGTTTAAAATGCCACGAAGATTAGGGTCAAACTCAATAGCGTCAACATTACAAGAAGCGTTATTATAGTCTTTCTTGTTAACACCTTTTTCTGCAAGAGATTCTTGGTATTTTTCATTCTTATAACACCCGAATGCCTTTAGTAAATCTCCTTTGCCAGCGGACGGTTCAAGAACTTCGTGAATAGTTTGGCTATCAATCATATCAAAAAGCTGATATGCAACAGATTTTGGGGTAGGATAAAAACCATTTTGTGCTTCTGCTGTAAAGACAAGATTATTCATTTTTCAACATTTCCTTCCCGTATTCTACTCCTTCAAGGCAATTTGAGACCATTACTCCATCAGTATCCCATGTGATATAATGTAAATTATCGTTTGCAATTACTTGAAAGGCAACAAGCCGTTCATCATAATAAATACCAATAGTTTTCTGATATTCTGGGTCGGTAAACAAAATCCAATAAAGCTCTCCGATTTCATCAGGCGATAAATTGCCCTCTTCGTCAGTAAACCATAGTTCGTCATCAACAACTTGGTCTACCCCTTTAAATTTTGAAATCTTTATATCAACACGATAAGGAGTGATTTCGATTTTATTAATTTCAATTCTATACTTTTTAATTTTAGATGGGTCTATAACATTTGTCATCTAGGCGCGCCTCCAATAAAGTTTTGACCAATTTTGTATGTTAAATCATAATATTTCTTGTAAACCACATTAACCAATTCGTTATACTTTTTTGCTGCTTCCTCATAGGTGTCTGCAAAATAATAACTTGAAGCATATTGACGCAGTTCAATAGTATACTCATTCTCTTTATTCGGGACAAAACGCCTCCAATAGCTATCATCTTTAACGATACCAAGGGTAGGTTTACGATTTACAATAGGTTTAGTTCTGCCATAGCGAAAACCAACACAATATACCTCTTTATCAAGTGGAACAAATTGCCAATTATAGACCATATTATACCTCACACAATATAAAAGCCGCCAACTACTTTGCAATCCAATCTTTCCGTAGAGAAAATAAAGTGGGTTAAACCGGGACGGTCGCCATGTTCAGAAGATGTAATATGATAAACATAATCCCACCCAGCTTCCCTATATTTTAGTCCAATAGCGGTTCTGGCATTTACAGGGTATTCACCATCAATAATTGCTTCTTCCCATTTATGCCAACCATGATGAAACTTAATAGAACTATCAATTTTCTTTTCAAGCTCATCAAGTTTCATATCCATGGCTTCAATATCTTTTGGTGTAATCATAAGTCAGTATACCCCGTTTACATTTTTGATACGATAAAGATTTAAGTCTCGCATCATCATTTTAAGTTTATAATTATATTTATAAATAATGTCATTATACCCTTGCGCAGCTTCTTCTGGCGTATCAGCAAAGATATAACATAACATATCCTTATATGTCGAATTAATAGAACAAGAATTATCTAAGGCATAGAATTTTACTGTATCCCCTGAATCTACGAGCATTCCTTTTATCGGATGGGAATTGAATACAGGCTTCGGAATGTTATCGTCCTCAAGCCAAACAACATAGTCTCTATAACGAATACCAGCAAACCAAACCTCTTTATTAGTAGGGCAATTGTCAATAGTGTAAGTCACATTACTTATCTCCTTTTATTTTCTACTTATATTTTAACACAAAAAGAGCCAAGTGTCAATACTTGGCTCTAAATAAATTTTAATTTTTACGGCCTCACCTCAACGTCAGGAAGAACTTCTGTGTGGAAATACATCTTATAATGGTATGGGTCGGTCATTGTTCCTGTAATATCTTCCACAACATACATAGTATAGGCATTTAGATAGATATAATTTTTCTTATAAGTGTTTGGCCCTGTCTTAATGGTGCATACGAGTTCATTATCAGAATTATTTGAGATAGACATTAGCCCCTCTGCTTCAAGAATAATCTTATCAGTACGGGCATTATATACAGTGATACGACGCTCTGTTTCAAAATAATTTGCTTGTTTTGAAATATTATGATTTACTCTATCTGCCTCGGAACAACCTACACAGAATAAAGCAATAACTGCAATCATGATTGAACAAATAATTTTCTTAAATTTCATAGCAATTAAACTCCTTATCTTTAATATTTCTTGCATTTTTCAAAATTACCTTGTTTATAATCTTCAATGAAACTGACGGCCTTTTCTTTAGACCAACCCTTCATACGTCTATAACTGTTAACACTTGTTGCATCCCAACACATCTCAAATTGATATGGGGTCATTTCTAAACACCAATGACAAGAACCGTTCGTACCATCATTATTCCCAAAGTCACAACAAGTGATATACATATCCATAGGTGGAACATAGTGGTGTTTACACCATTCAAGAGTTTCAGGAATAAAATCTTTTGTAACGGGATATTTAATTTCTGGAATTTCACCAGTATCTTTTGTCCACTCAAAAGAGTTTTCCATATTATACCTCACTTAAATTTATTCTTTACTTCATTTGGTGATTTTGCCGGGTGTGATTTGGGCTTGTAGCAATAGTGACCGCTACTTGCCTCCATGGCGATAGTAATAGGAATAAGAAATAGCGTACAAAGCGCAAGCACCAAAATGAACTTCCCTATAAAAATTAGAATATTTAGCATTTAATCACCAGATTTTTCATTGTTACGAACATTATAAATTCTATCAACAGCGTAACCCATGATGTCTTTAATTGCATTTGTTAAATTATCAGAAACATTTGTTGCGGTATCACCAACATAATCAGATACAATTTTAATATTGTTTGGAGTGATTGCCTTAGCGGCAATCATCTGATAAATAGTATCCTTTGATGGTGTCATAAATGATAGAAAAAACACAATAAGTCCCGGAATCAAACACTTTTTGCACCTATTAATATCTTCTTTTGTATCTTCACTAACTACGAAAAATGCTAGTCCAACGATACAAAGACCTCCACCCAAAAGTCCCAAAAAGACTCCAAGAGATGGGATGACATCTGCCAAGTAAAACCAAACAGGACTAATAATAGGAGTATCCATATAATCACCTCAATTATAATCAACAAAATAACCGTTATACTTAAATTCTTTTGCAGCTTTCCCAGCAACCAGAAGATTCCCTGCAATGGAAATCATTTCATCCGGCTTTTTGGTAATGCCCGGTATAGATACGACCAGATAGATTGGCTTATCTATGCCATCGCCTTTACGAAAAAACTCAATAATTGTGCCGTCAAATTGATTGCGCAATTCTCTTTCTGCCTGTTCAAGAACAGAATATTTTACTTTATTCATTTAAATTCCTCAGTGATGAAACAGAAATTTTAATTACTTAATAATTAAAGTTGCTTCGTATGCGCAGAAAAGGATAATTCCCAAAAGTACATCAACCCAATCATCATTTACTGCATTCTTGCCAATAATAGCACCGATACAAAGAGAAATCAAGCATCTAACCCAAAACATTATACAACACCTTCTTTCTTTGCTTTATATTCTGTCCACAAATCTTGTGCAATCTTGATAGCTTGGTCTTTGGATTTAGCCATAACGAAAACTCTATATGTCCACCAATCATCATGAAAAATACTTTCGTTGATAATATCAATATTAAAGGAATTATCACTATCAAAATCTCGTGGACTCACATTATAACTTCCATCTGTGTCATACCGTACACTATAGAGCGCTTCGTCTTTTGATTCACTGTCAAAAAACTCTTCAATCATTGGTTCTGACCAATTTGTGGTATACAGTTTCTTAATATTCTCTGCTCGTTCTTTATCGTCAGTAATTGCAATAATATGATAATCAGAATAATCGCCATCGGTAATAGCATAAAAAGTCTTCATATTAACCCTCCAATTTATAACTAGATTCTACATTAAATTCAACAATTTCGTAATGTGTATAATCAATCAGCTCAAGACAATCATCAGAATTTAGAAGATTCGTTAGATGGAAATAGATGTTCATACCATAATTACCAAAATCTTCTATGTTGCCAATTTGTTCTTTTACTTCTTTCCTACCAAGTTCCATCAATTGTTTTTCTACATTGCGCTTACCAGTTTCGTTCACGACAGCTTTGATATCGCCATTATATTTATCAATTAACACCCAAACCCTCATATCTTAGTCCTCAAAATACAAAAGCATCCATAGTACAAAAATAACAATACAAAGGATTACGCTATCATAATTACCAGCATCATAAAAATGTACACAGGCATAACCCATAGCTAAACATATTACAGGATTTAAAATATTCTTAATGAGTCTCATTGTGATACCAGCCTTTCTTTTTGTGTTTTTGTTTCTATAAGTATTATAACAAAATACGCACAGATTGTCAATACCTGTGCGTAAAAATTATTTTTGATTTACATATTGCGTCTTTTCTTTAGAGTTTTTCCTTCAAGATGCCTATCCATCTCTGACTGACAATCCTGTAATGTCTTTGCAGAGTTGTCTTGAGCTTGATGAATTAAATCAGTAAGATATTTTAGAGAATCCATTTGCTCTGCTGTAGTATTACTGGTTTCTTGAGATATATCAATATCGGCAAAATAGCGACAGAGCTTACGATAGTCTCTGTAACTTTTAGGAATAAACAGAATTAAACCATTTTTTTCTCTCAAACTCTTATAGAGTATACTCCGGGAGAGTCCTTCGCCTTTGTAATGCTTATAAGTGTAGATTAAAAGGAATGCTTTGCTGTCCGCAATACCATAACAGCATGGGTCAATAATGGTATTTTTCAGATTTAGTTCTGGGACGTTTAACATACTAATAATTTGCTTATAACCCATTACAAGTGTATATGGTTGTAATTTTCTTTCTTTAACTATATCCATGAATACCCTGTAGATATAGTAGTGAGCGCAAGTCATAAACCTATTTCTTTTCGGGAAATGCTTTGGTAAATCACAAATAACACCAATAACAAACATAAAGAAAAGAGCTATGACAAATGCCATAAAGTAACACAGTCCTTGAATCATCACTTATCACCATTACCATCGTATCCATTTTGGATAATATCAGTAATTTCTTCGATAACACCACTAATCTTGTTTATAGTATCTGGGTATTTAATACTATGGTCTACGTCAAGAAAAGTATAACCATAATGGTTCGCCCACTTCTCAAACTCTGCAATCATAGCGGTAGAAATCTGAATTGAAAAATGCTGAATTAGAATAACAACGGCAAGGATAATAATAGCACAAATCAAAATACCATAAATCATTAGAATGGACAACCCTCCTGTTTCTCTTTTTTCTTACTCTTGATTTCTTCTGGAATATCTTCCTCGTTCCAAATATTAGTTACAAATACACGCTCTAGCTTCATTTCCTGATTTTTTACATTCATATCATTAACACTAATAAAATCATCATAAGAAGTTACAATGCCACGAACAAGAGCTTTATTTGAATTATTAGAATAACAGCAAGTCCAAATTTTATCCTCCGTAACAAAATGAAGACCATGAGAAGATGCGAACCAATCATTTGTCTTTACTTCACCATAATCTTTCCACTTAAAGTTGCTATTAAAGAAACTGCAACGGTTCTTGGCATCAATCCATTTATAGACAGTCATTGGAAGTTTGACGATTTCTTCAATAGGTTTCTTTCTCGCAAAAAGACATTTATCAACGTCTTCTTTATCTAAGCGTCTAAAATCTAGCGTGTAATATTCGTCATCATATTTAAAATAATCAAACGGAATACCAACCTCCATAGAGATTTCTGATTCATTCATTTCAGAAAAATCAAGTTCGGTTGTACATCCACAACTCTTATCTGCGTCATCAATTTCGGAAAGCCTACTTACGATATAATTTAAATCAAAAGGCTTACCCTCGTTCTTTAGCTTCTCTGCGAACTTGTTGTAATTCTCTCCATACATCCCGCCAAGAAGACTCTGGAACTTATCGTAACTATCCACATTTTGCTGACTAATAGTGAAACCAAGTTTAAACATCTCAGGAACAGGGATATCAAAACCCTTATTCATATACTTTTTAACACGAATAAGAGACATAATAGGAGAATCAGTTTTTTGATTGAAATGAATAGTATTGCTTGCTAAATCTTCGAGAAAAGTATGACCTAACACGAACTCTTCCGTAGAAAAATCATAACAGCCCATGCACACAGAGAAGTCAAAAGAATTTAGCACATCCTGTACAGTAGGATATTCATGCTTATAAATTAGCTGAATAGTTTTACCATTTTTGGCAATAGTAATAGCATAATCACTTTTGAAAATTGTTCCATAGGATTGCTTATAAAGAAAACGAACAATATCTTCCTTATGTTTAAAGAAAATATCATAATCGTTAATGTCCTTATTAGTAAAGATAGAAGTAATAGCACCACCAGCCAAATAACATTCATAGTCTGAGAATATATCATAAAGGTCGCCAAGTTCACGCTTTAACCTACGTTTCTGCCAATCGTACATCACAAACTCCTCCCAGTCTTAGTAAGAAAATCTTCTTTCAGAGCCTTGTTAAGTTGTTGTTCGTCCATGATTTTAACGTGTGGATAAATACTGCGATAATATTTAACAGAACTCTTTGCGTTTTCTTCGTTCGTAGAATAAACATTACGAATAATCATTGCTGTATCAAAACAGACAACCCATCTGCAATCATCCATTGTTGCGTCTCCTAGACGAAAGAATTTGTTTTGCAAAATATACTCTACCATCATCAAGACAAGAACGATATCCGTTTAATTTAAGAGCAAGAGATGCTAATACAGCATCCTCAAATGTGTTATACTCTGTGAATACTGCTGGATAACCTTCCACATACGGATAATAACAATGATGGAAACTGCTTTCAGAAGTTTTATGACTTTCTTCTACAACAAACATAGAGCCATCTTCGCTAATATCGTGAGGGACAAAGCCATATTCAGAAAGACTTGGATTACCTCTGGATTTGCGATACAGGTCACAAACTTCAACTCCGCACATCATTGTTCCTCCATAGGCTTATCAATCAATTTTTCGAGAACCATAACCATATCTCCCACTTTCGTAGCAGATTTTGTATTCATATACTTCATCGCAACAACTGCAAGAACTGCACTGTCATAATCCAGATAGCAGCAACTTCCCTTTACGACTGTTTTATCAGAGACATACGGATAATAATACTTATTCTTTCCGCTAGTTTCTTCTACGATGTACATACCATCCCCAATTTTTGAGACATCATAGTAACAATTATTGCCGGGATAATGATTCTTGAATAATTCTGCAATATCAGCGCATTCTTTCTGTAGCGCCTCATAAGCAGTGTAAACACCGTATACTCTGCACTTTTGATAATACTGATTTTTTTTGTTAAAGAATGTCTCCGTATCAGGATAGACTTCTTCCTCTTTTTCGAGATATTTCTTATTCGCAACAATCATTATAAAATTCCTCCGTAACAATCGGTTCAACAATTTCAAGATTCATCTTTCCACCGTTATCTACTGGAATATAAATACACTTTCCATAAGAATCCATACTAAACTCATCATCGCCGTACCACATAGAATAATCAGGGGCGATACAAGGTGTCTCATAATTTAACAGAAATCTTCCTGTATATTCTCCATATTTAATCTTATCGCCAATATGGAGAAGGAATCCGTTCTTGTCCTGAATTTTTGTGATGTCTCCAATATGAAACTTTTTCTTTGGAGTTTTATGTTCGCGTTTCGCCATATTTATCTCCTTTTCTGTGCTTTTTGTTCCTACAAGTATTATAGCACAAAAAGAGCTAGGATGTCAATACCCTAGCTCAAATTTTCTTGTTAAATTTTACTCAGCATTCAGACCCATAGTTCATAATACTGACTATTGCTGGCTTTCCACATCACTTCAACAAATGTTTCTGCCTGTTCGATAGAATTAAAATCAAAGTCTAGCCAAACAGGTTTATCTAGTTTACCCGGCTCTTCGTTGTCGTTATTAAAAGTCACACTGGCTTTTACGCTGATTCCGTGGTCGTGATAATACTTCATATAATTATAAAACTGAAAGTCAATAAAGTATTTCTTACCAAAATCATCATCAAAACGCTTTTGATATAAATAATCAAATGTATCTATACGACTATTAGGAATCCACTTTTTATAGCCATGCTCTGTTAGTTTCTTTTCAAAATCAGAACAAGAATCTCGACTGTAAAATACCAATTTCATTCACCTCAATCACTCCAAAACCAATCACAAAGACTATGATAATAGCTCATTTCTGCATATTGCTTCTTGCGTTCAAGCAGTTCCTTCGCTCTTTTCAAGTCTTCTTCTGCTTGCTTTACACGCTTTTCTTGTGTTTCAATATCATAATCTATATATTCTTTTAGATACACTTGATGATAACCAAGCTCTTGTAACATACTAGCATACTCATAAGATTTATATTCAAGAATTTCTTTTTTAGAAATTTCATCACCATTTTTAATCTTGATAGTTACTAATTCATTATTATCACATTGCTTTTCGTCGTCAGTATACATACGATACTGAATACAAAATTCTTTAACCATTATTCTCACCATTTTTAATAATGTTATACTTTTCTCGCATTTCTTTTGCTTTGCCACAAGACATATTACCTTCCGGGCAAGCGCCACAAACACAAGATGGGCCAGCACTCTTGAATAAATGAGGTGCAACAGGATAAACCAGTTTTAGCATTTCTTCTGCAACTTCTCTAATTTCACGGCTGGCACGATTACAACAACGTAGATTAAAGAAATGATTTAGCTCACGAGCATTCATTGTGACAATCATACGAGTGCAACAAGCTTCTGGAAGCAAATAACGAGCGTCTTCTTGTGCTTTTTTCTTCGCAGGAGATTCTTTCATACCTTCTGCAATATACTTTTTTGTTAACTCTTCCTTTAGCTCATTATAATTATTGAAGGAGCTTTTCACGGACTCTTCGTACAAGCGAACAGCAGAATAACCAGCATCATAGATTTCCTTTGGAACAACATGGTCTGCATTGTCCATATCTACATAGCGCTGACTTTGAACAGAAAAGCTGGCAATGCGATGACGTGAAATCTGAGCAAGAAAACTACGAGATACGCCTTCGATACCAAAAGTAAAAGAGGCGTGTTCCATAGGACTAAAATGCTTATAGCTTTCTAGTTTGTCAAGAAAACTTGAAACTTTTTCATCAGTTAAACCATCCATTAGAGTTTCGATATCCGATTTAGAGTAACATAGTTTAGCAGCGGCGGCTACTGTCTTTTCAGGGTCTTTAGTGTACGTTAGCAGTTTTACATTCATTTTAGAATCTCCTTGTATTTTTATTTTTAATGAGAAATCATTACAAGATTCATAGAACTTACAAGATAGGTTACGCCATCAATAACAACTTGAACCTGTTCTCCGTCATAATCACACCAACTATCAAGTTTGCCCTCAACAATTGTGCCATCCGGCATTTTAATCTGGGCATAATCATAAGAATAAGTCAGGTCAATCACCTGTCTATTGCAACCGCAAAGAACAGACATTACAATTGTTACGAGAAAAACAGCAATACACTTCTTCATGCTAAATCCTTTCCATATTCAATAGCGAGATTACGAATGAGCCTTTCAAATGTATCTTGGTATGAGTAAAACCAATATGTACCATTCACAGTAGTAGCAAATAAATTAGCACCATTCCTGTCATAACCAAGCCACATAAGTAATTTAACAAACCGTTTACGAGTCATTATTCATCATCCTCATCATCGTAATCATGCTCTAATTCATAACTATCAATTTGACTTTGAATTTCGTCTTGCATTTCAGATTGTAAAGCACGAACATAGTCATCACCTAGAACCGCTCTGGCTTCATCAAGCAATTCATCTAGTGACGTATAGTAATGAACATAACCGTCAGTGTCATAAAAATAACCAAAAGTCAAAATTATCACCACACTTTCAATTTTAAAATAACGTATCTACGTTAAATATTTTCCTAAATTTAATGATGAAATATTAGTTTTATTTGCTTTGCTTGGTTGGTTTGTAGGTCACAAAATCTGCAATCATATCAATTAGCTCATCCAATGGGGATGCGATATCATAACTATCTTGCAGATGACCTTCCATATATTTCCAAATAATCTTTGCCTGCCCCGTGGAAAACTTCTTCCCACCTGTTGCAATACTTAAAGATTCAAGAATATCTTTATAGAAGTCAGAATATACCTCTTCTCTCTTTCGCATCTTTTCTTGATTGAGACGTTTTACTTCGTCTTGATACTTCTGATTATTCTTTGTTACCTGTTCACGATTCCATTTAACGGATTTATCTTCGTCAAAAATATACCCATCTCTAACCATCGAAATTCCTTCTGGCTTACATGACAGATTTCTGACTTCATTAAGTCTCTCAACATAATAATCGTACATTATATTCTTACCTCAATTTACAGCAAGCTAAGGTCGATAATCTGGAAGTTTGCACGATGAACATAAATCGCTTTCCCATCAATCATCAATTTAGTAGTTTTGGGAAGATTATCACAAACTTCCCAGTAAACATTGTCTCCGCTGTAAGCACAGATAGGAACTCCAAGCTGAGATTGAATAACGAGAACCATAGGTTTACCAAAAGAGTTCTTATAATAGTTCACAATAGACGAAATATAAGTAGAGTTGCCTCCATTACTATCAATGTCATTCATAGTGAAATCTACTTCACGATTAAGCCCTGCCTCTGCAAAAATTGCCGTAGAGCCGCAAGAAACAATCTGCTGACCATCAATAGTGATATTTACAATGGAGGACATATTACCATCACTATCTGTATCTGCCAGCATATCAATATTCTTACCATGCGCAGTTAGGAACTTGTTTCCAGAATTATCATAAAACTCGATGTTGTATTCAGCGCCAATAAGACTTCCTTTCATGCTTTGAATATAACTATCCATCTCAGCACAAGAAGCAAGACTTAGCATCATTACAACCGCAAGAACCAAAGATACAATAATTTTTACATTACGTTTCATTTTTTACGCCCCTTAAAAACTCAAATCCTTTTCTGTTTCATAGATAGGTTCTACAAAAGTAACCTTCTTGATACAGATAGTTTTAATATCATATTCTCCACGGAAAATTGTCGCCATTCTGAACAGCTCTACTTTATTATTATTAAACCATTTCTCGGCAGATTCAATATCCCAAAAACTATCCGCATCTTCGGCATCCTTGCACCAGCCATGATAACATACATTGTCAGTGTAAGCATATTCCCAACAATCACTATTTAAAAGTTTAATTGCAACGACATATACGATTCTCATAATATTTAGCCCTCATGAATCTCAGCTTTTATCAGATTGCGAATCAATCAAACGCTTCCATTGGAACTGCTTACATCTTTGGTAATAAGCTTTTTCTTGATTGTCCAATTTACAATGCGCTTCATTATCAATATAACCAGTCCAGTTTTCGCAATGTTCACACTTCACGTTGGACTTTTTGGTTTTGTCAACCGTTCGCTTACCCATGTTTAACTCCTCCTAAATCTTAACTTTTATAAATTCGTTTGTTCCATGCTTCGATAAGGTCTTTTTTAATCTTTTCTTTATCGGCTGCGGAATAATCAAAGCTGTATGGCTTGCTTTCCATGAACACATGGCACTTGCATCCATTCTTGCCATTTCCTCTTGTTATAAACATCCAGCTTGTCAACTGGTCACCCGTTTCAGCAATGGCAACTTCTCCACCGCAGAACGGACACGGTTTCAATTCATTTTCTTCCATCACGATTCTCCTTAAATCTCAGGTTTTATTAGAGAGGCATCGTAACAAATTGCTTTGTTCTATTATTGTGAGCAATAATAGAATTAGAATTTTCGTCAAACGAAACACTCCACTCAGAATGTTGCCCAGAAATATATTTAACAGGCTCATCGCAATACAAAAGACATTTCAACATACTTTCAAAATCTGTCGTATTATTAAATACTTTTGTTTTCATAGTTAAGTCTCCTAAAATTAACATTTTATTCAAGATTCTTAAATGATTCAATCATCTCTTTGTATGTTTTTGAACAATTAGGGCACAAGTCTCCAATGTCATGCTCCCAAGTCCAGTTCTCTGGTTTTTCAAAATTCTGAATCTGAGTCCAACCGCCATCCATTTCTTTTGTTCCGATATAACGAACGAATGTTTCCGCTTTACATCTATCGCAAATGTATTTCTTTCCAATTACTGTCATATCAAATCTCCTTTCTATAAGTATTATAGCAAAAGAGAACAGAATTGTCAAGTCCTGTTCTCAAATTTAACAAAAAAATTATAGAATTTTTAATACACGATTATGGCGCACTTCTAATTTCTTAGAATTGTACATCAACGTGTTTCACCAGACCAATCCCAAGTAAAACCACAATCTCCGCAAATAATTACATAATCACTCTTTGTCAAATTTTTGCCCTCTGGAAAGAATGTAGTATTTAGTTTTGCAGAATCATGATTTAGATGAATATCACCTGTTACATAAATCGCCATTATAAATACCTCTCCACAATATAACTCAAATTACCAGTATAATGAATTTCCCTAATTCCCAAATCTCTAATTGCTTTACTACACGCTCCACAAGGTTTACTCAATGCGATTTCACCCTTTTTAGTTTCTCTGTAAATATAAAACGTGACCTTGCTAAAGTCAACGTCTAAATCCTTAATCTTGTTGATACAGGCGATTTCTGCATGAGTACCATGTTTATTAGGAAGAATGGGGTAGCCACGGTATTTGTTATAGGATTCTTGTAGAGGGCTTGTCTTGGTAGTATTCCAACTAATTGCGATTACTTTATTTTTATAAACAGCGCAACACCCCAAGTGAAAAGTAGGATAGTCGCTAAATTCACTGGCTTTCTTTGCAAAATCAAACCCTCTACTGTCGTTCATAGCCTTACAAGAACTCCTTTAAAATCTCATTGTCACAGTGGTCAAGAACCGGAATCTCTACAACCTCATACCCGGCTTCTTTAATTACGTCATCCATGTTATTGGAATTTAACAGATGAATTAGACGTTGTGTTTTTAGCTGTTCATTTGTAACTTTATTTTCAAGTTCGTCTAATCTTCTAATTACAGCGTCTTTTGACTGCATTACTTTATCAACGGAACTGAAATATTTTAGCATATCTGAAAGCACTTTTTGTTCCTCCTGATGCGATTTAAGGATTGATTGTTTTGATTCATACTCACAAGAAACTCTTTTGTAGCATTCGACATAAAGAAGTTTCTTTGCTTCTTTGATTCCGTCTTCGTTGAAAATTCCAATATCTGGGTCTAAGAAGCTCTCGCCAGAATATTTTGTATCAATAATTGCGTAAAAAGACATTTTCATTTCTCCTTAATTTAGGCATCTCAATATAGGAACTGTAAAACCTAGACGTATTCCAAGTTTATTCCACACACTTAGAATCATACTTTCTGTGAAGACTTGTTCGGAAAGAAGATTCCACGCTTCAATTCCTGTTAAATTTTTGTAATTTGTCAATTTAACAGGAATATTTACAATTTCCTGTTTACCTTTATCCACTTTGCTAAACATCCCTTTAATGTATAAATCTTCTCCAATTGGATAGAAATAACAATATTTACCATATGGGCAATAAAGTTGACCACCGTATTTGGCACAATATGGGCTTGCTTCTTTAATTGCTTCTTTATCAGACCATTTTCTGCCTTTTGGTAGTCTACACTCTATAATTTCATTCTTCATAAATACAAGCCCTATCAGTATCAAACAAAAAACTGTAATGTTTTTTGTTGTTATATAAAAATTCCGTTACTTTTTTATAGTAATCTTCTTTAAAATTTAATTTACCTAAAGGGATAATACTTCCATTCTCAAGTTTAATCATAGGCGTTTCATATTCTTTAGAGAACAGAACATTATACTTCTTGCAAATTTCTAAGAATAACTCCCTATCAAAAGATTTTGTTTCTTGCATTATTCATAGCCTCAATGTCTTTATCAGAATAAAATTTAGCAGAAGGATTGCGTTTGCGTTCTTTAAAATAATAACTCTTAAAATGTTTCATAGATTCCAGAAGCATAGAAGCACCAATCATTAAATCATCGTCTTCCGTAAAATTCAGAATATTGTTTGCATACCGTTCCAAATTTTCAATAGATTTCAAATCCATATTTTATTCTCCCTTAAACTCCTTTGCTGATGCCCTATCTCTTCTTGCTCTATTCTTAGCTTTAATTAAACACTCATAACAGAGCACATGATTCTCATAGGCTGGTTTACTACAATTTACACATAAGCCATTCTTAATACATTTTTCTCTATGTCTTTCATAATATTGTTTTCTTATATTTGAAAACTCTGGATTATTTTCTTTCTGCCATTTGTATCTATTGCTTCTCCACTCAAGACACTCGTCACAATACTTTCGATTTGGAGCCGTCTTATTTCTTCCGCATTTAACGCAAATGTTATGTTCTCGCTTATAGTCTCGGTTAGCTTTCTGTTTATCACGACATTCCTGACAAGTAAGACCACCTTCGACAGGCTTGTTCTTTCCACAACAAGAACATAATCCGGCTCTCTTCCATTCTTCCCTTTTTTCTTTTGTAGCCATTTTAATTCTCCTTTCTTTTCTGAATGTATTATATCACAGCCTCAACAATCTGTCAAGACTTAAAATGAAATTTTTATCTAGTGATAATAATTATTATATATTTAATACT
>ERZ840057.1303-NODE-1303-length-21605-cov-4.555870_pt1 | contig 21605 bp, 19 predicted proteins | sample MGYA00519907_ERZ840057 | MGnify/ENA primary metagenome ERZ840057 (study PRJEB31850, sample SAMEA3708862) | human gut metagenome | biome: human gut; feature: human-associated habitat; material: faeces | place: China | collected 2014 ...
AATTCATCTAAATTTTGTTCTCTAGAATTATAAAGTTTTACTGTATCATCCCCAAAGGTATATACTAATAAAGCATCATTTTCCCTTATATTTTCGGACAATTCTGTAATACTTTCTTTATAAGCATAAAAATCTTCCCGCGGTATCGATCCCGAACAATCTAAAAGAATATAATATGCAATATCTTCTTTTTCCACACTTTCTACATTTTGATAAAAAAGTTCTTTTTCGCTCAAAAAAGCGCGAATTTCTTCGTTCCCTTCTATGCTTTGATTTAAGTAAACTTTCACCTCTGGCATTTTCACACTAATCTGACTTATCTCATTTCCCTGAGCATAAGTTGAAAATCCCAAAGCAAACCACAAATATGCTATTCCAATAACTGTAACCAGTCTTTTTACCATTTCTTTTCTCCATTACAAAATGCAACCAATTCCAATGTACTCTGACCTACTCGTATTCTATCTCCTGTTTTTATTATCTCGGCCGATAATAAAATATTTCCATTTAAATAAGTTACAGTTCCTACTGATGGTTTGACTAGAAACTGTCCATTTTTATCATCATAAATAACAGAGCAATGGTTATCTCTTGTTATAGCCAGGTCATCTTCTAAACATATATCCATTTGATAACTTCTTCCTATTCTATTAAACCCCATATGTAGCCTATAATCTCGTCCTTTTTCAGCCCCATCCACGCATACTAACCAACCTGTTACAAAATATCTTTTTTCTTCCTTTCCCTCAGCCATAATTGTACGATCATCATCGTCTTCCGAATAATTGATATCAGCAATTGCTACTGTTTTATCCTGATCCGAATCTATCTCATCTTCTAAATCAATATTTAAAATTTCTGATAATCCTAATAAATAGATTGCAACATCGGCTAATTCTTCGCCCAAATCATCTTTCTTTTTTCTCCAAGCTTCATATGCCTCTGCAACTTCTCCATATGTTAAGCAAAATTCTTTATTTATATCTGTTATATTAAATCCCTTATTTACTTTATTTTGATATATTTCTTTTTGTAATTTCTTTAAATCAGTCATTTAATTTTCTCCTTATTTTTATATTATCATAAATTAATTATCATATCTCTTATTTCCCCACCAATTAGGTAATACTTCTGATAATTTAATAGTTGTTCTTGTTTCATAATCTGTCAATATTTCCATGTCTTTATTATCTTTATCTAATTGCATTAAAAATTCCCTGCAAGCTCCGCATGGCATTTCCCCATTATGTGGCGGATTGTCCCTGAAAACTATTAACCTTTTGATTTTTGTTTTTCCTGTATTGATATACATATTTAATGCTGCAACTCTTTCCGCACATAAATTCATAACACCACTAGCACTTTCAATACAAAAGCCTGTAAAAATTTTGCCATCTTCACTTTCAACTGCAGCTACAACATGATATGCAACTATAAAAGGTGATACATCTTCTCTATGATATTCTTTTTTAGCTTTGTTATACATATCCTCCCATATATCCATATAATTATTTTCTCCCAAAACTTACTATCTATTATATTGTACTAATATCATCTTATTATTTTAATAATCCTTAATTCTTTCTGCTAAATCTTTAAAATCAATTAGTTTCCAAGACCAATTTTTATCACTTTCTATGCCCGGAATATTTATTCTTGAATTTTCATCTAATCCTAATATATCTTGAACCATAATGATTGGCATTTTAGCTTTGCATCTTGATAGATATTGCATAATTCCAATGTTTACGTTTATTTCATAGCATTCATTTTTCTTTAAGAATTCTTTCAATTTCCATTTATGATCATCGCTTAATGTCTTATACCACCCATAGATTGTGTTGCAGTCATGATTTCCTGGGAAAACAAGAACATTTTCCTCTTCATTGTCTCTGTCATATAAGTTATCCAAATCGATTGAAAATTGCAATATTTTTTGTCTTGTAAATCCGTATTTCTTACGAAGTGCAATGGTTTCTTCTCTAATTTCGCCTAAATCTTCAACTATCAATTTTTCTGGATTTACTGTTTTATCTTTGAAAAGTTCATCAAAAAATCCATAGCTTACACCATCAGAGTATGAGCCCTCTCTCCCAGTTTTTCCAATTGGAATTTTGAAAAAAGAATCATATCCTCTAAAATAATCTATTCTTAGCTTATCAAACAAATTCAATTGATATTTGAATCTCTTTGTCAAATATTTGTATTTATCTTTCTTGATGTTTTCAACGTTATATACTGGGCTATTCCACTTTTGTCCATTTTGATTAAAATAATCTGGTGGTGTTCCAGCTTCAAAGGTGAATTTGCCATCTTCCATATCAAAATATTCAGGATAATATCGTGTTTCAACAGAATCAAAAGCAGGATACACTGGCATGTCTCCAACAATTTGAACATTCTTTTTGTTTGCATATTGTTTTAATTCCATCCATTGAGTATACAGAATATATTGTAAAAATAAATAGTATTCTTTACTTTTACCTTTTTTTATATGTGCAAACTCTGCATATTTATCTATTTCATCTATTTTAATAAACTTTTTGAATTTGTTGTCGGGTTTAAAATTTTCAAAAGCCTCTTTATAATATTTTTCCTTAAAGTCATCATATATTGCTCTGTCTTTATTTGGACGGGTCTCAGCTTCTTTTATTAATCCTCGTTCAGCTAGTTTATCAAGCGAAATGTACTCCTCCTCAAGAGCGTAATAGCTTACAGGTGAATATGGATGGGTATTGCACTCATTTATCGGCAAAATCTCCCAATATCTTATGTTATTTTTACTTAATATATCTATAAATTCATATGCTTCGTATCCAAAATCTCCAATTCCATATTTACTTGGAAGTGAAAATATTGGAAGTAATACACCTTTCTCTTTCATATTCTTTTGTTTCCTTTCAAATTTATTTTCTGTAGAAATGGAAGTCACAACAATCTCCACCATAGCCTAAAGTTTTTGTTCGTGAAAATCCTAACTTTTTAAGTTCTCCATAAGTCACATTATCTACATCACAGAAAAGATGGCACAATTCAGCACAAGCATTTTCTACGCAAGCCGTATGCCAAAGACATTTTTTCATTGTTACATCAAAGTAATCCTTGCCATGTTTTTGTGTGCTTTCCCACAAGTCAGTTTTACGCACAACTTTAAGAAATATATTACTATAAAGGAAATAGAAACATGGTATCTTTTCCATTTTTACCATAGATAAATGCTTTTGTTTTGCAACTATATCCATCATGTATTTTTGCATATGCTTATATACATCTTCTGATGGCAATCCATCTTGTAACATAGCTTTATATAACGCTATTCTAGGCAGAATTGTTTGAATAAGAGTTTTTCTCTGATTTTCTGATTTATTTTTTATATTTTTAATAATTTCATCGAGTATCATTTCTTGCTTATTAAAAAGTTCTTTTCCTTTATCAACTCCAAATTCTTCATTTAAAAATTCTTTTATTTGATTTTGTTGTTCTATTTTCATATTTATACGCCTCTCTTCATTCTTTAGCTCACAATACTTTTTCATCATTTTTATATCACAAAAGCAGATAATTTTCAATTAATTACCTGCTTTTAATATTTATTTTATATCACTTAAGAATTCAAATATCTTATTATAATATGTTTCTGGCTCTTTATATCTTGATTCAGTATGTCCTGCACTATGTATTATAAGTTTATCCTTCTTGCAATTAGCTGCTTCATATAATTTTTCACACATGTACTCTGGAACAAAGTCATCATTATCTCCATGAATAAATAATATTGGAACAGTTGCTTTTTTCACTTGCTCTAATGCTGATGCTTCTTTAATATCGTATTTTGCTCTGAAATTTGCAACTATTTCAAACATATTTAATACTGGAAAAGCTGGCAAATTAAACCTAGCCTTAGCCTCTGATGCAAATATATCCCATACTGATGTATAACCGCTGTCTTCTATTATTGCTTTAACATTGCTTGGAAGTTCATCTCCTGACGCCATGAGTACTGTTGCAGCACCCATTGACGAACCATGTAATATAATGTTAGAATTATTATTTTGCTTTATAATTAAATCTATCCAACATTTTAAGTCGTCTTTATCTAACCATCCCATTCCAATATATTTGCCTTCACTTTCACCAGTGGCTCTCATATATGGAATTAACACATTGTAGCCTTTTTCTGAAAAGTGCCTTCCAATTGAAATTACTGATTCTGGATTTGAACGATAACCATGTAGAACAATTACCCAGTCGTTAATTTGTTCATCTTTTATGTATTCGGTTCCTTTTAAAGTTATTCCATCATTTGCAGTAATCTCAACCTTTTCATTTTTTATAGTATTTGACCATTGATTTGCAAGTTGTTTTTCTTCTTCTCGATTTTCTTCTATAATTCTTTCAGTTTCGTTATCTATGCTAGCAACTTCTACCACTTCTTTATTTTTTACTTCTCTATCTCCACCATTTCCCATTCTTAATATTGCGTAATTAACAAAATAATTTCCTATTCCTATGGTTGTTATTACACTAATTATAACCACAATTCCTATTGCAATTAGTAGCTTTTTTAAAATATTTAACCAATTATTTTTCTTTTCCATGTTTATAACACCTTTTTTCATTTTTCGTATATTTTAACATAAAATTCGTAGAATTACATAAATCTGACCCACTAGTACAAAAAAATTGCACCCCATTTCGAGTACAATTCTTGAATTTCACTTCTTTTGTATGTTCTAAAGCCTAAATGTTCATATGTTACACATCTTTTTTCTTATCATTTGTAATATCGCCATTACCACTTACCGGTATTGTTTCTCCTAAATAAGTTGGCTTTGGTTTGAATATACATTTTATAAAATCTTTATCCCTTGCTAATATTTCTCTTAATTCTCTATATGTTGCTCCTACATATTGTCTTGGATCTGCTCCGACTCCATAAGCCTCTAAGCCTAATTTATTAGCAATGTATAGTGCTCTGTATAAATGATACTCTTGTGTGACTATTATAATTCTTTTAGCTTTAAATATTTCCTTTGCTCTATATATGCTCTCATATGTTGAAAAGCCTGCGTGATCCATAAAAATATTTTCCGAAGGCACTCCTTTTTCAATGGCATAGTTTTTCATTATGTTTACTTCATCATAATCTTCCTTGCCATGGTCTCCGCTCATTATTATTTTACTAGATACATTATTTTCATACAATTTGATACCTTCTAATAGCCTATCTTCCAACATATGGCTAGGCTTGTCTCCCCATACGCCAGCACCTAGTACAATAATACAATCTATATCTGATAATTTATCATATTCATTTTCTTGAATTGTTTGATTTTTTGTAGAAATTTTCACATAAGCATTTATTCCAAATACACATGCTAAAATTACGACAATAATAACTATTAAACACACCATTACTTTTTTCATTTACCTTCTCCTATTATTAGTTTAACTTTATCTAATTTGCATTATACCATACTTGTATATTTTTTCAACATCCGAATATGTATAAAAAATTCAAAAAATTATACATATTTTTTGAACATGTATAATTTTTTTGTTTATTTATTCATATTTTGAATTTTCTTATAAGCCTGAATTGCTATTGCGTATAGCATCATCAATATTACAATAACTATTCCATATTCTACCGGCAATCTTTGCAAATCGAAAATTATTGCTATGTTCGTGAAACAAATAATAAGAGTTAAAATGATTATCGACATCGTTGAAATTATTAGTTGTTTTGATGGTTTGCTTTGAATAAAAGGTATCTTAGATGTTCTCATTAAGTGTATTATTACTGTTTGAGATATTATTCCATATGCAAACCAACTTGTCTGAAATAATGTTGATTTTTCTGTTGTGTTAAATTTCATTATAAACCACAATGCTAAGAAGCACAGCAAATCGAATATAGTGCTAATCGTTCCAAATATAAACATGTTTTTCTTTATTTCGCTAGTATTCCATTTTTTCGGGTTTAGCAAATATTCTGTATCTACATTGTCAAACGGCATTCCTATTTGTGCAAAGTCGTTTAGTAAATTTTGTATTAATATGTGCACTGGAAGCATTGGCAAAAACGGAAGAGCTAAGCTGGCAATTATTATAGAAAGCATATTTCCAAAGTTTCCACTTGTGGCCATTTTTATATATTTTAATATATTTGTAAATGTCTTTCTGCCTATTATAACTCCCTTTTCAAGTACATTTAAATCTTTTTCTAGTAGAATTATGTCTGCGGTTTCTTTAGCAATATCAACCGCCGTATCTACCGATATTCCAACATCTGACTGTTTTAATGGTGGGCTATCGTTTATTCCGTCTCCCATGTAACCTACTGTATTGCCTTGTTCCTGATATATTTTTACAATTCTTTGTTTTTGAAGTGGTGATAGTTTAGAGTATAGATGACAATTTACCGATTTTTCTTTTAGTTCTTCATCAGTCATTTCTTCTATTTCTTTTCCAGTTAATCTATTTTCTGTTGATATATTTACCTTTTTGCAAACGTTTACCGCAACTCCTTCGCTATCTCCTGTTAAGACAACTGTATCTACACCATGTATTTTTAGAGCTTCAATTGCTTGTTTTGCACTTTCTTTTGGCGGGTCTAAGAAACCTACAAATCCTATCAACACCATGTCTTTTTCGTCATTTATTCCAAACGTTTCTACTCCATGTATATCATTTTTTTGAGCTACTGCAACTATTCTTAGCCCTTCTTTATTGTATTTTTCATATGTTTCATATGCTTTATTTTTCAATTTTTCTGTAAGTTCTACTGCCTCTCCATTTATGTCAATATATGCACAAATATACATAATCTCGTCTACTGCACCTTTTGTTATTAGTTGCCTCTTTCCCATCTGATCTTTTAAAACCACGCTCATTCTTCTGCGTGAAAAGTCAAATGGAATTTCATCTTCACGTGTGTATGTTTCTTTATAAATGTTCATGTTTTCTTTTTCGGCTCTCGATATAATTGCTACATCTATCAAATTTTTTAGTCCAGTCTGAAAATAGCTATTTAAAAAAGCATGCTTCAAAACTCTTTGACTCTCATTTCCTTCTAAGTCCATATATCTTTCTAGTACAATCTCGTCCTCTGTAAGAGTTCCAGTCTTGTCTGTACAAAGAATATTCATCTCTCCGAATGTTTGTATAGCACTCAATCTCTTTACAATAGTCTTGTTTTTAGACATCTCTATTGCTCCATTTGCAAGTGTAGAAGTCATTATTACTGGCAACATTTCTGGTGTAAGCCCTACCGCGATTGTTATTGCAAAAATTAAAGCCTCCCACCAGTTACCCTTTGTGAAAAAATTTATTGCAAATATCACAGGTATCATTATTACCATAAATTTTATTAAAAGCTTGCTAACACTATCTACTCCTCTTTCGAAGCTATTCTGCTCACTCGTATTATATATAGACTTTGCCATATTTCCAAAATATGTGTTACATCCTATTGCAAGCACAACTGCCGTTGCACGTCCGCTAACAATATTTGTTCCAGTAAATCCAATATTAGATAAATGTGTTAATTCTGCGTCTTTTTCTCTTAACGTAGAAAACTTTTCTACAGGATTAGATTCTCCTGTTAATGAAGCTTGGTCAATAAACAAATCCTTGGTTTCTAGAAATCTCACATCTCCCGGAATCATGTCTCCAGAAGAAAGTTTTAGAATATCACCAGGCACAATATCCTCAACATCAACCGTATTGGGAAGTTCATCTCTTATTACATCTATTTTATTTGTAATAAGCCTTTTTAATTTTTGTGCCGCTTTATTCGAATTTGTCTGCTGAAAAAAAGATATCATCGCAGAAATAAAAACCGTGCTAATAATTAGTGTAAAAGTTAGATAATCTTTATTTGTAGCAAATACTACATCTGTAAAAAAAGTAACTATTGCAACTATTATTAGCACGATATTAAATGGATTTATAAAGGCCTCTTTCAGCCTCTTAAATGTGGTATTGTTGTTATTTATATCAATTATATTTTTGCCATACTTCTCTTGTTTCTCCTCTATTATTATACAGCTAAGTCCATTTTCTGATGTATCAAGTTCATGTAAAATTTCATCATTGTTCATCTGGCTGTATTTCTTTAAATTCTGTTCAATTGCATTAATTTTATCTGTATTCATTAGCTTTAAATGTGAATTCTCCTCATATAAAATACTAATAAATATTATGGTAATTTTAACGAAATTTATTACAATTTTTAAAACAGAATGAACCCTCATTTTTTGAGATTTCATTTTTCTTGTAACCCATTCATTTATGTAATTATAATAATATTATTTCGAACCAAATAACATACTTTATTATTGATTGTTATAAAATTCTTCTATAAATTTTATAATGTCTCCATTGTTTTCTTTTACTTTTTCTTTTTGCAATAATTCATTTAAAGAAAAATATTCTCCATTTATATCTTTATCTACTTCATAAAAATAATGATGATATGTCCTTGTTTCTTTATTTGGTATTGAATATTTTTCATGTACTTTATCAAACAAATATTTCACGTTATTCGTGTTATATTTGTTCTTTATTTCTTCAATGTCATTTCCTTTAATATTTGGAAATAAATACATTCCCCATCTTTCATCAAAATAATTTAAATATTTATCTCCTCTTTTTATCAATATAATTGAATGAACATGTTCCATTATCTTTCCTCCTACAAATTACCTTTCAAAATCTTCCTTTACTCTTCCAAATCTTTTTATTATTGTATCTATATCTTTTTGTGTTAATCCTTCTCCAAGTCCTCGTCCATTTGCATCTGATACCTTTACTAAATGTCTAAGCATTTCTTGATCAAATGAATCGTAAATTTCATCGTCCAATATGATATAATCTTCTACTCTATTATGCTCTGAAAGCCACTGTTTTATTTCCAAACCTCTCTCCCACTTAATAAATGGAGTTGCATCAAAGTAAATTTCATATTTTGCTAAAAACTCTCTTAGCGGACCAATATCTTTTGAATTTCTCCATGAGGAGGTTAAAACAGTTTTTGCACCTGTTTCGTCAATTGCTTTTTTTAATAATTTAACCTTGTCTATATCTATGTGTCTTTCTATTCCTTGCACATTTTTTGCTCTATCTATATATTCGTCTGAATTTAAGACCCCATCTATATCTAAAAAAATAACTTTCAATATTTTTCTCCAATTATTATCTCAATTTTATACCACAATTATATCGTAATTGATAATTAATTTCAATATTTATAATACAGAAAAATCGGCACCATACTCTCGTTCGAAAGCATGATGCCAATTTTGTTTTAAGCCTTTAGTATAAGGCTTATTGTTAGTCCACTAATGTTGTTGTACCAGTTTTGTAAATTTTTACTTTAACAGTTTGTCCTTTTTCAAGAACATTCCATTTTTCAAAATTCACACTGATTTCAAGGGTTCTTTTTTCTTTTTCGTCGGATATGCCAGAAATTTTGTACTCTTCATTTCTTTCTGAAACTCTCTCATCATAATTAAGTTTCACTTCTCCCCAGTAAGGTTCCTTATCGTTTCCACTCGTGTTTACAGGCCTTTCGTAAACGTACCTATCAATGTCATAATAATATTTCATTGCATAAACAGGCTCGTCACGATATATGGGCTCTTGGTATTCTTCAGTTTCATAATAAGTCTCATATACAGGAGTACTTATTGTTTCTTCCTCAAAATAGCCGTTTCCCATGTCTATTAATGTAGTACTATATTCGTAATGTGATAGTCTCTCTCTTGCAACTTCTCTGGTCCGGGTTTCGTAATGGTCCAAAACAGATTGATAATGGTGGAATTCCATTTGTTGAGACGTAACTCTGCCTCCAGCTGGAACGCTCCAATCACTTTCATGAAAAGTTCTGTTTTGTTCGATACTAATGCTCCTACTCCAAGAAAAATCTGTGATTTGCATGTTTACTTCTTTTGGCGTAAATAAGAATATTACTCCAATAATAGAAAGCAAAACAGCTAAAACAATAGCAATAACTTTTTTGTTTAAAAAAATATTTGCTAAATTGTAGGAGCTAAAATCATGCTGTGAGTAATCTTCTTGTGGGCTTTCGAAGTTCTGATAACTTTCTACTTTTTCAGGTTTTGGCTCGAATTCATTTTCTGTATTTTTTGCTTTTTCAGATTCTTTTTCTCTGTTTTCCTCCTGTACTTGAAAATAATCTTTGCTTTCGCCTCTTTCTGCTCCACACGACATACACTTAGTGAGTTTTGCCGAATTGTAGCTGCCACAAAATTCGCACATCCAATCAGGTTCTTTGCTAATTTTGGTTGCCTCGTCTTCTGGAACATAGTTCTTCGGATCATCAACATAAAATTTTACATCTTCACCTCTTGGTCTGCCGCAATTAGGGCATTCTCTTTCGCTACCACGTATGCCTTTTGTACCACAGTAGGAACAATCCCACCGTCCAACGACAATTTTACCCATTTTTCAACCTCCTTAGTGGTCTATTTATAAAAAGGTAACTTTTTCTATTATATCACAAAATTGTATTAGATGACAGCCTTTTAGCCTATATTTTATTCATAACTCCTAAAAATTTATAATTTTCTCCCAAGGTAAGTCCTTTTTTCCAAAATGGCCGTAGTTTGTTGTTTGTCTATAAATTGGTCTTTGTAAATCTAGATAATTTATTATGCCTCTTGGTGTTAAATCAAAAGTCTTATCTATTTTTTCTACAATCTCTTCTTCTGGAATCGTATTAGTTCCATAAGTATTTACATATATAGACACTGGTTTTGCAACGCCAATACTATATGCAATTTGAATTTCACACTTTTTTGCGTAACCATTTGCAACAATATTTTTTGCAATATGTCTTGCCATATAAGAAGCTGAGCGGTCAACTTTTGTTGGGTCCTTTCCAGAAAAGGCTCCTCCACCATGTCTTGCAGCACCACCATAAGTATCAACTATTATTTTTCTACCTGTAAGTCCACTGTCTCCAAGAGGTCCACCTATTACAAATCTTCCTGTTGGATTAATAAAATATTTTGTATTTTCATCTAATAAATTGGCTGGAACTATTGGCTTTATAACTTTTTCAATTATATCTTTTTTTAGAACATTCATATCAACATCCGGCAAATGTTGTGTAGAAACAACAATTGTATCAACCCTTACAGGCTTGTCTCCATCATATTCAACCGTAACCTGAGTCTTACCATCTGGTCTTAAATAATCTATTATTTTTTCTCTTCTAACTTCTGTCAATCTCTTAGAAAGTTTGTGTGCAAGCGAAATTGGAAGAGGCATCAACTCCTCTGTTTCATCACAAGCATATCCAAACATTAAACCTTGGTCACCAGCTCCTTCAGACTCAACATCTTTACCTTCTTTATCTTCAAGTGATTTATCAACTCCTAGTGCAATATCTGGAGATTGCTTAGATAAATTTATGTATATTTTGCAAGTTCTATAATCAATATCATACTCACTATCAGCATATCCAACTTCTTTTATAGTATCTCTTACAACTTGCTCTATATCAACATTTGCAGTCGATGTAATTTCTCCTGTTATAAAAATTTCACCTTTACCCGCAACAGTCTCGCAAGCGACTCTTGCATTCTTATCTTTTGCCAAATAACTATCCAGAATACTATCTGATATATAATCACATAGCTTATCTGGGTGTCCTTCTGTAACACTCTCTGATGTAAATAATCTTTTCATATTTTCCTCCTTCAAAACCGCCAATTATGGACGCCACCTTTTTGGGCGAAAACCATCACTAAATTAGACATACTTTTTATCTAAAACGTCTTCTTCAACAATTCAATCTAATTGAAATATTTTTCAATCTTTCTATAAAAGCTAAAAAAACTTGTACTAACGTAGGTACAAAGTTTAACGATTCTTAGAAATCATCATTCAAAGTACATTCCGTAACTTTGTCGGTATTAGCACCTAACTTGATAGGTTGCTGTGGAGTCGTAAAGCCGATTCTTTCGTCCACTCTTGATAATATATATATTACAAAAATTATTATACAAATTAAATATATTTATGTCAAGTGTTTTTGCAATTTAGAAACGCACAATTTAGAGACGAAGAAAAAAACGTACCTGTGCATTATTTTTTCGCCCAAAAAGGGGTGTCCCTATTGGGCGTTATACTATATATTCAATCTGATTATGCAGAAAATATTTATGCATTTCTTCTCGTAAGAATTTTTCTCCTTCTTCGCGTATATAGTCTTTATACATATATTTTCCTCTGCCTCGTCCTCTCATTAATTCAGCATTGTATAGGTCTATGGCATTTGGAAATGCTTCTGTATTTATGGCCCTATGAACAAAGCTATATGTCATAAAAATGATTTCGAAAAACGCCTGTTTCTTAGCTTTTTCATTTAAATTTTCATACAAATATTTTATTAAATTTGAATATAGCTCTTTCCAATTTTCTACTAATATTACAGGTGCTATCAATATTCCGATAGGATAGCCGGCATCTGCTAATTTATTTATAGTTTGAACTCTATTTCTTAATCTCGATGTACCGAATTCAACTTTGTTAATAATTTCTTCTGGGTTTACACTCACTCTAATAGTAACTTTTCCATTATGTTTTAAAGGCAAAATGTCATCTACCATATCAAACTTAGTAGGAAAAGTTAAATGTCCCTTTGAAGTATTAGCAAAGTTTTCAATAGTCCATACTAAATTATTTGTAATTGTATTTTCTAAAATTAAATCGCTGTTACTTCCAATTTCAAAAGTTAAATCTTTTTCTGAATTTTGAGCAGTTTTTATAATTTTATCTAACATTTCTTCTCTGTTCACAAACAGCCTCAAATACGCACACTTATTGTAATTACACACAAGATAACAATACATACACATTGCTGTGCACCCAGAAGATGTATATGGAACTAGAAAATCTGATGTCTTATGATTTGGAACAAATTTATGTGTTTTTCTAACTCCTATTATCAGATTTCGCTTCATATCTGCAAAATCCTTATTTTGCTTTTTTCTCATTTCCTCAATATTATTATGATTGTCAATCATTACTCTTGGAACATCAGAATATTTTTCTAGTAACTCTCTTCCAAGCACATAATTTTCAATATTATTTTCACAATATAAAGCCTTTGGCTTAAACATACTAATCACCCATAATATGTTGTCCAAAAGCTTATATTTTAAACGTTTATTCAAACAGATTAAGTATTGCATTTATTTTATAATAAGAACAAATATTTGTCTATACTAAAATGAAATTTTTTCTTCAATAACTAAAAGCGAAGCACTTCTGCTCCGCTCTTTATAATTCTATTTAATTGCTAACTCTTTGCTTTTTTCTACTATACTGCATATTAAGTCTACGACATTATTTATTCCAATAGAGTCGCTATTTACACAAATATCATAATTTGATGGTGTCTCCCATCCTCTTTCCGTGTAGTATTCATAGTGATTAGATCTTAATTTATTTATTCTTGCAATTTCTTTCTCTGCATTTTCTTTATCCATGTGGTAAAATTCAGTTGCTCTTTTTATTTTATTTTCCATACTGCTACTTACAAATATTTTTAGGACGTTTCTTTTGTCTTTTAATATGAAGTCTGCACATCTTCCAACTATTACGCAAGATTCCTTATCAGCCAAATCTTTTATTAAGTTTGATTCTTGTATAAATAGTTCGTCAGAGTTATTCAAGCCAGCATAGTATCCATTATTGAAACTATCAAAAACAGTTCTTTTTTGTTCGTTGTCTTTTATATATTCTTCTGATAAGCCTGTTTCTTCTGACATTTTTTCTATTATATTCTTGTCATATAGTTTAATTCCTAGTTTCTCTGCTACCAATTTTCCGATGTATCTTCCACCAGAACCATACTCTCTTGCAATTGTGATTACAATTCCGTTGTTAGCTGCTACAGTTTCTGGTACTTCTTTTCTTTCTGCTTTTTCTGTTTCTACTCCATCAGCCTTCATGTTTCTTGTTTCTTTTATTAGAAGTATAACAGCCAATACAAATGCTAATCCATCAGCTACTGGTCCAGCACTTAATACACCCATTATTCCATAGATTCCACTCAATATTATCATAGCAGGAATCAATATAACAATTTGTCTTGAAAGTGATAATATAGCACTCTTTGTGCTTTTTCCGATTGCCTGAAAGAATATTCCTGATGGAATTTGAACACCATTGCAAATGCAAAGTAATAAATATGTTCTAAATGCTAAACATGCGAATTCCATGTATTTTGCATCACCATTACCAAATATTAAGATTAACTTATCTGGTATTGTTTGGAACAATATGAATGCTATTGTGCTTATTACCAAGCTTGACCCTAAAACAATTTTTAACGTTTTCCTTACTCTGTCATATTTCTTAGCACCATAGTTATATCCAATTATAGGTTGACTTCCTGCAGCAATACCAATTATTATACTGTTTAATATCTGATTTATCTTCATTACAATTCCAAGAACAGTAATTGGAGTCTCGGCTCCATAATCACTTTGAGCTCCATATTTTCCAAGTAAATTATTCTCAGCTGCCATAACGCACACAATACTCATTTGAGTAATAAAACTGCTTACACCAAGCATTGAAACCTTTTTACATACCTCAGCTTTTAATTTAAAGCTATCTTTTGACAATTGTATAGATTTAAATTTCTTGATATATGCAACATTCAATATAAATGTAAGCACCTGGCTTATTACAGTTGCAATAGCTGCTCCAGCAACTCCTTTGTGAAATACAAATATAAATATTGGATCTAATATTGTATTTAAAATTGCACCAGTAACCATGCTTGTCATAGCAAATTTAGGATTTCCATCTGCCCTAATAATTGAGTTCAAAGTTGTTCCAATCATCGAAAAAGGAAAACCAATTGCTATAATTCTTCCATAAGTCATTGCTAAATCTCTTAGCTTATCCGTACATCCAAATAGTGTTAAAAGTTGTGGTAAAAAAATTAGTGTAATTACGCAGAAAATTATTGATACAATTGCAGATAATAATATTCCATTGCCAATTCCTTTTTCTGCTTCTTTTTTCTTCTTTTCTCCAAGTTTTAAACTTAAATATGCTGATGCACCATCTCCAAACATTAAAGAAAATGCTAATCCTATCATTACTAGTGGGAATACTACATTTGTAGCACCATTCCCTAGCGGTCCTACTCCTTGTCCAATGAATATTTGGTCTACTATGTTATATAATGAGTTTACCAACATTGAAACAATGCAAGGAATAGAAAACTTTAATATTAATTTACCTATTTTTTCTTTTCCAAGTATATTTTCTTGTTCCATTTTTTTAGTTTATTCCTCCCCTTTTTGATAAAAAGACATAAATATCAGGTTGGAGAAAACACTAAATTCTTCTCACAACCCTTACTCTCTTTTTTGTTAGCTTGCCTATTATACCACTTAGAAAGAAAAAAAGTCAATTAAAATTTTTAATTATTTTACAGATTTTTTCAAAAAATTTTCACCAAAGAAAATGTTAGTCGACAATATTTAATTCTTTTCAAACAATTATGCATTTACTATTCAACTACCTTTACTCCCAATAAATACATTAAATCTATTGCTTGCATTTGGTTTATTTTTGCACCTTTTATATCTTCAAGCGAAACTGCAATTTGTTCTATATTGCTATTTGATAAGTCAATTCCATTTAAGCTTGTCTTGAAAAATTGTGTTCCCATTAGGTCTGCTTCTTTAAAGTTTATATTCTTTACTTTATTTCCCTGCAAACTTCCGCTTCTGATTGATGTATTATTAAAAATTATTCCTCTTAAATTGCTCAGTGATATATTGGCATAGCTCATGTTCGAATCTATAAATCCTATATCAAATAAAACATTTTCTATAAAGTTACATCCTGTTAACTTACAATTATTAAATTCACATCTTATGAAGCTACAATTGTCAAATGTAGTGTTTGAAAAATTACAGTTTGTAAATTCTACATCTGTTAAAAATGTTTTCTCGAACCTACTATTTATTATAGAGGCATTATTAAACACTGCCTTATTGCATGTAACATCAAAGACTTCTAAATTGTTATTTGAATAATCTTTTACTTTAACATTTTCTAATTCAGCATTTTCCATTAATTCGTTTTGTAAATCTTCAATAGTTCTTAAATTATCAGACAACATCTTTTGAGGTTTTAATATATTCATTTTTGCTATCTATCTCTCCATTTCTGCTTTCACAGCCTCTTTTAGGAGTTTTCCTATATATTGTGGCCTTGGATTTATTTCAATGTGTAAATTTTCATCAATCTTTATGTCTCTTACTTGTCTCTTGTACATACTTTTTCTAGTTCTTCTGCTGTTAGCTCTCTACATTTTCCTTCTATTAAATCACTTGGTAGTTGTAAGCCTCCCATTGAGATTCTGTGCAATCTTACTACTTTTGCTCCAAAGCATCCAAGCATTCTTTTAATTTGATGATATTTTCCTTCTGTTATTGTTATTAATGCTGTATTTTTGTTTTCTACTACAATCGTTGCAGGGCAACATACATGATCTTTTAGAACGATTCCTTGTTTAAATTTTTCTTTCATCTCTTCTGTTATGTCTATATCTATTTGTACTCTGTATGTTTTTTCTATGTGTTTTCTTGGAGCTAGTATGTTGTGTGCAAACTCGCCATCGTCTGTTATAATCATCATTCCAGTAGTATCTTTGTCTAATCTTCCTGCTGGGAACAATCCTTTTCTCATGTATTGCTCCGGTACTAAATCTAATACCGTCTTTGCTGTTCTATCTTCTGTTGCTGATATGTATCCCTGCGGCTTGTTGAGTACTAGGTATATGTGTTTCTTCATATCTAATTTATTTTCATCTATATATATTGTATCTTGTTGTTCATCAAACTTCTGTTCTGGCCTTTTTACAATCTCGTCATTTACTCTTACTTTCTTCTGAGATATAAGCTTTTTAACATCTTTTCTTGAATAGTTAGTTTGAGAAGCTATTATCTTATCTATTCTTTCCACTTTGATCTCCTTGCTAAATAATATTCTTTCTTTTCCCATACTATCAAATATTTAAATATTTTTCAATATATAAAAAACTAATCGGCCAAAAAGGGGCGTCCCTATTGGGCGAAAAGAAAACAATCTTTATCATGAGATATAATCACTCCTATTGCCTGTAAATATGAATATATTATTGTTGAACCTACAAATTTCATTCCTCTTTTTTGTAGGTCTTTTGAGATAGCATCAGAAATTGGAGATGTTGTCTTATCTATTTCATAGTATGTTTTGTCATCTGTGAAAGTCTTTAAATAGTTATTAAACGAGCCAAATTCTTTTTGTATATCCTTAAATATTTTAGAATTGTTTATGCTTGCTTTTATTTTTAATTTATTTCTGATTATCTCTTTATTTTGTTGCAGTTCTATGACTTTTTCATCATCATATTGGCATACTTTTTCTATGTTAAAGTTATCATAAGTCATCTCAAAGGCTTGTCTTTTATTTAGTACACACTCCCAAGAAAGTCCAGCTTGAAAAGATTCTAATATAAGCATCTCGTATAAATATTTCTCATCAAAGTTCGGTTTGCACCATTCCTCATCATGATATTTTATATATAGTGAATTCTTCATATTGCACCACTTGCATCTTTTTTTATTATCCATGTAAACTCCTATCTATAATAGTATATTTTAAACATTTTTCTTCTAGTAGCTTAAAATTACAACATCTTTCTCTCATGGTTTCTGGCAGTTTTCCTTTGTTATATAAAGTATATAATTTATATGATTTATCTTTTACTTGAATATAATTTGCATTTAACCAAGCTAATTGTTCTTTTAATAGTTTCTGGTATTTTGCTTCATTTAGAGTTAAAGTTGATTGATTTAAATCAATAATAGAGTAATAATCACTTTTTACAGGAATCATGTTATTAAAATTCACAGCTCCAAGTTCACCGTTTTTTATCTTTAGAAAATCAATGGTATTTTTCATTTTCTTGTGTTTCGGCTTTGGACTAGATAGTGGTGCAAAATATTCGCAATCTTCTATCTTGAATAATATTCCTACAAAAGGTCTAATCTCTTTTTCATTCATATTGTAGGCTACTCTTGGATCAAATTTTCTTAAATAATCGCAATAATTTGTATTCACTCTTATAATTTGTAAATTTTTAATCATACCAACCAGCTCCTTATACATTTTCTGCATCTTTAAATTCTGGAAGCGTTTTCAAAAATTCATATGCTTCTTCTATTGTCATATCTGGATCGTAATCAGTTTCGTAAGTCTTACCCCACATGTATGGGCGATTGGAGTTATTATTCTTTTCACCATCGCGAACCTCGGAACTTACATATGACAAAACCGCAATTGAATTTTGCTGGTTCACTGTTGTCTGTAAGAATAAAATCCGATGGTAATCTGTCACAACCCCATCGGATTGTTCTATTTTCTTAAATAATGCCATTTTATTTTTCTCCTAACTAAACGTTATTTTACCGGACCATGTTACACCGATCGCAGCGTTATTAGTTACATTTGTATTATTATTAAACTTCATTGAAACTCTAACTGCATTACCATTAATTGCCGCCTCGTATGATGCTGGTTTAACATAGGTTGATGAAGTAGAACCATGTGTATATTTACCATTAGATCTACCAATAAATCCACTTACAGATGATGCAACTACATTGCTTGCATCTATTGGTTTATTAATTGGTAGTGTAAATACTACATATTTACCATCACTTGTAACAAATCCTGCACCTTGATAGTATAGCTGTATAGAATCGCCTGCTCGATAATATGGTTTGATTTTTGATGTCTCTGGTGCTTGATAATATAAGTCTTTTTCATCACAATACAACATCCAATGATTATAGTCTGTATCATGTATGCCTCGATTAATTCCTCCTGACCCGATTCCAATTCCAATATGATTAAAACTTTTATTATTAGTAAATCTAACTACATCCGGCGTCCATATATCAACACCTTCATATAATGAATAATCATCTGTGGCATTAAAACCATGTTGTATATATACCTGTGTTCGTTTGTCGTTTCCATCAACAGAAAGATTAAACATAGAACCTGCATCCTTTGATGCGTTAACGCCTATGTAGGCTGAATTACCTATATATCTCGATGACATACTAACCTCTGAATAACTTTCTTCCATATTTGTGTCAATATTTACTTCTCTATTAGCACCCTCATCCAGTATAGACTTTCCTATATATATATTCTCAGAACAAATAAATAAATAAGGAATATCATTATTTATAAAATCAGAGCTTATCGTTCCAATTCCACCACATAATTCAATGATAGAATCGTTTGATTTTAGCCCCAGTTCAATTTTCTTTTTAGAATACCTTGCCAAAATGGTATCACCATCTCGAATATTAACTGAATCTGGATTAATCAACACATTCGATCCTAGTATTTCATCAGTCATATTTCCAACAACTAGACCATCTTCTGAACCTTTAAGATAATTCGTTGCTGTTTTGGCTGCATTATTGGCAGTATTCTGTGCATTATTAGCTTTATTCCATGCTTCCTTAGCCGCTTCATAACTGCTAGATTTACTTACTACGGAATATCTAAAAGAGCCGTTCGTCATCACTGTTAAATCTACAAAATATAATGTATTCGTAGAACCAGATGTATACGACGGCTCTGCTGTTTTCCAGTTTCCACCCGGAGGATTTGCAGTTGGTTTCGATGGTGTTGTGGCTGTGGACGACTGTAGTAAGTAATATCTAGTTACTTTGTCCATATCTACAACTCGGTATAAAGTTATTTCACATTTAGCTTTTACAGCCATAACCAGTCGCCTCCTTTTTACCCTTCTAACTGGCATGTGTAAGATGCTGTATTTAATACATCATCAGCGGCTACCGTAAGAGTTTTAGATGTTGCAATCGCGGTAGCAGATCCTGTTAAATACCATTTGATAGAACCAAGATTGTCTGCTACAACCCCTGCATCACTGATTGCTTTTTCAACACCACCAACAAATACATGAGCTGTTAATACTGTAGATCCGGCGTTATTCTTAAAAACAATACCATTGGATGCTGTATAAGATAATATAATAGCATCTTTTCCAGCAGCACCTGTTGCTCCCTGCTTTGCTACGCTGTACTGTGTTGCTTTCCCACCGTTTGTATATGTAAATATTGTTCTTGTCCATAAATACTGACCTGCTGATACAGATGGTGGCGTAGACTGCCATCCGCTGGCTGGTGCAGATGTATTGGAACTTGATGCAGCGTATGTAATGTCTGCCTTAGAGATACCATTACCAGTAGCTCCAGTATTTCCTTTATCTCCCTGAACTCCTTTGATGTTTCCTTCGCAAACCCACTTAGCATTAGTTGCATTACCTGCAACAGTACATTTGTATGTATTACCAGTAGAGGTATTAAGATACATATCATTAACACGTGCGTTTGCTACTCCTGATCCCGTAAACGCTGTGGCTGTTGTAGAAGTACCCGTAATCCCTGTACCAGAATACCACTGTGATCCTGTTGTTCCAGTCGCACCAGTTGCACCCTGTTTTGCCACACTATAACTTACAGATGTTGTATTATCTGTATAAGTTACTGTGACCCTTGTCCATAAATACTGCCCAGCCGCTACTGAAGGAATCGTTGTAGACCATCCGCTGGTTGGTACTGTTGTGTTAGAACTTGAACCGACATACTCTGCTACTGGCGTTCCTTTGATTCCTTTTCCAGTTGCACCTGTAGCACCTGTTTTGGCTACCGCAAATGAGAATTTCTTATTCATTGTGATTCCATCTACAACGACTGGGATTGTCGCTTCGCACGCTGCGCTAATTGTAGCTATAGTTTTAAATGTGACCTTAACCTTTGAAGTCCCACTGTTTTCTACTGTTGCACTAATTCCTGTTGGGCATGAAATATCCGCCGCTGTTACCGATACTGAGGAACACTGATTTGATCCACAGAATGCTACTGCTTCTGTTGTACATGTCTGTCCCGATCCAACGCCACCTGTTCCACCTACAAAAGTATATGACTCGCTTGTAAGCATAACCGAATATGCATCTGTTACGTCGATAAGAGTTACTTGATTTGATGCTTTAACTGTCATTTTGAATTTTTCCTTTCTTTTTAAATTATAAGATCACATTTAATATTGACTTTAACGTCCACATCCTCTGGACTAAGAACAAACCCAAATCCATCTCGAATAATCCTTGAATCGTTTGCTGATATGATTCCGTAAGAATCCTCGTTAAGCCTTTCCCATTTCCATTGCAGGTATGCCCCTGTCCCGAATACTTCTTTTAGCTTGTCCATGTCTGTAATCTGGGTATTTCCGTGATAGATAATCACTGATAGTACTGTTGAGACTGCGTTGTTCTTAAACACAATCCCCTGTGACGAATCAATATAAAGAATTGTTGTGATCTCATCTCTAATGTCATTTATTTCTGACTTTATGTCTTCTATAGTCTCGTTAAGATTCTGATCCCCTAGTTTTATCTCGAAACTTTCAGTTGAGATTGCTAACTTATACTTTCCATCAGAATCTTTATAATATTT
>ERZ840057.1304-NODE-1304-length-21580-cov-4.476887_pt1 | contig 21580 bp, 15 predicted proteins | sample MGYA00519907_ERZ840057 | MGnify/ENA primary metagenome ERZ840057 (study PRJEB31850, sample SAMEA3708862) | human gut metagenome | biome: human gut; feature: human-associated habitat; material: faeces | place: China | collected 2014 ...
TCGGTTGCTTATTTATTTTTTATCATATACTCGAATTCTACAGATGGCCAACTATCAACTTAAAATTTAATACCATCCTCCAGAAAAAGTAACAATCTGCCCAGTCATATAACCAGGTGCTTCGGCCACATGATAAACCATTTGTGCCGCCTCTTTCGGGCTGGCAATATAATCTGCCGGAATCTCATCTTTGATCATAGCCAGATCTTCTTCATCAAATTCTGCATTCATTTCCGTATCGATCATTCCAAAAGCAATGGCGTTCACCTGAATATTACTAGCAGCAACTTCTTTTGCTAAAGCCTTTGTAAATGCATTGATTCCACCTTTTGTAGTAGAATATAAAACTTCGCAGGATGCACCTGCTTCGCCCCAGATGGAAGAAATATTGATGATTTTTCCTTTATGATAATGAAGCATGTGTGGAATGATATTTTTACAAGTTGTAAATACGGAAGTTAAATTTGTGTTGATCATTAAATTCCAGTCATCGATGGTTGCATCTGTGAACAGTCCAACTTGGGAAATGCCAGCATTGTTTACAAGACAGTCAATTTTTGGAAAGACTTTCAGAGATTCCGTGATCATTTTATCAACAAACAAAGGATTGCTGATATCACCGCAAAAAGACAGACAGGATACAGAATGAGAAAGGATTTCTGTTTTTAATGAATCAAGTTTTTCAGGGTGACGGAATCCATGGATAATGACATTCCAGCCCTGAGATGCAAAATATAAGGCGGTTTCACGGCCGATTCCGCGGGAACTTCCGGTGATCAGTACAGTTTTCATTGGTATACCTCGTTTCGTTTATAAATCTAGTGTTTTAAGAAAATATTAAGACGATTATAACATAGAGGATTGTTGAAATAAATCGAATAATTTGATATACTTAACGAAGTTTATACACGGAAGGAGCAGAAAGATGGCGAAGAAGAAAAAGAAGAATAAGCTTGGTGCGAAAGCGATATTTGCCAGAATTCTTGTAGTGATACTGGTGACAGCCATCGGTGGAGTTGCAAGTTTTTTTGGGTTTAAGACATATTTTGCAAGTAAATTCAAAAAAGATAAGAAAGCTGAGATTGCAAAGCAGTTAAAAGAAGAAAGTAAAGAAAAGGTAGACGTTGGAATGATTCAGACAGGAAATTCCATCGTGATCCGAATTTATCATAATAGAAACCAAGAGATGATTTTTGTTCCATTACGTCAGGATATGACATTAAAACTTACAAAGAGCGGTAAGAAAGCGGTAAAGGAAACTCTTGGAACAAATGTAAGCAAGGCGACGGTTGCAGATGTTATCAAAGCAACGAAGGAAGACGGAGCTTTGATGAAAAAACAGGTGGAGAATACACTTGGAATTACAATTAATTCTTATGAATTGTTATCACGCAAGAAGTTTGTAACATTGATAAATAAGGCGGGGGACATTAAAGTAGAATTTGATCAGGCAATGTCTTATACTGATTCCACAGACAAATATGTTACATTGAATGAGGGTGAGAACAGTCTGAATGGAACAGCTGTTTATTCACTGATGAGTGAAACTGATATTTTTGAAGACAAGAACCAGCAGGCAGAACTTACAGGTGAGATTTGTGTAGCTGTTGCTGCTGCATTGAACGATAAATCGTTATCTGAATATAAAGAATATGCACAGGAATATTTTGATGCAGTTGATTCTGATGGGTCTTATGAAAATGTAGAAAGCTATCTTAAGAGAATTCGCCAGATTAAAGATAAGAATCTAAACTTCAAAGTGTTAGATGGAACAGAAAGTAATGGAAAGTTCAAACTGGATACAGATGAAGCCAAGAGAGTTTTTGATGAGATGTTATCTGAAGATGGAGATTTAAGTTCTGCATTAAGTTCAAGTACAACAGAAGCAAAGAAAACAACAGAAAGTTCGTTATCATCCAAGAATATTTCTATTGAGATCCAAAATTCAACATCAATTTCCGGATTAGCTGGAAGATGGAAAGATAAACTGTCAAGTGATGGATATACAGTGGGTTCTGTTAAAACATACAGAGAGGGATCACTGACACATACGAAGATCATTGTTGAAGACAAGTCTTTAGGACAGGATTTAAAGAGTTATTTTAAGAATCCAGAATATACAGTTGGAACAGTAAGCAGCGGTGCAAGAATCTGTATTATTGTTGGAACGGAAGATGAAATTTAGTAAATAAGGTATAATATAAAAGAGATGTTTTGAAGAAAGATAGCTTCGAAACATCTCTTTTTTACGATAAAACAGGAATTTACTGCAATGAGACACAGGAGTTTGCTTAAAGTTTGTATGTTTTTTGCTAAAAATTTGTATAAAATCCACAATATCATGTAAAAATTACTAAATTTTTCTTTTTTTTTTGGTTAAAATGCTGTATAGTAAAAGAAAAGGTTGAACGGCAAATATGAAAGGTTGATAAAAGGATGATTTCAAATCAGATATTAAAAGAGACAATTAGTGGAATGAAAGAAGTGACTGGAATCGATCTGTGTATTTTAGATCTGTCCGGTCGTATCGTAGTAACAACAATGGAGGTTCAGGAATCTTTGACAGAACATGCTACAGAATTTGCAGAGTCTATGGCAGAGAGTCAGGTAATCGATGGTTTTCAGTATTTTAAGATCTTCGATGAACAGAGATTGGAATATATTCTTCTTGTGAATGGAATGAGCGAGAATGCGTATACAATTGGTAAACTGGCGGTGATGCAGATTCAGAACCTGTTGACAGCGTACAAAGAACGCCTGGATAAGGAGAACTTTGTAAAGAATTTGTTAAGAGATAATTTATTATTAGTTGATATTTATAATCGCTCTAAGAAGCTTCATATTGAAGTTGAGCAGAGAAGGGTAGCATTTCTGATTCAGGCAGAATATGAGAAGGATCAGAATCTGTTAGAAGCTATGAAAGAAGTTGAGATAGATGGAGATACTGATTTTATTACAGCAGTGGATGAGAAGAGTATTGTATATGTGACACCAGTCAATGGAGAAGAAGGCCAGACAGAATTCCTAGCACATGCCAGGGAGATTGTGAAGGGCTTGAATGAATATGGTATCAAGGAAGTGAAGATTGCCATTGGTAACATTGCAGAGACGATCAAAGATGTTTCAAGATCATATAAGGAAGCACAGATTGCACTGGAAGTCAGTAAGATTTTCTATGAAGATGCTCAGGTGATCGCATACAATCAGCTTGGAATTGGAAGACTGATTTATCAGCTGCCTCTTCCATTATGCAAGATGTTTATCAGGGAAGTTTTTGGAGATTATTCTCCAGATTCTATTGATGCAGAGACATTAACGACGATCGACAAATTTTTTGAGAATAACCTGAATGTATCCGAGACATCCAGACAGTTATTTATTCATCGTAATACATTAGTATATCGTCTGGACAAGATTCAGAAGAATACGAATCTGGACTTAAGAAACTTTGAAGATGCTATTGCATTTAAAATAGCATTGATGGTAGTCAAATATATGAAACATATGGACACAATGGATTAGAATTATGATGATCACATTAAAGAATGTAACGAAGGAATATGATAAAGGGAATACAGGACTTACCAATGTATCACTTGATGTAGAGAAGGGCGAGTTTGTATTTATCGTTGGCAAAAGTGGTTCAGGAAAGACGACACTTATGAAGCTTTTGCAGAAAGAACTTGAACCAACAAGTGGTCAGATCATAGTTAATGGACAGAATTATAAAGAATTAAAACGCAAGGAACTTCCGAAACTTCGAAGGCAGATGGGAATGGTATTTCAGGATTTCCGTCTGCTTAAGGATCGGACCATCTTTGAGAATGTGGCTTTTGCGCAGAAAGTTGTAGAGGCTCCAAACCGCTATATCAAACGTCAAGTGGAGAATATGCTTGACATGGTAGGACTTAAAGATCGTATGAAAGCATTTCCGAATGAATTATCAGGAGGAGAACAACAAAGGGTAGCGATTGCCAGAGCACTTGTCAATCATCCGGTATTACTGCTGGCAGACGAACCAACAGGGAATCTTGACCCTGTGACGGCAAGGGAAATCATGGAACTTTTGTCAGAGATCAATAAGAAAGGAACAACAGTATTGGTTGTTACACATAATCGTGAACTTGTGAATGAGATGGGAAAACGAGTTATCCAGATTGAAGATGGACAGATACAGCAGGATGAAGCTAGGGGGTTCTATGATATTTAGAAGATTTTTGTATGGAATTAAGGAAGGCACAAGAAATATTTTCAGGAATAAGATGTTTTCACTGGCATCACTTGGAACGATCATTGCTTGTGTCTTTTTGCTTGGAACTTTTTTATCAGTTGCATTAAATGTCAGATCAACGATGCAGCAGATGGAACAATCGGTTGGAATTTCTGTTTTTTTTGATGAGGGAATTTCAAAAGAAAGAAAAAATGAGATTGGAAAAGAAATACGTCAAAAAGAAGATATTGCTACGATGAGGTATGTATCAGCAGAAGAAGCATGGGAAATCTATAAGAAGGATGTATTTCAGGGAAATGAAGAACTTTTAGAAGGATTTGAAGGAAACAACCCATTAAAAGAATCTGATTCCTATGAGATCACATTAAAGGAAGTAGAATCATATAAAATGGTGGTATCACATTTAGAGAAGATTGATGGTGTCAGAAAAGTCCGTTACTCTGAGGGAGCAGCAGAAGGAATGACAAAGATGAATACGATGGGGAGCTATATTGCAGGAGCAGTGATCGTGATACTGATGGCGGTTTCTATTTTCCTTGTGAGCAATACAGTTTCTGTCGGAGTAGCAGTAAGAGAAGAAGAGATAGCGATCATGAAACTTATAGGTGCAGCAAATGGATTCATTAAAGCACCATTTCGTGCAGAAGGAATCATTATTGGTGTGATCGGTTCGTTGATTCCGACAGCTGTGATCTTTGCAGGTTATGAGGGTATCATTTCATGGATGAATGATAAATTCCATGTAGTTACAGTATTTATGAAGTTTGTACCGATTCAGGAAATTATGATATACTTATTACCATTATCTTTAATAGTTGGGATCGTGATCGGGTTGCTTGGAAGTTCTATTACGATCCGAAAGTATTTAAAAGTCTAGGAAGGTGAGACTATGAAAAGGAGATATCATATAGGAATTGTCCTGATGATGTTGTCTGCAATGCTTACATTAAATGTTTATAAAGTACCCGTCTGGGCAGTGGACAAAAAACAACAAGTTCAGAATGAAAATAAAAAACTTCAGGAAAAAAATAAAAAAATACAAAATGAGATCAAAGAGCTTGATGAGAAAATGACAGCAAGTCATGAAACTTATGAAAAGTACAGATCAAAGCTTTCTTCCGTCCAAAAAGAACTGAAAGATACGCAGGAGCGTTTGCAAGAAGCAAAACAGTCGAAAGAAGAACAGTCAAGGATTATGAGCAAGCGTATTAAATTTCTTTATGAGAATGGGAATATGGTTTATATGGAAGTAATCTTTGAAGCAAGCGATTTTCAGGAATTTCTAAGACGGGCAGATTATGTCTCAAAGGTTTCAAAATATGACAGCAATATGTTTTTGAAATTACAGACAACGGAAGACACAATTCGGATCGCAGAAAGCCGTTTAAAGAAGGATTACCAAACAGCAAAGACGTTAACAGCGCAGGCAAAAGTAAAGAAAGAGAAGTTAGATCAGGCCGTTGCGAAGAAACAAGAGAAGATTGTATGGTATCAGAAGAAGCTAGCATCAAACAGTGAATTGCTTGCTGCATTTGAAGCAGAGGAGCCAGATCAGAAAGATTTGGATATGGCTTCTGTAAAAGAATCAGCCAAAGAATCTAAATCAGATACTGGTACATCAGCAGCTTCAACAAGCAAACGGCCATCACAGACAAAACCGTCGGCATCTGCGACAACAGCGAAGAAGAATAATACAACAACTACTTCTTCTGGAAATCTTGGCTGGCCGGTTCCATCCTGCCACAGTATTTCATCTGGATATGGATACCGCATTCATCCAGTGACAGGAGTAAGGAAATTACATGCAGGAATTGATATTCCCTGCTCGACAGGATCAACGATCGTGGCAGCAGCATCTGGGACAGTCATAGATGCAGGATATAATTCTTACAATGGAAATTATTTAAAGATCAGACATGGAAATGGGTTGGAAACAATGTATCTTCACTGTTCAAAACTTCTTGTATCTTCAGGTTCAAGAGTCAGCAAGAGACAGACAATTGCGAGATCAGGGGCAACAGGAATGGTGTCAGGAGCTCATTTGCATTTTGTTGTGAAAAAGAATGGAAATTATATAAATCCTCAAAATTACTTATAATAACATGTGTTCAAACAGAATACATTACATAAAAGAAAGGAACTAATTTCATGAAGAAGAAATTATCAAAAATACTTGTAGGACTTCTTGTTGTTGTATGCATTGTGGAAGGTTTTTTCCTTTATCGTGCATACGTTGTTCCAAGTTCAACACTGCAGACAGCAAGAAAGATTAATCGTATTGAACAGATTATTGATAAATATTATAAAGGATCTGTGAAGAAAAGTGATCTGGAAGATTACACATATAAAGGATTGGTTGCAGGACTTGGTGATGTATACTCAACATATTATTCAGAGAGTGACTTTAAAGAACTGGAAGAGTCAACAAGTGGAGTATATTATGGAGTAGGAATTTACATGACACAGGATATCAAGACAGGTATTATCACAGTAGTTAAACCAGTCAAAGGAAGTCCGGCAGATGGAAGTGGATTAAAGAAAGGTGATGTTTTAATAAAAGTAGGAAATTACAAAGTAAAAACATCAGATGCGCTTGATGATATTGTAAAGAAGATCAAAGGTGCAGAAGGAACCAAGGTAAACTTAACATTTACAAGAAATCAGACAACAAAGACATATACATTTACAAGACAATCCATTGAGAATCCAACGGTTGAGACGAAAATGTTGAAAGATCAGATCGGATATCTTCAGGTTACTGAATTTGATGAAGTGACAGTCAGCCAGTTTAAAAGCGGCCTTGCAAGTTTGAAGAAACAAGGAGCCAAGAAATTGATCATTGATCTTAGAGATAATCCGGGAGGATTGTTAACAAGTGTGGTAGATATTGCAAGCCAGATTCTTCCAAAGGGAACGATCGTTTATACAGAAGATAAGAATGGCAATAAAAAATATTATAAAGATACTAAAAATGAACAGCTTGATATGCCATTATGTGTCTTAGTAAATGGTAACAGTGCAAGTGCAGCGGAGATTCTTTCCGGAGCAGTCAAAGATAGAAATACAGGAACACTAGTTGGAGAAACGACATTTGGCAAAGGAATCGTGCAGGGATTTTTTGAAGTTGGGGATGGTTCTTATGTTAAATTGACATATTCATCTTATTACACACCAGCTGGGCATAATATCCACAAAAAAGGAATCAAACCAGATGTTGAGGTAAAAGACAATACAAAGACAAAAGCAGATGAACAGCTTGATAAAGCAATTTCTATTTTACAGAAGAAATAATCAATAAAATAAGTATAGAACAAACATTCGATTTGTTCTGTACTTTCTTTTTATACTTTGATATAATCAAGCATAGATGAAAATAAAAGAAAAGGCACATAATAAACAGCAGACCATATAGCAATTGTTTGATTTTTTGCACAGGGAGAATTTATATGGATCATTTTGAATTAGTATCAGAATATAAACCAATGGGTGATCAGCCGCAGGCGATCGAGAAGCTTACCAAGGGATTTAAGGAAGGAAATCAATTTGAGACACTTCTTGGTGTTACAGGCTCCGGTAAGACGTTTACGATGGCCAACATTATACAGAATCTGAATAAACCAACATTGATCTTAGCCCATAATAAGACATTGGCGGCACAGTTATACAGTGAATTTAAGGCATTTTTTCCGCATAATGCAGTAGAATATTTTGTTTCCTATTATGATTACTATCAGCCAGAAGCATATGTGCCATCGACAGATACTTACATTGAGAAGGATTCCTCTGTCAATGACGAGATTGATAAGCTAAGACATAGTGCGACAGCAGCTTTGATCGAACGTAAAGATGTGATCGTTGTATCAAGTGTATCCTGTATCTATGGAATTGGTAGTAAGGAAAGTTATTCTGAGATGATGATTTCTCTAAGACCTGGAATGATCAAAGACAGGGACGAGGTTATTGATGATCTGATCAATATTCAGTATGTAAGAAGCGAACTTGATTTCAAGAGAGGTACCTTCAGGGTTAAGGGAGATGTGCTGGAGATTTTGCCGGTATCTACATTTGAGGATGCGGTCAGAGTTGAGTTTTTTGGAGATGAGATTGACCGGATTGTAGAATTTGATGTTTTAACGGGTGAAGTAAAGAGGAGCCTTAATTTTGTTGCAATCTTCCCTGCATCTCATTATGTTGTACCACAGGAGCAGATTGAACGTGCGATCAAAGGAATTAAAGAAGAACTTGCCGAACAAGTGGCATATTTTAAAGAGCATGACCAGCTGATCGAAGCACAGAGAATTGCAGAACGAACAAATTTTGATATTGAAATGTTAAGAGAGACTGGATTTTGTTCTGGAATTGAGAATTACTCAAGACATTTAGCAGGATTAGAACCAGGACAGCCACCAAGTACATTGATCGATTTCTTTGGAGATGATTTTTTGATGATCATTGATGAGTCACATATTACTGTTCCGCAGATTGGAGGAATGTATGCAGGAGATCAGTCAAGAAAGTCAACACTTGTAGACTTTGGATTTCGTTTGCCATCGGCTAAGGACAATCGTCCTCTGGAATTTAGTGAATTTGAGCAGAAGATCGATCAGATGTTATTTGTATCTGCAACACCTGGTAAATACGAAGAAGAGCATGAATTGTTAAGGGCAGAACAGATCATAAGACCAACAGGATTATTAGATCCAGCGATTGATGTGCGTCCGGTAGAAGGACAGATTGATGATTTGCTTGGAGAGATTCATAAGGAAACAGATAAAGGGAATAAAGTTCTTGTTACAACACTGACCAAACGTATGGCAGAGGAATTAACGGATTACATGCGTGAAGTCGGTATCCGTGTAAAATATCTGCATTCCGATATTGATACATTAGAGAGAATTGAGATTGTCAGAGATTTAAGAATGGGAGTTTTTGACGTATTAGTTGGAATCAACTTATTAAGAGAGGGGTTGGATATCCCAGAGATTACGTTAGTAGCGATCCTTGATGCAGATAAAGAAGGATTCTTGCGTTCTGAAACTTCTCTTGTACAGACGATCGGACGTGCTGCGAGAAATAGTGAAGGGCATGTGATCATGTATGCAGACAACATGACAGATTCTATGCATGCAGCGATCACAGAGACAGAACGAAGACGAACAATTCAGGATAAGTATAATAAAGAACATGGAATCACACCACAGACGATCAAGAAAGATATCAGAGATCTCATTAAGATATCAGATGATCACGAAGAAGAAAGTACGGGATATGAAAAGGACATGGAATCTATGTCCAAGAAGGAACTAAAAGAAGTGATCGAGCGGTTAAGTAAGAAGATGAATCAGGCAGCAGCAGAATTAAACTTTGAGATGGCAGCACAGCTTCGAGATGAATTGAAGGAATTTAAGATTGCATATCAGGAATATGATGACTGAATTTAAATGAATTACATTAGCTGAATTACAAATTTACAGATTAGGAGCGTATCAATGAAGAAAGAGATGATCCGCATCAAAGGTGCGAGAGAAAATAATTTAAAGAATATAGATTTGGAAGTACCGAGAAATCAGTTTGTTGTTTTTACAGGATTGAGTGGTTCTGGTAAATCTTCTTTGGCATTTGACACGATCTATGCAGAAGGGCAGAGAAGATATATGGAATCATTATCTTCTTATGCAAGACAGTTTTTAGGTCAGATGGAGAAACCGGATGTAGACAGTATTGAAGGATTATCACCTGCAATTTCTATTGACCAGAAATCAACCAATCGAAACCCACGATCTACGGTTGGAACAGTCACAGAGATTTATGACTATTTTCGATTATTATATGCAAGAGTTGGGATTCCACATTGTCCAAAGTGTGGAAAACCGATCAGCAAGCAGACAGTTGATCAGATGGTAGACCGCTTAATGCAGTTAGAAGAACGGACAAGAATCCAGCTTCTTGCACCAATCGTACGCGGAAGAAAAGGAGAGCATGTCAAGGTATTTCAGAATGCGAAGAAAAGCGGCTATGTCCGTGTCAGGGTGGATGGCAATGTCTATGATCTGTCAGAAGATATACCGATGGAGAAGAATAAGAAACATAACATTGAGATTGTGGTAGACCGTCTGGTGATCAAACCAGGAATCGAGAAACGTTTAACTGACTCTATTGAGACAACACTGAATCTAGCAGATGGCTTGATGACAGTTGATGTGATAGGCGGGGAACCAATGAATTTCAGCCAGAGTTTTTCATGTCCGGATTGTGATATCAGCATTGATGAAGTAGAACCAAGAAGTTTTTCGTTCAATAATCCATTTGGGGCGTGTCCAGTATGTCATGGACTCGGATACAAGATGGAGTTTGATGTAGATTTAATGATCCCAGATCAGAAACTAAGCATTGCAGAGGGTGCGATTCAGGTATTTGGATGGCAGTCATCAACTGATAAGAAGAGTTACACAAGAGCAATCTTAGATGCGCTGGCAAGAGAATATCATTTTGATCTGGAAACACCATTTAAGGATTATCCACAGGAAATTAAGGATATTTTATTATATGGAACAGGTGGCAGAGAAGTTAAAGTCTATTACAAGGGTCAGAGAGGCGAAGGCGTTTATGATGTCGCATTTGAAGGAATCATCAAGAATGTTGGAAGAAGATATCGTGAAGCATCCCAGAACATGAAAGCAGAATATGAAACATTTATGACGATCACACCATGTGATGAGTGTCACGGGCAGCGTTTGAAACAGGAATCACTGGCCGTTACTGTTGCTGGTAAAAATATTGCCGAGATGTGTGATATGTCTGTTGGTGAGATGGTAACATTTTTAGAGACAATGGAACTAAATGATTGTCAGAAAATGATAGGAGAGCAGGTATTAAAAGAGATCAAAGCAAGAATTGGTTTCTTGAACGACGTAGGACTTGATTACTTGACACTCTCAAGAGCAACAGGAACTTTATCAGGAGGGGAAGCTCAGAGAATCCGTTTGGCGACACAGATTGGTTCTGGTCTGGTTGGAGTTGCTTATATTCTTGATGAACCAAGTATCGGACTTCATCAGAGAGATAATGACAAATTGATCCGCACATTGAAGAATCTAAGAGATCTGGGAAATACATTGATCGTCGTAGAACATGATGAAGATACGATGCTGGCAGCAGACTACATTGTAGATATCGGTCCCAAAGCTGGGGAATATGGTGGAGAAGTTGTAGCAACAGGAACTGCCAAACAGATCATGAAGAACAAGAAATCTATCACAGGGGCATATTTAAGTGGAAAGATCAAGATTCCAGTACCGGAAGTAAGAAGAAAACCATCTGGTTTCTTGAAAGTGATCGGAGCACAGGAGAACAATTTAAAGAATATTGACGTAGAAATTCCACTAGGAATCTTTACCTGTGTCACAGGAGTTTCTGGATCAGGAAAAAGTTCTCTAGTCAATCAGATCTTATATAAACGTCTGGCAAAAGAATTAAATCGAGCAAAGACAAAGCCAGGACTGCACAAAGATATTGAAGGATTCGATCAGTTGGATAAGATCATAGCGATCGATCAGTCTCCGATCGGAAGAACACCAAGATCCAATCCTGCAACCTACACGGGAGTCTTTGATCAGATCAGAGATCTTTTTGCAATGACAAAAGATGCAAAGGCAAAAGGCTATAACAAAGGAAGATTCAGTTTCAACAAGAAAGGTGGACGATGTGAAGCCTGTGCCGGAGATGGAATCATCAAGATTGAGATGCATTTCCTGCCAGATGTCTATGTACCATGTGAAGTATGTCATGGAAAGCGTTACAACAGAGAGACACTAGAAGTCAAATACAAAGGAAAGAGCATCTATGATGTTCTGAATATGACAGTTGAAGAAGCCTGCGATTTCTTTTCAAACATTCCATCGATCAGTCGTAAGATGGAGACATTAAGAGATGTAGGATTAGGCTATATCCGATTAGGACAGCCATCTACAGAATTGTCAGGAGGAGAAGCCCAGAGAATAAAACTGGCAGCAGAATTAAGCAAACGAAGCACTGGAAAGACAATCTATATCTTAGACGAACCAACAACAGGACTGCATTTTGCAGATGTTCACAAACTGGTAGATATCCTTGCAAGATTAACAGAAGGCGGAAATACTGTGATCGTTATCGAACATAATCTGGAAGTGATCAAGACAGCAGATTATATAATCGACATGGGACCAGAAGGCGGAGCAGGCGGCGGAACCGTTGTAGCAGCGGGGACACCAGAAGAGATATGTGAAGTTGAGGAATCATATACTGGACAGTATTTGAAGGGAATATTGGAGCGATAAATTCTGATTTGCGACGGTAGGATTTCGTATATGTGACGGAAATATTTCTTGTTATCTTATTTCCGTCACATATACGAAAGCCTATCAAATCAGAAATTTAAGAATGCATCTTCGTATGCTCATCCCGAAGATTCTCATACAATTTCCGAGAATTCCACTTCTGATTCTCTTCTGTTAAAATCGCTTTCAAAGGAATTCCAGCAATGCGCTTCTTATGAAATCCTTTAATTATCTGATCGATCTCAAAACCGGTCAATCCAACCATGATCATCATCTCATCATCAAAAGAAAAATTACCAGAGAGATCTTCGCAGAATTCGAATCCATCAATATCTGCCAGGTATCCAATGGGCTGTCCAAAGTCAGATTCATTAATCTGTTTGATACGAATCTTTAAAGGCATTAAAACCCTGCGGATATCCAGTGCACGTTTTTTGTCTTTGATATTATATAATAAAATCTGTTTTTTCATCACTTAAAAACCTTTCTATCATATTGTTAGAGATTACAGCATAACAACTGTTACACCAAGATCGCCTTCACCATATTCACCATCACGATAACCAGAGATACGTTTCTGTTTCTTTAACTGCTTAAAGTAATTATGCAATCCCTTACGCAGTGCACCAGTACCTTTTCCATGAACAACAGTGATCTGTGCCAAGTTAGCAAGACAGGCATCATCAATATATTTATCAAGCTGTGCGATCGCTTCATCAACTGTCATACCCATTACATTAATTTCAGGACGGATGGAAGCGGATTTGTTGATCGCAGTACGTCCACGGTTGCGGCTTTCATTTCTTTGGTTTTCACGTTTGACATCTTTTGCAGTCTTTGTGATCTCAAGATCTTTGATATTAACAAGAGAACGCATCATACCCATCTGAACATATAAATCCCCTTTTGCATTTGGAAGGGTGGAGACAGTTCCTGCAAGGGAAAGACTTGTTACATAAACTTCATCTCCTACATGGAAATCGCTTGCTTCATGGCGTTTCTTGCTCTGCTTCTTGGATTTATAAGCCATCTGGCCTTCTAGTTTTGTCATGCGGCCACGAAGATCGCTTCGCATATGTTCCATTTTCTTATTAGCATTTGGATTCTTATTTTGTTTCTTTAACTTGTTATATTCACGGATCGTAGAGTCTGCAACCTCTTTCGCCTCGGAAATGATGTTGTGAGCTTCCTCACGAGCTTCACGAAGCATCTTATCACGTTTTTCTTTGATATTGTCCTGACGGGATTTGAGACTCTTACGAAGTGTTTCAATTTCCTTGCGGTATTCAAGAATCTCTTCTTGTTCTTTCTCAATCGTCTGCTTACTCTTCTCAAGATCAGCTAAGATCGTTTCAAAGTCTTTGACAGATTCATCAATCTGTTCTGCCGCTCCTTCAATGATATGTTCATCTAATCCTAATTTTCTAGAAATTGCAAACGCATTACTCTTTCCAGGAATACCGATCATCAGACGGTAGGTTGGAGAAAGAGTTTCCACATCAAATTCACAGGAAGCATTTTCAATATCATCGGTAGAAAGTGCAAACATCTTAAGTTCACTGTAATGGGTTGTTGCCATTGTCTTGATTCCTCGATCGTGCAGATCACTTAAAATAGAAATTGCAAGTGCGGCACCTTCGATTGGGTCTGTACCACCACATAACTCATCAAGTAAGACTAAAGAATCTCTGTGAGCCTGCTGAACGATGGATACGATATTTGTCATATGAGAGGAGAACGTACTTAAATTTTGTTCAATACTCTGTTCATCCCCGATATCTGCAAAAATCTCACGGAAGATACCAAGAGAAGAACCCTGGAATGCAGGAATATGAAGCCCAGCCTGTCCCATTAAAGATAATAATCCAACGGTTTTTAAAGATACCGTTTTACCACCAGTGTTTGGTCCGGTAACGATCAGCATGGAAAAATCTTTTCCAAGAGAAACGTTGATCGGAACAACTTTTTTACGATCTAATAAAGGATGACATCCCTGTTTGATATTGATGATTCCATCTTCACGGAAAATAGGTTTGGATGCATCAATATCTTTGGCATATTTGGCTTTCGCGAAAATAAAATCTAACAGGACAAGTGTTTTCTGATCATGTGCAAGATCGTCAACAACATAAGAAGACTGTTCACTTAGCATAGAAAGGATATGCTCAATTTCAGACTGTTCTTTTCCTTCTAATTCTTTTAATTCATTATTTAATGTTACAACAGACATCGGTTCGATAAATAATGTATTTCCAGAAGCAGACTGATCATGGATCATTCCTTGGAAAGAACTTCTGTATTCCTGTTTGACAGGGATACAATAACGACCATTTCTCATCGTAACGATCGCATCCTGCAGTTTATCCTGATTGGAAGCAGAACTTACCAAAGCAGTTAACTGTGTATGAATCTTCTGATTTGTCTGTTTCATAGCACGGCGGATGTGCTTTAAAGTAGAAGAAGCATCGTCACTGATCTCTTCCTCGGAAATGATACAGCGGCGGATTTCGTGTAATAGATCATCTAAAGGCACTAGACTTTCAAAAAGTTCATCGAGAGAATCAGCCTCAATATCATCCTCCGTGCGGACCCCGTAAGAAACAGCGTTCTTTACAGATTCCAGAACACGGGCGATATCAAGAAGTTCTCCGGTTCCAAGAGTACCTCTCATCTTTAATCGTGCAAGAGAAGGGGAAAGATCACTTACCCCAAAAAAAGATACATTTCCACGTTTGTAGATACGTGTCAATGCATCCTGTGTCTGATCCTGAGCATTTAAGATATCAGCTTCCTCAGTCATCGGTTTTAAGTTGGCACACATCGACTTCCCAAGCTCAGTTGTCGCGTATCCGGTTAAAATATTTATGATCTTATCAAATTCAAGTGTTTGTAATACTTTTTGATTCATGAAAAATTCCTCATTTACATTAAATTATTGTAACTCATTTTACATATATAAAATAAGTTTATCATAGATTGTTTTTGCTGTAAACATAAGGAAAATGGGAAAGATATGGTTAATTTACAAGAACTTAACATAACAAGATATTTGATTTTACATTGAACCAGTACAATGAAAATGTATATAAAATAATTGGAGGAAAAGATGAAAACACAGCAAAAGATTTTTATGAACCGGGAACTATCCTGGCTCAAATTTAATGAAAGAGTATTAGAAGAAGCTGAGAATAAAGAAGTACCACTGTGTGAGAGACTGACATTCGCATCTATTTACCAGAGCAATTTAGACGAATTTTTCATGGTAAGGGTTGGATCACTGATCGATCAGATTCTGCTAGATAAAAATATGAAAGAAAACAAGACAAAAATGACACCAAAAGAGCAGCTGGATGCGATCATGCCGCAGGTTCGAAAGCTTAATAGAAGAAAAGATAATGTATATGAGGAGATGATGGATTCTCTCAAAGAACATAATATTCATTTTGTCAATTTTCAGAAAATATCCAAAAAAGAAAGTGAATATTTAAGAGCTTATTTTCAGGCAGAAATCGCACCATTGATTTCTCCAACGATCATCGGAAAGAGACAGCCATTTCCATTTTTAAAAAATAAAGAAATTTACGCAGTAGCTGTATTAGAAACTAAAAATGGAAAAGAAAAATTAGGAATTATTCCATGTGGAAATGAAGTGTTTGAGCGTTTGATCAATATTCCAGGAAAAGATGCCTATATGTTATCTGAAGAAATGATCCTTCACTATGTGCCAAGAATCTTTAAAGGATATCATGTCAAAGCAAAAACATTAATCCGCATTACAAGAAATGCAGATATTGATGCAGATGCTATGTATGATGAAGATCTTGATTATCGTGACTTTATGGTAGAATTGATTAAGAAACGAAAAAAATTAGCACCTGTAAGAATGGAACTTTCAAAAGAAATGGATGGAGAGATCATTGATCTTTTATGCGGGTATCTAGACCTTGATCCAGAATATGTATTTTATAATTACACACCATTAGATCTTTCTTTCATATTTACGATTCAGGATATTTTAAGAAGAGAGACAGATCTTTTCTTTGGCAAAAGAGTTCCGCAGAGATCTCCTCAATTTAATGAAGATGAATCGATCATGGATCAGATTGCGAAGAAAGACAAACTATTGTCTTATCCATATGAAAGTATGCGTCCGTTTTTAAAATTACTTCAGGAAGCTGCAGAAGATAAAGATGTAGTATCAATTAAAATGACATTATATCGTGTAGCAAAACAAAGTAAGATCATCGCATCTTTGATCGAAGCGGCTGAAAATGGAAAAGATGTCACAATTCTTGTGGAGTTAAAAGCAAGATTTGATGAGGAAAATAATATTGAATGGTCCAGACAGTTAGAAGATGCAGGGTGTAGGGTTATTTATGGATTGGATGGTTATAAGGTACATTCAAAACTTTGTCTGATCACAAGAAAGAAACAGGGAAAAGTTGGATACATAACACAGATCGGAACTGGAAACTATAATGAAAAAACAAGCCGTCTGTATACAGATTTATCTCTGATGACAGCGAATGTTGATATTGCGATGGAGGCAGCAGAAGTATTTCAGGCGCTATCTATGGGAGAGACTGTGGAATCCGTGGATCACTTGCTTGTTGCACCACATTGTCTGCAAAATAAAGTGATTCACATGATCGATCGGGAAATTGAACATGCGAAGATCGGAGAGTCAGCCTACATTGGATTAAAAATGAATTCTCTGACAGATAAAAAGATCATGCAAAAATTAGTGGAAGCTTCAAAAGCGGGAGTTAAAATTGATATGGTGATCAGAGGAATCTGTTGTCTGATTCCTGAAATCAAAGGAGAGACAGAGAACATCCATGTAAGAAGTATTGTTGGAAGATATTTAGAGCATTCAAGAATCTATATTTTTGGAACACGAGGAAGAGAAAAAGTATATATTGCGTCCGCCGATTTTATGACGAGAAATACACTGAGAAGAGTGGAGGTGGCAACTCCGATTTATGATCCAGATATTAAAATGCAGTTGATCGAAATGTTCATAACAATGCTTTCTGATAATCAAAAAGCAAGGGAAGAAGACAACAAAGGGAATTATAAAATTCCGAAAAATCAGGATACACCATTAAATTCACAGGAGTTCTTTTATGAACAGGCATATAGAAGTGCTGGGAATGTAAATCTTTAAAATATGGAAAGACTGCCTAGAATCTAAATGAAATTCCCCTAGATTTTACAAGCAAACTATGGCATAATAACATAGGTAAAAAAATAGAGGATTTAAAAACGCCAGAAAAGAAGTTGGCGGAAACGAATTAGAAAGGCACAATAACATGAGATATATTAGTGATTTACATGAAGGAGATCAGGTTTCCGAGATTTATTTATGCAAGACAAAATCCCCGGGAACATCCAAATTTGGAAAATCATATTATTCCCTGACATTACAGGACAAGACAGGAATGATCGATGGAAAGGTATGGGAACTTACCAATGCGATCGGACATTTTGAAGCGATGGATTACATTTTAGTCAGAGGACAGGTAACAAGCTATCAGGGTTCTAACCAGTTAAACATCCAGCAGATCAGAAAAGCTCAAGAAGGTGAATTTGACATGGCAGATTATATGCCAAGTACGAAGAAAGATATTGATGGGATGTTTAAAGAACTTCTTGCAATGATCAATAAGACAAAGAACCAGTATTTAAAACAGTTAGCAGAAAAGATTTTTATTGAAGACAAAAATTTTGCAAGAGAATTCAAAGTACATTCAGCAGCAAAAAGCGTACATCATGGATATATCGGAGGACTGTTAGAGCACAGTTTATCCGTAGCAAAGATCTGTGAAAGCTATGCAAGTCTGTATCCACAGTTAAACAGAGATCTGATCGTGATGTGTGCATTATGGCATGATATGGGAAAAGTCGAAGAATTATCAAGTTTTCCAGAGAACGATTATACAGATGAAGGACAGTTAGTTGGACACATCGTAATGGGAGCGATCAAATTAGATCGTCTGATCCGCGAGATTCCAGGTTTCCCACCAAAACTTGCGAATGAAGTAAAACATTGCATGTTGGCACATCACGGAGAATTAGAATTCGGATCTCCAAAGAAACCTGCATTATTAGAAGCAATCGCTTTGAGCCAGGCAGATAACTTAGATGCCAAGATGGAAACATTTGCAGAGATCATGGAGAAACAGAAAGAAGATCAGGAATGGTCAGGATTCCAGCGTCTCCTAGACACAAGAATCCGTAAAACATCAATCTAATAAACAGACATCAGTTAACCGATCACAAAGATACAGAGGTGCGTATGGAATTTAAGAAAAATCAGATCGTAGAACTCTATATCGATGACATTGGAAACGAAGGAGAGGGCATCGGCCATATAGATGGTTATGCCCTCTTTTTAAAAGATGCGGTCATCGGAGACAAAGTTCGAGCAAAGATCATCAAAACAAAGAAAAATTACGGCTTCGCAAGAGTGGAAGAAGTCTTAGAAGCATCCAAAGACAGAGTAACTCCACGATGCCCAAAGGCAAGACAATGCGGAGGCTGCACATTACAGCATTTAGCTTATGAAAAGCAGTTAGAATATAAATTTAACAAAGTAAAAAACTGTTTAGAAAGAATCGGAGGTTTAGAAAACATCGAAGAAAAAATGGAACCGATCCTTGGAATGGAAGAACCATTTTACTATCGAAATAAAGCCCAGTTTCCAGTCGGATATGACAAAGAAGGAAATCTGATCACAGGATTTTATGCAGGAAGAACACATCATATTATTGACTGTACACATTGTATGATCCAGCATCCAGTTAACGAACAGATTTTACTAAAGGTCTTAGACTACATGAAGAAGAATAACATTACAGCCTATGATGAAAAGACTCATAAAGGCCTTGTTCGCCATATCGTAACAAGAGTCGGATTCAAAACAGGCCAGATCATGGTCTGTCTTGTTGTAAATGGAAGTAAAAAGAATTTAAAAAATTTAGATAAGCTCGTCGATTCCTTGACTGAAATCAAAGGAATGACAAGCATCTGTGTAAATATCAATAAAGAAAAGACAAACAGAATTCTGGGAAGCAGGATTGAAGAAGTCTATGGTAAACCATATATTTACGATTACATCGGTAATGTAAAATATCAGATCGGACCATTATCCTTTTTCCAGGTTAATCCAACACAGACAAAAGTGCTATATGAAAAAGCAATGGAATATGCAGACTTAAAAGGCGAAGAAACGGTATGGGATCTTTACTGCGGAATCGGAACAATCTCATTATTCCTAGCTCAGAGAGCAAAGAAAGTCTACGGAGTAGAAATCGTCAAAGAAGCCATTGACGATGCAAAATTAAATGCCAAGATGAATGGCTTTGACAATGCAGAATTTTTCGTAGGAAAAGCAGAAGAAGTACTACCAAGAGAATACGAGAAAAATGGAGTTTATGCAGACACGATTGTTGTCGATCCTCCAAGAAAAGGATGCGATGGGAAGCTGTTAGAGACAATGGTGAAAATGGCACCAAAACGCATTGTATATGTAAGCTGCGATCCGGCAACTTTGGCAAGAGATCTGAAGGTATTGTCAGGGGAAGGATATGAAGTTGAGAAGGTTTGTGCAGTGGATCAGTTTAGCCATAGTTCACATGTTGAAACTGTGGTTAGGTTGAGAAAAAGTAAATTTTAATTTGTGGTTGATGACGGAAATTATTGGTGGAATATTATAAAAAGGGTTATCTGTCTGCGATGCGCTCTCGCTCGACTCACACGCAGCTGTACTAAGCTCCTGAATGGTCTAACGACCATCCAGGAGCTTAGTGCAGGCGTGTTCCTACGGTCGCAAATCACAATTTACTCCCCAAAACTTATCCCAATGGTTTTAGCATCCTTGATCATCTGACACTTCGGATCAACATATTTCAATTTTCCGGCGACATCAGACAAAGGAACTTTCTTTGTATCTCCATTAACAATTCCAACCATATAACCATACTCTTTATTAAGGATCAGTTCAGCAGCATATGCACCAACTCTAGTAGCAAGTACACGATCGTAAGCACAAGGAGATCCGCCACGTTGTGTATGACCTGGAACTGTGACTCGGATCTCACGTCCTGTTTTTTCTTCTAATTGAGCTGCAATCTCATAAGCAACAGAAGGATATCTCCGTTCAGCAAGTTTTGCTTTATACTGTTTCTTCTTTAACTTCGCATCTTCTTTAGAAATTGCACCTTCTGCAACAGCGATAATAGAAAATCTTTTTCCAGCTGCGAAACGATTTTCAACGACTTCTGCTACTTTATTAATATCATAAGGGATCTCCGGCAGCAAAATCACATCGGCTCCACCAGCAATTCCGGCGTGTAAAGTAACGTGTCCAACTTTATGCCCCATAACTTCAATAATGAAAACACGACTGTGTGAAGAAGCAGTTGTATGAATGCGATCAATTGTATCCGTTGCAATATCAACAGCACTCTGAAATCCAAAAGTCATTTCTGTTCCCCAGAGATCGTTGTCGATTGTTTTTGGAAGTGTCACAACATTTAAGCCTTCTTCGCGAAGCATATTTGCAGTTTTGTGAGTTCCATTTCCACCAAGAACCACAAGGCAGTCAAGCTTATATTTACGATAATTCTTTTTCATGGCTTCCACTTTATCAAGACCATTTTCATCAGGAATACGCATTTTCTTAAATGGTTGTCTGGAAGTCCCAAGAATTGTACCTCCACGGTTTAAGATTCCAGAAAAATCATCTGGTGTCATACGGTCAGCAATATCGTAGATCAGACCTTTATATCCATCGCGGAAACCATAGATCTCCAGATCATTTCTCTTTACACTTAAACCTTTTATTACACCACGCATGGCAGCATTCAATGCCTGACAGTCGCCGCCACTGGTTAAAATTCCAATTCTTAACATGAAATTATCTCCCTTCTGGTTTTATATTTGTATTTAAACCATCTAACATTAGTTAACTACTATTTTAACATATAATTATATACAAAAATTATAAAATTTAGTAAATAAAACGTTAAGA
>ERZ840057.1316-NODE-1316-length-21345-cov-24.469939_pt1 | contig 21345 bp, 21 predicted proteins | sample MGYA00519907_ERZ840057 | MGnify/ENA primary metagenome ERZ840057 (study PRJEB31850, sample SAMEA3708862) | human gut metagenome | biome: human gut; feature: human-associated habitat; material: faeces | place: China | collected 2014 ...
GTCAGCTGCTGGTCATGACCAACGCTGATAACCCGCGCGACGCACAGCAGGCAGTGGATCTGGGTGCTGAGGGCATCGGCCTGTGCCGTACCGAGCACATGTTCTTCGCAGAGGATCGCATCAAGGCTGTGCGTGAGATGATCTGCGCACGTACCGTGGAAGAGCGCGAAGCTGCTCTGGCCAAGGTCGAGCCGTTCCAGCAGGGTGACTTCGAGGCCATGTACCGCATCATGGGTGAGCGCCCGATGACCATTCGTTATCTGGATCCGCCTCTGCACGAGTTCCTGCCCACCAAGGACGAGGACATCAAGGAGCTGGCTGCCGATATGGGCATGACCTTCGATGATCTGAAGAACGTGGTTGCTTCTCTGCACGAGTTCAACCCCATGATGGGTCACCGCGGCTGCCGTCTGGCTGTCACCTACCCCGAGATCGCAGCTATGCAGACCCGCGCTGTCATCAAGGCAGCTCTGAACGTCTCTGCTGAGACCGGCTATATGATCACCCCGCACATCATGATCCCGCTGGTCGGCGAGGTCAAGGAGCTGAAGTTTGTCAAGGACGTTGTGGTCAAGGTCGCCGACGAGCTGATCGCTGCTGCAGGCGTTGAGATGAAGTATCAGGTCGGTACCATGATCGAGATCCCCCGTGCAGCCCTGACTGCCGGCGAGATCGCCAAGGAAGCCGAGTTCTTCAGCTTCGGCACCAACGACCTGACCCAGATGACCTTCGGCTTCAGCCGTGATGACGCTGCCAAGTTCCTGGGCGCATACTACGAGAACAAGATCTACGAGAGCGATCCGTTCCAGCATCTGGATCAGATCGGCGTTGGCAAGCTGGTCAAGATGGCTGCCCACGACGGCCGCGAGACCCGTCCTGATCTGGGTCTGGGCATCTGCGGCGAGCACGGCGGCGACCCCACGAGCGTGGAGTTCTGCCACAACGTTGGTCTGGACTACGTCAGCTGCTCTCCCTTCCGTGTGCCTATCGCCCGTCTGGCTGCTGCCCAGGCTGCTATTAAAAAACCGAGAGCATAAGGATTTTATAGCGAATTATCGTTAAAAATCAGGCATAAAATAAGGCTCACCGTCAATTTTGGCGGTGGGCCTTATTTATTTGCTCATGTATGAGGTGAATTGCGTTTAACACAGGGCCGCTTTCCAGAACCATCACAGATACACCTCCACAGTCAGGTCGGTCCACGCTGCACGGCGGAACTGGTGGGGCATCTTGTTGGCTTCCCGGTAACGCTTGGCGGTTTCAAAGTCGATGGTGAAGGTGAGGATGGGCTTTTCCGATACAACCATCAGATCAGTGCGCTCCTCTTTGGACTTCTTGCAGCCGGTGTTCAGCTTCCAGCGGTAGGAGTAATCGGCAATGGGGGTGACCACTTCAATGAACTGGTCGATCAATTCGGGAGCAAGACAGGCACCGTGCACATCGACCTTCTGAGAAAGAAAATCGTAGATCTCTTTCATGTCCGAAGAAACCGTCTGCGGTTCGGGCGCAGGGGAGAGGGCTTTCAGTTCCTGCTCCAAGCGGGCAATCTCGTCATCAGCCTGTTTGTAGAGGGCTTGGTATTCCTCTCTTGGCAGTTCGCCGTCTGCACGCATGGCAGCGTAGTTCAGCTTGCGCTTTTTGATTTTTTCGATCTTGCTCTGAATCGGTGCAGCGGACATTCGTGTGGCGGCTTTTCCGTTCTGGCAGCTTTCAATCATCTTGCAGGCACGAAGAATGGCTTTATTCTGATTTCCCCAGACCTTTTCAAAGATCTTCTTCGCCATCAGTTCCAGCTTCCACTCCGGGATAGAAATGGCATCACAACTGAGCTGTTGGGTCATGTTGTGCTCCAGAACAAAGGAACGGGTCGGGTTGACGGTTCGCATATTGCACTGGTAGCCAAAGACTGGCGTTCCGTCCTTCAGTTTGCGCCAGTTGAAAATGCGGTAGGAAGAACCGCAGCGGCAGCGAAGTTTTGACACCCACAGGTTCTTGGTAGTTCTGGCTCCTTTGCGCCTTGTTTCTCCATCAGGAAGGCGCAGGCTGGAAATACGGGACTTGCGGATGCGCTCACATTCATGCCAGAGGGCTTCTGATATGATGGGTTCAAAGTTGCCTTTTACATAGACGAAGGACGTTTCGTCCAGATTGTTGATGCGTTTCTTTTCAAGATAGTTGTTGACCTTGGACTTGTTGTAGCAGACATAGCCCATATACGTTGCGTTACGAAGAATACGGCTGATCTTTGTGCAGGACCAACTGACGTTTCCGTGCCCATCCTTACGACCCAGCCGGGAAAGTTCATTGACGATCGCCTTTTCCCCGTAGCCCTGAGAATAGAGCGTGAAAACCATTCGTATGGTTGCAGCCTGTTCCTCGTTGATAACGTATGTACGGTTGACCTTATCCCGGTCATAGCCGATAATGTTGCCGCTGCCGTAAAGCACGCCGTTCTGCCGGCTTATCTTCTGCCCGGCAAGAACACGCTCTGAGATCTTGCGGCTTTCCTCCTGTGCCATGGTTGCCATGATGGAAAGCCGGAGTTCGCCATCGCCGTCCATCGTCCAGATGTTGTCGGATACAAAAAAGACCTCTACGCCGAAATTGCGGAGTTCACGGGTGAGCTGAAGGGTATCGACGGTGTTGCGGGCAAAGCGGCAGACCTCACGTGTAACGATCAGATCGAATTTTCCGCATTTGGCATCGGAAAGCATTTTCATAAAGGCCGGGCGCTTTTTTGCTGAGGTTCCGGTGATGCCCTCGTCGATGTAGCGGTCAACGACCTGCCAGTTGGGATGATACCGAAGCTGGTCATCGTACCACTGCATCTGATTTCCGAGTGCATCGACCTGTGCTTCATGCTGGGTGGAAACACGACCGTAAAAGACAATGCGGCGGTCACGGTCTTTGTCCAATGGGAATTGCCCAAAGTACATTCTTTGTGTGATGTTCATATCGCTGTACCTCCTTTGCCCGTAGTATAGAAGATTGCGAAGGGAATATGTAGGATGTCGCCGGTGTCAGCGACATCCTTGACATTACGCTGCATATCTGCTAAGAACCTGGTGATAGACCTCAGCAGAGATCAGGTCGTTGTCGAATAAAATGGAAATCAGCTTCAGTGCAGTTGCATCAATGCTGAAAACATCGGGAGGAACAGCGGGGGAAAGGGGAGCGTAGGCGTCCTTGTTGATATTATCGACCTCCGTTCAGATCCAGACTGTTCATCAGGGCTTCGTTGATCTGGTACATCTCGTCCGGCGTAGTCTGCCCTAGGAGCCGCTGTATGCGTTCTTTATCAATGGTGAAAATCTGTTCCAGCAGCACCATAGAGGGCCTTGAAAACGCTGGATTTCGGTCAATGAGAACATGGGTGGGCTGGTTTGGCTTTTTGGAAACCTTTGAGGTCACAGCAGCCACGATCACAGTCGGCGAGAATTTGTTTCCGGTATTATTTTGAATCACAATAACAGGACGTTTACCTCCTTGCTCGGAGCCATAGTGCGGGGCGAGGTCTGCATAGTAGATCTCGCCCCGGAGAAAACCAAAGTCTTTTGTTACATATACGGTGGCGGTCAACCCCCTTTTCCTTATGTAGGCAAAAGCCGCCCTTGCGGACGGCTTCTGCGATGTGAAAGGAGACCTGCATGAAGAAGTAAATTCACTGCTTGATGGGAAGATTGAAGCGGCGGCTGGAGCCGTTGTAGGTGCGAAGGATCAGCATCATATACTTGTAGCTGACGGTGCCGCTCAGGGATTTCTCATCCCGCACCAGCGTCATAGGGTGAATGGCTTGCAGACGCTTCACCAGACGCTCCGGGTCATACTCGCCCTGATACAGAGCCACAAAGCGAACCATGCCCTGCAGGATGCCGGAGCGGAGGGAATCGGGGTCACCCTCCCAGCCCTTTGCCAGCATGGTCAGGGCTTCTTTGTAGAGGTCTGCGCCGTAGGTCTTGTACTCCTTGAAAGCCGTGCGGATGCAGATGATCTTCCACGGGGCACGGTAGCTGTCCAGACCAAGCTGCAGACCTGTGCTTTCGGTGGCTTTCACGAATGCGAGAGATTCCGGGTCTTTGCCCACCAAAGCGGCGCGCAGTTCTGCACCAGCGGTCAGCGGCGTGGAAACGCCCGTCTGCCGGGAAAACAGCATGGCTTCTTCTTCCTCTGTCAGTCCCTCATACACCTTGCAGATGATCGGAAGATCCTGCCCGCCGTTCATTGCCCGACGGGTCACGATGGTATGCTGACCGTCAAAGACGAAGTAGTGACCGTCCCGGTAGCTGACCTTGGGCGGGTTGGCAATCAGTTCGGTGAACTCCGCCGACATCTTTTCGACATTCGGGATGTTCAGCTTGCGCTGATATTCCGCAGGGATTTCGAGAAAGGCACTGTTGATGACCTTTTCTTCGTAAGGCCGCTGAGCGAAAAGAGCTTCGATGATGGCTTCATCGGTGATTTCGGGCATGATCTCAGGCATGGTGTTGACGCAGTTCATATTCTTCATAGCAGTTCCTCCATCTTATCTTCCAGATTTTTCAGGTAATCTCTTAGCTTCTGAATCGTTCGTCCTACGGATGCACGGTTCTCTGCATCGGACAGAATGTCGGGATATTCCCGGAAAACGCTTTCCCAGCGGCGCATCATACTGTTGGCGGCTCCCGATACTTCGCAAAGCATCGCAGTCCCATCGGCAAGTCGTTTGGGTACATAGCGGCTGTTTGCGATTTCAAGAATCTGCTGACGGTCGATTTTCAACGGTTCATTCACTCTTTGTGGAAAAGTCTGTTCCTGCGGAGCCGGAGTGTGAACCAGTTCTTCGTCCGTGGATTCTTCCTCGGATGTACTGGCATTGGGCAGCGGTGCAGCTACGGCTGGGGGAGCTTTCTGCTTTTGTGCAGGCGGTTTTGGGGGCTTCGGCTTGCAAATCTCAGCCACCAATGCCGGACGTTCTTCGGGAGGGGCACGGGCAACAGATGCAATCTCGGCGGCGGTCGGCTTGACCTCGCCGGAAAGCACTTTCTGGCGTGTGCCGGGAACAGCTTCTTCGGCAACATCCACACCTTTTGCAAAATGTTCAGCCCTTCGTACAAAGCTGTCTGTCGTATTCGTTTCACGAGCGATTCGTTCACGAGTCTTTTCGGGTTTTATCAGGTGGTCAAAATGACCACCTGATTTTGCCGCAGGGCTTTTTCGATCACCGCCATTAACGCATTTTTCGGCTTCATACTGTTTCCCGATAAGGTACTTCTTCTGTTCCGGGGTGAGATTGCGCCGCCCCAGCTGATTCTTGCAAATCCAGATGATGGCTTCATAGCGGTTTGCAAACTCCGTTTCGTGAACGGTGAACGGGATTTCCGGGTGCTTCTTGGCGATGATGAAACGGTTGTGTCCGTCCACGATCAGCCCCTCCCACACGATGATGGGATTGATGATGCGTCCATCCCGCAGGATGTTGGCTTCCAGCTGGTTCAGTTCTTCAAAGGTAAGCGGCGGGATCTTGCCCTGAAACTCTGGGTCGATCTTAAGCGCAGATAAGTTCATCATCGAACCGTCCTTTCTTCGTGTAGGTGGATTTCGGGCTGGTGGGCTGGATGTAGTAGTCGTAGCCGAAGCTGGTCTGGCAGTAGGTGCAAGGCTCCTTGGTGAGCTGATAGGGGTCTGCACGGCGGACACGGATGCCACGAGTGTTCCGAAAGGCATTCAGGCAGCGGGGGCAGAGGGTGGTCAGGGTCGATTCATCGGTCTTGTGGGTAAAAGTACGGCTCATAATCATTTCCTCCGTTTCGTATGGGTGAGTGTTCGGTATGGAAAAAGCCCGCCGCCAAGGTTTCGAAGAATCCCGGTGGTGGGCTTTGAAGTTTTGCTTTAAGTTTTTCCAACCTATTTGTCCTCGACGCCCGTTGGATTTGGAATGCACCTCGGTAAGTGGGGACTTGCACCCACACTCCACATTGGCTTCTTCAGCCACCCCGTCTTCTTTATGACCGGGCCGCGAGTTACGGAAGTTTCATTATTTTGTCCGAGGGAATGATATTCAGTTTTCAAGGTACGTTTTACAGCTTTGGGGTTCTCCCCGTCTGGGGTGTTGCCCTTGCTGTGACCATAGTGTACCTGAAAATCGAACACATTCTTAGGACACGTTACGTCCTATTTTGAGGCTTTTTTCATTTTGTTTTGTAGAAAAATCGGACACGCTATGTCCGGCTTTTCGTAGACACGTCGGATATTTTTGCGCAAAAAAGGAGCCGAGAACTGCTTCTCGGCTCCTTTAGGTAATGCTTATGCTTCCAGTTCGTCCATCAGACTATTCAGAGTCATCTTGAATTTCTGGATGTTCTGATGTTGCTTTTCAATCAATGCGCTCAGCTCCCTTTCCCGTGGAGTTTCTGTCACGCCGCAAATCAAAAAGTCCAGTGTGGTTTTCAAAGATACTGCCACTTCTACCAGCAGGTCTATCGAAGCGGCACATTCTCCCCTCTCGATTCTTCCCAAATGGCGGTCACTGATGTTCAGCTTTATGGCAAACTGTTCTTGCGTAAGCCCGTGGGCTTTGCGGGCCTTTTGGATACGTTTTCCGGTGGCGTGAGCATCAAAGTACATAAGCCAGCCCTCCGACCAAACGGCGCAGCAACCAATCGCCACACCAAGGGGTCAGAGCGCAGGCAGACATTCGTTCGCGGCGGGTCGGTTGCTCGCCGGGACTGGATTCGTACTCAATCAATCTTCTTTTCATAGTTTTTCTTCGTCCTTTCCTTTGTCGATTATGGCAATGTTATGGGGCGGAGCATGGAGAATGCACGGTGCAATCCTCCATGATAGTAAAAGGGAAAATCCCTGTTGCTATCCATGATGAAAGAAATAATGTGTTGGCTCACGAAATGGTGCTCTAGCGTTGAAGTAAGAAGACTCCGTCCAACTCTTTAGGGAATCGTACTTGTTTTTTCTACTTTCTTGTAGAGTATATTTTCTTCTTTCTGCAGCGGAACTGGACGTATCGGCTGATATGTCCAGCCGATACAGTCTGGAGGCCATCCCTCCATATCTCGCCTAATCATAACATTGATTGTCGTCTGAATTGCTTTTTTGGTATTGTACTTCATAAAATCACCGTTCCTTGGTTTTGTGTAAATTCGCCGCAACTAGTGTTATTGCATCTGCTGCTAGTGCAGCGACTAATCCATTTTCCATTGTTCTAGTGTGACAAAAAATACACAGCAAGCATAGAATATCCATTCCGATGAGAACCTTGCGTATTTCCTTTTTCATTGCGTTCATTTCGTCTACTGTCAAATGGATTTGTTCGTTGTTGACAGGAGCAAACTTGAAAATTGTCAGATTTGAGAAAATAATGATGAATACAAGTCTTTCCATGGATATATTTTGTACTACAAATATAGAACCGCATTCGATAAGAAGAGATACAATTAGACACTTAATATATGTTTTCGCATGATACCCATTTGTCCTGCGGCGTAGTACAAGAAATCCAAGAGTAAAACATAGTGTACATCGGAATCCAAACAACCGAGTACCAATCGAAATCAATACTACCCATGTGGAAAATGTCACTAGTTTTTTTTCAATGCTGTACACACACCACTCAAACATTCCCTGTTCGACAAGCTCGTTCTTTACACAAAAATCTGCGATTTTTTTTGCAACTTCATCCATTGGAGATTCCTACCATCGAGAGCATTTTTACTTGTTTTAAACACTATATTCTTCTCTACGTCCATGATTTTGTAACAAAATCGGGTTTCGATGTCACAAAATAGGCTATGTTTCAATTTCTCCGGTAAATTGAAACCATCCATCTGTGTAGTCCATGACAAAGTCTGCATGATATTTATTTAGAATAAGTTTTATATTGGAAAGTCCAAATCCATGAAGACTTGCATTCGGTTTCGTTGTCTGGATCGTGTCATTTTTTATCTTGACCGGAAGTGTCGTATTTCGGATGGAAAACAAAAGGCTTCGTTTTAACACAACTGAGACCCGAATCACTCTATTACCATCGACTTTTTCACATGCTTCAATTGCATTATCCAGCAGGTTGGAGAACAAAACGACCATATCGGACACGTCAAACGGAAGCGTCGATAGATCATTCAGCTCAAAGTCGATGTCGATTCCCTTCCGGATTGCTTCGGTTGCTTTCGTATTGAACAGCGCATCCAAAATCGAATGATGAGAATTGACCAAGAACAATCGATCTGTTTGTTCTTTAGTCACAGAATTCAGATATTGCTCTGCCGCATCGTACTCCTGATTTTGCAAAAGACCTTGAAGTATGTTGAGGTGTGCCCGAAAGTCGTGCACCTTATGGCGTTGAGCCGTATAGAGCTGACTTGCCGCTTCCATATTTTTAGCCTGAAACTGGAGCTGTTGTTCCAGTGCCAAAACTCTTTCCTGATTTTCAGCCGTCTTTTCCATCCGTTCCAAAAGATACAGAACCGCCACATTGGCCGCAAAAATCGACCCACATGCAGCAGCGACCACCGCTTCGCTTGCGTCCTTTCCAGTTGTCATGTACAGCAAAAGTACAAGCATCACAAACGATGTACTCGGAAACAAAAAGTAGAGCAATGATTGTACGCTAGTCAGGTTGTTGGACTTCTTCGAAAGCCTTCTTTGCCTCATGACCTTTCGGAATGTAAATGTTAGAAAAAGTTCTGCCGAATAATTGATTCCTCCATAGACAATCGCAAGTGGAAAGTTTGAGCGAAAAGCCTCTCCGTCCATCCCACAGATGAAAGCGCCCATCATACCAAGGCCAAAAGACAGGTAATAGGTCACAAGGTACTCTATGCAAACCAAAAGCAACAGCATGGAATTGGAAATCTCTTTGTATAATACCCTTGCGCTTATTGTGTACGCCAAAATGATCATGCCGATTTTGATGGCCGGATCTCGCCCGAAGAATACAAACGGAACCTGCAGCACCCAACAAAGCAGCGCAATAAAACACCCAACGCCCAGTTTGAATTTCCAATTATCCCAGCGTCGGGTGGCAAACGCATCCAGAAAGAATATAAGCGAAAGCGTATCAACTACGGTATAAAGAATGCTCAAAAAATCGCCCATCGATTTTTCCCTCTCCACTTCAGGTACTGCTGTTTCAATGTCTTGTGATTTTTAGCACTGGAAGGCAGAACGATTCCACCGTACAAGCTCACTTTTTCGTATTGGAGCTGTTCTATATACTCCATGTTTACCAAAAAGGACTTTTGGACTCGCAGGAATCCAAGAGCCTCCAGCTTTTCTGACAAATCTGTCATATTACCATAAAATCGATATTCCTCTCGGTCATCGTTGATCAGATGCATCGTAACAACTCGCAGGTTTGATTCCAGATACAGAATATGGCTCACTGGGATATCGATCAATTCCGCATTGACAGAGATCGTAATGATTTGTTTTTCCCGAACCACTTCCCTGACTGCGTCCTCAAAATAGGATACCAGTCTTTCCTGCATGTCACTTTTCAAAAGATACCTAAACGCCTGTACCTCAAACCCTTCCGGCGCATACTGGATGAAGTTCGTCAGAAAAATGATAACGATTCCTGGATTTTCTTGCCGAAGTTTTCTTGCCAGATTAATGCCATTTAGCTTCTCCATGTCGATATCCAGAAATGCAATATCGTACGAATCATAGTCTTTAATCGCGCACGGATCATCAAATGCATGGATTTGCGCATGGATTCCGTTTTCCATACAATGTTCTTGAAGTAAGGTCGATACCTGCTCGACAATCTTCATCTCATCATCACAGACCAAAAAATTCATTTCAAATTTCCTCCAAGAGAATCTGACCAGCTTTTTGCCACTCAAGATAATGCAGCCCTTTCTAAAAGTCAATTGTATTTCGAGATAATCGAACTTTTACAATATTATAATACGATTATATCGAAACCGCAAATAGTACACTCTATAATGATAGGAGTGGACGAAAGTGGAATATTATCTCGGTGAAAAACTCAAATCGTTGCGCGAAAGCCGCAATTGGACACAAGCTGACTTGGCCAAACGATTGAACAAAGCTGTTTCAACAATCAGCGGGTATGAAAGCGATGCTCATGCAATCCCGTTGGATGTACTTTCTAGCATTGCTATGTTATTTGGTATTTCTGCTGATGAACTTCTTGGTCTTGAAAAAAGCGATTCACTTTCATTGTCAGGTCTTGAACCTGCGCAGAAAATCATTTTGGAGGATTTACGCAGGGAATTCTTAGCGCCAAGTCAGCGCGGGAAAGATTTTTCACCACAGCAAATGAAAATCCTTCATGATATCATAAAAGCTTTTTCTTAGTTGAAAGGCATTGAGCCAGTTTTCAGTTACTGGCTCAATGCCTTTTTTGTTGCCTTTTCATGACAGAAAATCCGTTTTTCGTTACCATAGTGTAGACTTTCTTGTGGTAAGGGAGTAGAACAAAACCACCTTCGCGCATTATAAAATATCAAGGAGTATAGTTATGAAAGTATCGCAATATAACAGCATCTATGATTTTCCAAGCAATCCTTCACAGAAATTGATGTTCAACGCAAAATCGCTCGCACTTGCGCTCGTTGATTGTTCTAAAGTCGAACAGTATGAAAATTATTGCCAGACTCACGAAGAAATCCCGGATGAGGCGTTTTTGAACGACTTGAAAACCGGTGGATTTCTCATCGATGATTCCATTGACGAAAAAGCTATTTTGAAGTATGAGCAGCTTTGCTCTCGGTACAGTCGTTCACATCTATCACTAGTAATTGCCGCCACATCAAATTGCAATTTCCGGTGTGTGTACTGCTACGAAAGATCAGTACTTCGCGCATCTACCATGTCCGAAGCCACTCAAGAGGCCATCGTTAAATTTGTTGAATCTGAAGCTCCTCATCTTGAGAGTTTCACAGTAACATGGTATGGTGGAGAGCCTCTCCTTGCACTTGATATTATTGAAAGCCTTTCCTTAAAATTCATCGACATCTGCAAGAAGAATGACATTGCCTACGGTGCGACAATTGTAACGAACGGCTATTTGCTGAATTGCGCAGTTGTTGAAAAGCTGAATACCCTTTATGTAAACCAATATCAAGTCACTTTGGATGGTCGAAAGGAAATTCATGATTGCAGCCGTCCTTTAGCTAATGGTGGCGGCACTTACGACGTTATTACTCAAAATTTGATTGATGTCAAAGATGTGATTCCATCGGTATCTCTCCGCATCAATACCGGCAGGCACAATGTCGATCAAGTTCATGAAATTTTCGAGTGGGTAAAAGATAATGGTTTGAGTGAAAAGGTTTTCCCATACCTCGGAAAAATCACCAGCACTGGTAAAGAAGATCCGACCACCTCTATGTGCTTAAACACCGATGAATTCGTTGAAGCCAGAATTAAAATGATCAACGGTGAAACTGCAAATCTGCAACGGAATAATTTTTATCCCACACCTGTCAGATGTTACTGTGGTGCAGATTCCAACAATGTGTTCGTCATCGACTCCGATGGTTCTCTCTATAAATGCTGGGATGACATTGGTCATATTGAGCGGGCTGTTGGCAACATCAACACGAATATTGAGTATAATAGCACTCTGTTCTCCTATATTCAGTACTCTGCTGTTGATGATCCGGACTGTAGCGACTGTGCCGTTCTTCCGATTTGCATGGGTGGTTGCCCACATCGCCGTGTACAATCGTTGCCCGACAGGTGCAGTGAATTCAAGGATCACCTTGAAGAATTTCTGCTTATAACGGCGGATAATGTCATCAAGGCACGCAGCAAGGAAAACGAAAATGTTCAAGCAGTGTGAAAAGTATTTTCGTGCGCATTGTCACGTTCTTGTAGTACTAGTGCTCTTGAGCATTTTGGGTACTGCTGTATCTATCGTTTCTCCCTACATAACCGGAAATATCATCACTGATATTTCATCCGGTCATTCACTTTTCCCTATTCTTCACAAATGTAAGGTTCTTCTCCTTCTTTTTCTGCTTTCACACGCGATGGGTGTTTTTAGCAGTGTTTTGAAGCTAAAGATAGAACTCTCTATGGGAAAAGAATTCAATTGCGATGTCATTTTCCATATACAAGATCTCCCTTACTCTTATATCCAAAGTCAAAACCTTTCTGCGCTGAATCAAGCCGTCAACCAAGATACGAATACTATCATTGCTTTTTGTATTGATTTAGTCTTAACTGTTACAACGAAGATCCTCAATGTTCTTTGTATTCTTTTCCTCTGTTTTTCATTGAACATCGAAATGTCCTTAATCATCGTAATTTCTTCGATTTTGTACACCCTTCTTTACCTTGTTTTAAAGAAGAAGTTGTATGCAACTCGGAAGAATTTGCGGATTTGCGAAAGCAACTTCTTCGCAAAGTTGTTCGAACAGCTCGAGTTTATCTATTTCATTAAAACCAATTCTATTGAAAGCTCCTTTCGAAAACGAGTCGATGATTCTTTTGCTAAATTCACTTCCGCCAAAGTCAACGATTCCTATCTCCAATATCTAATTTCGGTACTTCAAAGCAGCATTTCGTTGCTCTCTCAACTCATCCTTCTCATTGTCGGCGCTCAGTGTGTCTATAATGATAAAATCACAATCGGACTGTTAATCACCTTTTCCACATACTTTTCCCAAGTTCAAAATGGAATACTTTACTTTTTAAATCTTGGTTCAAGTTATCAAAACGCCCGTGTTTCCAGCCAACGAATACATGATATCCTTTCAAAAAGTAAAGAACCTTCTGGACACAAAAAGTTTTCGCCACCTCTTTCCGTCAGCTGCAAGAATTTATCCTTTACATTTTCTGATGAAAATCGTTTTTTATATGAAAATGTGTCATTTTCGCTTCAACCCGGTAAAATTTATGGCTTGTCCGGAAAGAACGGTGCTGGAAAAACAACCTTTATCAACATTTTACTTGGCTTGTACAATGACATCATCCCTCGCGACATGATTTCTTTCAACGGTATTGATATCCACGATATTGATATTCATTGGCTCCGGGAGAAAATTTCTTATGTAAGCCAAGAAAGCACGATTGTTCCTGCCACCTATCAAGACAATCTTCTTTTTTTGCCAGAAGGTAATTTTCCCTCGAAAATCAATGCAGATAGGATAATTCATCTTCTGAATGCCAAAACATTGAACCCCTCAGACTTCATAGCTTCAAGCTCATTATCTGGTGGTGAAGCCCGAAAAATCTGTTTGTTAAGATCGTTTCTAAAGGATTCTGATTTTCTAATCCTTGATGAACCCGATGCATCCCTCGATCAGGAAAGTTGCTTACAGCTCGTCAAGCACTTACAGCAACTCAAGTCGAAAAAAACCATTCTATTAGTTTCGCACAATCCTATCTTTGTCAATTGCTGTGATGAAATCATCTGTCTCTAATTTTTATACAGGATGGAGGGGATGGAGTATTTTGCGCAAGAAGTTTCTCATTTTTGTAGTTACCCTTGTCATCATTTTAGCTCTTGCATTTGAATTTTATCCATGTAAATCTCAAGTCATTGATCTTTCCACCGGTTCCGGGCTTTCTAAAATGCTCCGCTATGATGACGCTCAAGTCTATATCTTTGGTGAAGCCCATAGAAAGGTTGAATATCAAAAGTTCCGCAACGTTCTGTTCGAGTACCTTGTGAAAGAAAAAGGTGTACGTGTTTTCGTGGAGGAATCCGGATACGCTACCGCTTTTCTTTGTAATGAAACCGTGCAGGGAAGGCTCCTCTTTTCCGACTGGCTTGATCGGTGTATGGTATCCCAAGCAGACTATGAGCTATTCCAATGGATAGCGGATTGGAATCACAACAAAGAAAACACTGATAAAATTTCAATCATCGGAATCGACATCACCGATGATATTGGTAATATTCAAACTCTTTGTCAGTATCTATTAAAGAATCGTGATCTTTCCAACACCGATGCGCAAATGCGATTTCTTTTGACTGCGATCCAAGAGCTGAATTCTTTCAGTTCCTTGGCGCTTCAAACTTTTCAAGATGAACTTTTTCCACAGTTGATCGAGTTGTATCAGACAAATCCTGCACAGCTCAAAGCCGTACTGGGCGATCAAATAATCCCTCTGGACCGTGCCATTTTAGGCTGGACGGAAGCTCAAGAAAAACTGAGGCTCAAAGAGGAAGTGGAACAACTAGGTGGTCCCGATGATTTATATCGGGAGAATTGCCTGTATGAACACTTCATGTGGGAATATGAGCAAAACCCGAATGCAAAATATTATGGACAGTTTGGTGGGGCACACGTTTTGCTATCCAACTATTCCGGAAAGGTCTATCGTGTACAAAACTCTTTTGTGACCCGCCTTGCGGAGACTGACACGCCGTTGAATGGAAAACTGACCGTCATAGATGGCTGCCTGACGTTTGAAATCGGTGATTTGGGAAAATCGGATATGAACAAAACAACGCTTTACAATACTGCCCGTGCCGGATCTCCGATTCATAAGATGAACAAATTTTATATGAATAGTTCTGCGCCGGATGTAAGCTATGCGCAGTATGTGTTGCTGTTTGAGCATCCAAATAGTTTGACTGCTGCAAAAGAGTATTCTGGATCATACTGGAAGTGGCACTAAGCGTTTGATTTATCATGTTTTAAAAGGAGAAAAATATGGAATTTTTAATTATGCCATTTAGCGACGATGGCGGGATCGATGAAGGTTGCAACTACTGCGGACAGTGTATATGTAATGCTGGATCTTGTTACAACAAAACAGGCCCTTCGATTTGTACAAAATGCATTGCTAACTGTTCTAAAGACTGTTGGGATCTTGTTTGTGGTAGAGGCGTAGCACGTAGAATTACCATGTGATTTTTTAATATGGCAGTTTTTTTATTAGCGCTTTGAAGTTACAGATGAAACTCTTTATGAAAGAAAACCTCAATTGCGATGCCATATTTCATATCCATATAAAGCCTATTTCATGCGCTTATACCCCAAAGTAAAAAGTTTCTGAGGTAAATCAACCTATCAACCAAGACATAAATACAACAATTGTATTTTATACGGTTTGTTTCGTACAATCCTGCTTTTATCAATTGGAAATTATCTGCTCGAATTTTACGGGAGGATTTATTTTGTGCAAGAAATTTCTCGCTTTTGTATTGTCCATCGTTGTCCTTTTTGCACTCGTATTTGAACTTTGTCCAAGAAAATTCCAAGAGATCGACCTCTCCACCGGTGCGGGCATTTCTAAAATGCTCCGCTATGAGAACGCTCAGGTCTATATGCTTGGCGAGGTCCATCGAAAGGTGGAATATCAGCAGTTTCGCAATGCACTGTTCAAGTACCTTGTAGAGAAAAAAGGTGTGCGTGTCCTTTTGATGGAGCACGGCTATGCAAGCGGCTTTCTCGAAAACGAAACGGTACAGAACCGGTTGTCCTTTTCCGACGAATACGGATACAATCAGTTTATCGTATCCAAAGAGGACTATGAACTGTTCCAGTGGATGTCAGAATTCAATCAGAATAGACCGGATAGGGATAAGATATCCATTGTCGGTATCGATATCACCGATTCGATCGGGACGGTCTATGCCTTCTGCAGGTATCTGCTGAAAGATTGCGATTTTTCGGCGGCAGATATAAAAACGCAGATGCTTTTGATCAGCACCCAGAAATGCCAGTTTCAGCAGCGTTTTGAGAACAGTCTGTTACCGCAGCTGATCGAACTGTACCAGACAAACCCGGAAAAGCTTGAACTGGCGCTGGGAGATAAGGCAATCCATCTGGAACGTGTGCTTCAGGGCTGGCAGCAAGGACAGGAGTGCTATGAACTGAACGATCATCAGCCGGATCTCCAGCTGGATGGCCCGGCGGTGGCGTATCGGGAGGATGCCCTGTATGCGAACCTTCGGCAGGTCTATCAGGCAAACCCGACCGCAAAGTATTTTGGTTCGTTCGGTGCAGCACACGTTCAGATGGAAAACTATGTGGAAAAAGAAGGACTATCTCGGATCAACAATAGCTTTGTGTCCCGGATGGCTGAGAAGAACAGCTTTCTTGATGGCAAGCTGAGCGTGATCGACGGTGCAGTTACCCAGGCAATTGGAGACTTGGGCGGGTCTGATACAAATCGTGTTACCTTATACAATACCGCCCTTGCAAAGAACCCGGTTTCCGAAAGCGGTAAGTTTTATACCGAAGCTCCCGATACCCCGGATAAAAAAATCGCACAGTATGTATTGCTGTTCGAGCATCCGTTTCAGGTCACGACCAGTAGGGAGCAGCAGGGTCGGTATTGGAGAAGTCAGACAGAAGAATAAACCTCATGTATGAATTGCTCGATGCTTTAAGCCAAAATGATAGAACGTAGTAAACAGAAACTCGTACCATATCATACAATATATATCAATTATGTCCCGGTTGGTTATTGAAAGGAGGAATGCGCTCCTGTCGGTTTATTCATACTTGAACTTTAAGGTCGGAGCCCTTAAAACGAAATCATTTTTTAAGGAGGACTTTATGGATTTTTTGATTTTACCTACTTCCCCTGAAACTGGCGGTATCGCGCGCGATTGCACATGTTTTATGGGGGCATCTAATTCGGGACCCTGTACAGTTTATATTCCTGTTTGTACATCAGACTGTTCCGGTAACTGTAGTTTTTTCGTCTGTGGCAGAGGTGTAGCTCGACGTATTACTATGTAATAGGAGGTTGACCTATGGAGTTTCTTATTGTTCCATTCAGCGATGACGGTGGCAACGATAATGGAGGATACTGCAATGTCAATGCTGAACATTGCACATGCTTCGCAGGCAGCGTATATTGCTCCCACAATCCATCTTGTTCAAGAGACTGCTTTGACCTTATTTGTGGTAGGGGTATCGCTCGACGTATTACTATGTGATTTGAGGTTCTAATTTATGGATTTCCTTATTCATCCTTTTAATGCGGATACATACAGTTGTAATATTAACGTTGATAGCTGCACATGCTTTTGGGATAGCACCTTCTGCGCTCCTAACAATCCTACAAATCCTTCCTGTCCAAAAGACTACGGGGATTCTGTCTGTGGTAGAGGTGTTGCCCGACGCATCACTATGTAATTGGAGGTTTCTGTCATCATGGATTTTCTTATTCAACCTTTAGATTCCACTAATTCGGACGGCTGTAATATCAATGCCGGATCTTGCACTTGCTTTATGGGGGCATCTAATTCGGGACCCTGTACAGGTTATATTCCTGTTTGTACATCAGACTGTTCAGCTAACTGTAGTTTTTTCGTCTGCGGCAGAGGTGTGGCGCGTAGAATCACCATGTGATTTTTAATGTGAATAGTTTCTGGCTGGCAAGCAGGGCATTCGTCTATACAAATGCTATTTTGCTTTGCAAAATGCTTGTTGGGCTATGCCCAAACCCCATTTGTTCTGCATCGTGCCGATGCAGGCTGCGCGTTTGTTCCAAACACTTTTATAACAAAAAGATAGCCTAGGACTCTCCCATGAGGGAAGAATCCTAGGCTATCGTCGTTTATCGGAATTTCGTTTTTTCAGTGCCGTCCTTTTCTTCTGCAAAGAACAGTTCTACGTTTCTCCGCGCACGAAGAAGTTCCTGCATTTCTTCTTTCGCTTTGCGGTAGTCCGGGTAGAGTGCTTTCTTTTCTGTCAGCAGTTTGGAATATTCCGCGTCCAACTCCTTGACCTTGGGAAGCGTTTTCAAATTGGATTCATCAAATGCTGCTTTCGCTGCCTTGTGCAGCGTGATCTCTGTGTGATGCGCCTCCAGAAATCGCTTGCTATATCCTGTCTTTCGGTAGGCATCATAAATCGGTCGCGTTTTGGCGTAGTTGATGATGTGCGCTTTCAGCACTGCAATTTCTGCCAGCCGATTTTCAGAGGCTTTAATGGAATCACCCAGTTCATGATAACGGGAAGTGGCAGCGTCCACACGCTCCTGCATTTCTTCGATGCTGACAATTTTATTTTCCTGCAAAAAAATCAGGGTCTTGGACATCTCTTTCAAATTGTAGCGTTTCGCCCACCGTGCATAGCCTTCGCTTTTGCCCTCGGAGAGCTTTGCCTGAATGTCCACCAACAGGTGGAACGGCTGCTCTTTCGGTGGCTGCTTCTGATATGGGCGGTGTTCGGCTTCTCCGGCAATGACCGCCTTGATTTCATCTTCGCTGTATCCTGCGCCTAGTGTCCGAAAACGGATGAAGCGTTTCTGCCGAGTGCCTTTGACGGAAGTGTGCTTACCTCGTTTGATCTCATAGCCCTGCTGTTCCAGCTTTTGAAGAAAGGCTTCAAAGTCTTCGGGCTTCTCGTTCAGCAGGATGTTGTCGATTATGGCACACAGCTTATCCCGATTGCTTTCTCTGGGGGGATAAAGGGTGCGCTTTTGCCGCTCCCGGTACGGCTTGATTTCAATGACGGACAACTGATGCTCCAGACAAATCAAATCGCTCAGTCGCTGCACCGCAAGCCCAGATAACAAAAAATCCCGGAATTTCCGGGTTCCGTCCAAGGCAGTGGAATTGTAAATAATGTGGTTGTGGACGTGTGCCCGGTCGGTGTGGGTAGCAACGATAAAAGCGTGTTTACCCTTCAAAAATCGCTCGGCAAGCTCATAACCGACCTTGTTTGCTTCCTCGGCGGTGATCTCTCCGGGCTTGAACGATTGACGAATCTGATAGGCAATCACATCATTTTTCTGTCTGCGCCCGGTGGCAAGTTCGTATTGGCGTTTGGAGAGCATAAATTCTTCATCCACGGTCAGGGGACTGCATTCGTAACTGCTGACCAGTTCGCCCTGCTGCGTCTTGTCCGGGTTCTGGGCGTAATCCATGCGGCTTTTCAGGCAGGCCGCAACGGATTTTCCCTTGTTTTTGTGCAGTGCAATCAATCTTGTTGCAGCCAGTTTGACCACCTCCCGGCAAAAAGAAAATGCCGCACAGTGGCGGCATGATGATATATTGTTTACCGCAAAATTGAAAGAAGTAAATAAGTTTTGCGGTTACAAATCGCAAAACTTAAAAATCAACGTGAGAATGCGGGCAACGTGCAGGGAATTTGCTCATCACAGTTCTACAATCCAGCCGCTGAACCATTCCACGGCTTCCACGATGACCGTTCCGGCGGTGATGAGCAGGAAGCAGCCAAACTCTGCCACCAGCAAGATCAAAAATTGCAGCCACTCCCGGCAGTACAGCGTATAAAGACCGCAGCCGAAAATATACAGCATCGGCAGCGCCAGCACAAACGCTGACAGGTTCAGCGTCCATTTCAGCATCAGCGCAAGGAAAGCCGTAATCAGCCAAAACGGGAAAACGATCATCTTAAAAACGAACCTCACATCAAGCACCTGCCTTTCAACTTTATTATAAAGGCATCTCCACACCCCTTGCAAGGATGTCAACCCTTATGTAGCCCCGCAGCCTCCAACTGCGGGGAAAATTTTAGAGTTCTGCCAACCGGGAAAGGATCTGCCGACCAATCTCAATCAGCTCATCCATCCGCTGCCGCAGGTCCTCCATGTCAGCGGCGTAAATTTTGCCGCACTCGTTGGCACGTTTGGCGTACTGGTTCAGATTGTTGCTGCACATCTGCAAGAGATACGCCATGCGTTGCAATTCTTTCAAGTCCAGATGCAGGCAGTAACCGTCCAGTGCCATCTTGCGGATATAGGCGCTCAGGCTGCGGATGCCCATGCCCAGCATCTTTTCATAAATGCGGTTCTTCTCGGCTTTTGTGGTTCTCAGGATGATGATCTCGTCCCGTTTTTCCCTCACCGGGCATCACCGTCCTTGTCGTAATAGCTGCGGAAGGGCTTTACCGGCTCCGGCTTGTCCGACTTTTCCTCCAAAGCCGCCAGAACCGAGGGGCGGCGAGGGGCATCCTTCTGTTCTTCCTCGTCCTGTTCCGGCTCGTGGCTTTTTTCGTCCACATCCAACTGAGCGTTCAGCTCTGCAAGTCGTGCGGATTTCTCAGCCAGTTCTTCCTCTTGAGGGAAAGGTTTTTCCACCTCGATCTGCGCCGCCGCCTGCTGCTGATGCAGGGTATCCAGTTCGTTTTCTGCGGCGGTGATGCGTTCCGGGAAGTTGTTCAGGGAGTTATCCAGACGGATGATGTTGCCCAGTGGGTCGGTGCCCAAAGGCACCGTGTACTTTCGCTGCCCCTTCAAAAGTGCCTGATACTCCGTGCGGAAGGTGTCGAACCGCAGGGACAGCTCAAAGCCCCGGTAGCTGCCGATCACTTTTTCTTCGGCGTTGGGCAGTTCGGAACAGGCGAGCACCAGACGTTCGCCGGCGGTCTTTTTCTCGTCGTAGGTCACGCCCCTGATGGTCATACCGCAGAACTCCTCCTTGCCCTGCGGGTGAGCGGCGGCAAGCTGCGCGTCCGCTTTCAGCCCGGCGATGTGGGCGTTCGTTTCCTGAATGTCAGCCGGGAATTTTGTCAGCAGCTTGTCTTGCAAGCGGAATTTCTGGCTCTGGTGGTCGGCTTTCAGAACCCTGAGTTTTGCGACCTGAACATCCAAATCCATCTTCTCCTTGATGAGCGGATTTCCGGCACATAATGCCTTGATCTCCGCATAGGACAGAGCCTGCTCGTCTACATCTTCGCAGGAGCGCACCGGGGATTTGCTGGTCATAATCTGCGAGATAAATCGCTGCTTATTCTCAAGGGTCTGATCGGGTAAGAGGATGGCATTACTGCCAGCCCCTCCCCTAAGAACCGTACGTGAGAGTTTCCCCTCATACGGCTCAAGCCTTTCATAAAGCTCCCATCAGGGAACCCGGCTCAACAAAACAAGAATCGTTTTTGTGCAATACGGCATGGCATTCGGGATGCACCATTTCCAGCCATGACGACTTCCCGCTTCGGAACACCTTATGAACCTTGAAACTCGTTTCCGAGGTAATAGGCTCATTGCATACTGGGCAACAGCGGTGTTGATTTCTCCATACTTTCAGGAGTTTTTCGCGTCCGTTAGTGCTGTTCAACATTTTCTCACCATCGCGCTCTTCATAATAACCGCTCCATCGCTCATCGAAGGGATTTGCGTTAGAGACGATTTTCTTAAAGCGGATGATTTTGGTGTCCGTTGCATATTCAAGAGCAAAGTAGGATTGCTCACCGTTCTTCTTGGTGCGTTCCTCTGCGGCAAAAGTCCAGTTTCGGGTTCCGAGGCGATGCCAGTATTTCGCTGCTATCCACCGTTTGCCTTTGTTCTTATGCCTGCGCTTTGCCCACTGCCAAAGACAATTGTAAATCTGATAGTCGATTTTGCTGAATGTTTCAGCGGATACAACAAATCGCTGGTTATTGACCCATCCACGGATAACCGGGTTGAGCTGGCGAATCAGGGAATCCTGCTTTGCCGATTTGT
>ERZ840057.1320-NODE-1320-length-21276-cov-5.856039_pt1 | contig 21276 bp, 12 predicted proteins | sample MGYA00519907_ERZ840057 | MGnify/ENA primary metagenome ERZ840057 (study PRJEB31850, sample SAMEA3708862) | human gut metagenome | biome: human gut; feature: human-associated habitat; material: faeces | place: China | collected 2014 ...
GGTGAATTTTCATGGCGTCAGCCATAAGGAAAATTCTCCTGAAAAAAAGAATAAATGCGGCTGGCAAAGCAGGATTGGGATTTATCTTTGATGGAAGGGAATAACAATCAGGATTTTATTATTAAAATAATGTTAATTGAATTAACACAAGGTGATGAATTTTACTGATAAAAGTTCTTGAAAGTGCTTTTTATTTATACATGCCTCTAAATAGAACATTTTTGTACTATTGTGGATAACTATTTATTGGAGAAAATTCTATTTCTTTATAGCTAGATATAAATATATAGTAATTCACAAAGAAAACTTACAAATTTGTGTTATTAGAAAAGAGATAAATTAAACTAGATAATGAATATATTTTTTAGATAATACAAGGTTTATATTGAAGCAAATATTTTATCCTACAATCAGTATGTAATTGGGATAGTTCAAGATTTTGTATTGCACTTATTTATTACAGCGAAATAAAACTCGCCAAGATAGATGTGCTGATGGTATTTATTATTCTATTGTGTAATTATAAGTTGTTAATAGGAAGTGATATGGTGCTTCAGATAGTATCTTCTGATTTTTTTGTGGAAGGCTTTACATTGGACATTGTATTATATAGGCAAAAGATTAAACTTTTTTATAGTTTTTTTATTGTCAAGGTGTAACTGATTTAAAACCGTATTATATATTGTCATTTGATTGAAGTGTATTTTGTATTGGATTAATTATATGTCTATGAAAAAAAATTTTTTATTCTTATTTGTATTAAGTCTCTTTTTTCCAAAAAGCATTGTATTTGCTCAAACAACAGAAAAGAGAGCGATTGATTATGTAGATATGTTTGTAGGAACGTCAAATTCTCGTCCTATGCTGGGCCCTTACGCAAGTGTGCCTTATGGAATGGTTCAGCTTGGTCCTGACAATCAAGATACTCATTGGATGGGAGGATACGAGTATTCTATCAATAATGTCAAGGGATTTGCTCATATACATGCATGGATGATGGGAGGATTAATGATTATGCCGTCTGTTCAGGATTTGGTAACCTGGGAGGGGACAACCTCTTCTCCATATAGAGGGGCAAATGCGGGTTATCATTCGCGTATATTGAAGGATACAGAAAAAGGTGAACCTGGTTATTATTCAGTTTTTTTATATGATGCTGACTGTCTGGCGGAAGTTACGGCAACAAATCATTGTGGATTTCATAAATATACCTTTGCTAATGATTATAATGATGCAAGAGTATTGCTGGATTTAAATTATCCAACAGAATATGGGATGAATATTCATGAAGGATATTTCAAAATAGTTTCAGATAATGAAATAGAAGGTTATGCCGATACGCGTTCTGCAGGAGATTATGTTCTTCATTATAATATTCGCTTTAATAAGCCTTTTAAAAGATTTAATGGATGGCATAAAGATTCGGTAGTGAAAGATGTGAAAGAGTGGAAATCTGAAGGTGATTGTGGAGGTTTTGTCGAATTTGATGTTAAGAAAGGAGAATCTATTTTAGTACAAGTATCTCTTTCTTTAGTAGACCAGCAGGGATGCCTGAGAAATTTTGAAGAAGAATTGAAACCGTACAATTGGGACTTTGATGCTGTTCGTAAAGAGGCAAATAATAAATGGAATACCTTACTTTCTAAGATTCAAGTGGAAGGTGATGAGCTTGACAAGGAAAAATTTTACACCAATTTATTCCGTGCGTATGCAAAACAGACTTGGAGTGACGTTGATGGAAGATATAGAGATCCTTTAGAGCGGATTCAAAAAGTAAATCATCCAATGTATGGAGGAGATGCTTTCTGGAATTCTTTTTGGAACTATAATCCTTTGCTTGCGTTAATTTCACCTGATATTTTGAATAATTGGGTATTGACACAGTTGGAGTTGTTTGACAAAACAGGATGGACAAATAACGGTCCAACGGGATTGGAACATACAGGCATTATGGAAGTAACACATGAAATAGCATTGATGGTCGGGGCCTATCAAAAAGGGATACGTAACTATGATGTAAATAAGCTGTGGAATGCGGTGAGACACAATGCTACAGAGCAGGGTGCAGTAGTTGAAAATTCAGGTTGGGCTGGCCAACGCAATCTAAATGTTTATAAGCGTTTGGGATATGTTCCCGTTGAGAAGAGTGCTGCGTGTCAAACTTTGGATTATGCATATACTGATTTTTGTACTGCCCAGTTAGCAAAAGCGCTTGGTAAAAAAAAGGATTATAATTATTTTCTTAGACGTTCTAATAACTGGAAAAATCAGTTTAATGTAGAAACTAAGTGGCAAACTCCTAAAGATTCAATGGGAAATTGGATTCCCAACTATGATATCTTAAGTGGATATAAGTGGATTGAGGGTAATGGCTGGCAATATACTTGGTATGTTCCTCATGATGTGCCAGGACTTATCAAACTGATGGGAAAAGATTTATTTAATGAACGTTTGGAAGAGGGATTTGAAAAATCCGTAAAGCATCGTTTTGCGGCTCATGCTTTTGATAGACATCAGGATGTAGCTTATGAATATTATATTAATCAAGGGAATGAAGGGAATATGCAGGCAGCCTATTTATTTAATTATTCGGGCAAACCATGGTTGACTCAGAAATATACTCGTTCGATATTGGATATTTATTATGGAAACCATCCTTATGATGGCTGGCAAGGTGACGAAGATGAAGGTCAGATGGGGGCATGGTTTGTAATGAGTGCGCTGGGATTGTTTGAGATGAATGGAGGGGTTACAGAAAATCCTGAGTTTGACCTTACTTCTCCTTTATTTTCTAAAGCAGTTATTTATCTGGATTCTATATATGGTGAAGAAAAAATATTTACAATTGTAGCTAAAAACAATTCGAAAGAAAATATTTACATTCAATCGGCAAACCTCAACGGTAAACCTTTAAATAGAACTAAATTAAAATGGTCTGATGTGATAAATGGGGGAAAACTGGTTTTCGAAATGGGTAATCATCCAAATCAAAATTGGGGGAAATAATAAAGATTTTTTAGAATAATAATTTTCTTCCTATTTTAGCAGCTATGGCTTGATAAAAATACTGATTTTAAGTGTTTTGGACCGTAAATAAAATGATCATTTGAAAAGTGTGCCATTAAATGTGTGTTCGGATTTAAGCCAAACACACATTTAAATTGTTTAAATATGTAATATTATGTATGATTGGCCTGCATAAGAATGATTGAATATTTCATTTCTACCTTTTTATAAGCAATTTTGATAAGATTTATTGTTGTAAGTAATATATCAATTGAGAATATATAGATTAAGTAACAATTTTCATGTTTTAAAGATGTTTTAATTGTAAATATTTATCAAACACAACAATATACACAATCTATTTGATATTTTTTTAAAATTTCACAAGTACGCTATGTGATTGTTATTTATATAAACAATTTCACGCACAAACAATACACCAGAATAGTCTGCGGCAAAGCCATCATTCCACTTCCCGTTGTATTCCACTTTCAAAACTGCCTGCAACGGCTTTCCATTTTTACGTTCTTTGGTTGCCTTGTCATATATATCATTCAAAGAGTCTGTTTTATCCACTATCCAATATTCTTCACTACTGCCTTCAGGTTTAAAAGAACGAACTTCATGACCAATGGTCAATGTACCTTTCAATGTATATAATTCATCTTTGGACATTTCACCATTAAGCTGAGAAATCGTCGAACCGGAAAATGAAATGCTGTTTTCATCAAACAAAGGAGCATCCTGGCCTATTTCAATGAAAATAGCCTTGTCCGGATTACTGTCATGTATCTCGAAGTATCGTTTTCCACTGTTACCGACACCCCATCCGTTGCATGGAGCAGGAACAGGTTCTGACTGCATCTTTTCATTGATTATCGTAGCATAATCTCCATCAGGAACCATAATGAATTTTCTGACTCCTTTTTTCATTGACTTTATTTCTTCAAACTTACAAGTCTGACCCTTATCCCAGTTTGAAGAGGTTTCCAATGTTCTGATAACATCATTTATGTCCTTATTGGGTAGATTAAAAACCTGTATAAGTCTATGTGGTGTCTTATCCCCTTTTCTTACCATTGATATACCCGGTAAAGACGGATCAGCTATTAGGCGTATATTTTCATTTTCCTGGACCCAAAGTGTGAGACCGGCACCTGAGAGTTGTTTCCATACGAAACCATCATATGCTTTTCTTGTAGGCTCATTATTCACAGCTTCTGATGTACCATTATCCTTGATAAATACAATATTTCTGTTGTTTCTTTCTACGACAAGCGTATCTATATTACATCTGACAATTTTCATTGTATCAGAGAACTGGATAGCCTGTCCGTTGCCTATACTTTCTCCATTCAATATCAGTTTGTTATCCGATACACTCCACTGATGATAAAGCAAAGTCCTCATGCCTACCGACTCTGCAGAACCGTCTTCTTTTAAGTCCATACCTTGTACATAAGATACTCCCTGTGTAAGAACCTCTATCCAACGGCCAGTCAGATTAATGTTATTATTGGAAGAGCAGGCACATAATGTCAGAACTAAAATTGAAAGAATCTGTTTCATACTATATTATTATTTTTAATCGCGTCTATTTACACAGCAAATGTATCATCTGATCTACCATATATGGTTTCCACTCATCAATCAGATCATTAAACTCTTTATCTGATTCCATAAATATCAGATCCTTGCTCAAAAAAGGGAATGACATAAGCCCATAGAATGTGTTGAACACTATTCTCAAAGGAACCTGTTTTATGTCCCCTTTATCCATGGCAGACTGCAGATATATTGCTATCTGGTTAAGAAACTTATCCATATATACGGGGTTTACTGCCTTTATGAAGTCCTTTGCATTACGGTTTATTTCACGCATTACAAACATAGGCATATATGGATTATTTTTGGCAACTTCAAGATATGTATCAACAACAATCCTTATTTTCTCTGAAAACGGCTTATTATCATCTACGAACACATCCTGTATTTTGGGTATGAATGATTGTATAATAGACAGAAATACAGCCTGGAACATCTTGTCCTTTGTACGATAGTAATAATGCAGAGTCGGACGGTTTATACCCACTCTTGCTGCAATATCACTCATACTTGCACCGTCAAATCCCTTTTCTATAAAGACTTCTTTAGCTACAGCTATAATTTTCTCTTCCAGAATATTATTTTCCATATTTTGAGTTATTATTTTTCAAGTTTATCTACAAACAGCAGCATACGGTTAATTATGTTCACTTCACTGACACCACTGTCAAAATCCAAAGATAATATATTAATATCAGGGACTAAAGTTTTTATTCTCTTTTCTATGCCTTTAGATACAATATGGTTGGCAATACAGCCAAAAGGCTGTAAGCTGATGACATTTTTCACTTCTTTTCTGGCCAATGACAGCATCTCGCCAGGTAAAAGCCAACCTTCACCGAACTGTGCATTCAATGATATAGCCTTACGTGCTTCTTCAGCCTGTTCAAATATATCCTCAAAACATGTAAAATAGCGGAACTTCCAAGCTGCATCATTAAATTTATCTATTTCTCTGCGAATTATTTTATAAATCCATCGATAAACAAAGTCAGGATAATCCTTACCACATATATTTGACTTAACATTTACTTTTATGTTTACAAAGCTTTGCATAAAGAAGTCGGTCAGTACTGGAGGTACTACCTCAATACCGCGTTCTGACAGCCACGACAGTAAATTCCTGTGTGCAAAAGTATTGAATTTCAGATATATTTCTCCGACAATGCCGACTTTAGGACAGTCCTTTTCCATACATATCCTGTTAAAGTCTACTGCGGCAAGAGAAAGATAATTCAGGAGTTCTTTTGAACGGTTTTTACGAATCAGCTCGTCTGCCGCATTCAGATACATGTCCTTAAGTTTTTCTGCTTCACCTTTGTTTCTTTCCCTTACAACGGACGCATAGTAGAATTTGGATATACAGTCACTGTAGAGGACTGCACGGAAAGCAACTGGCAATACTTTAAGCCAGTTTATCCTGAAAGCTGGCTGGTCATTTTTAATTGAATCTGACATGGTAAGTGAAACGACCGGAGTGTTTTCATATCCTGCATCTACCAGGGCTTTTTTGATAATGGCAATATAGTTGCTGGCGCGGCACTGGCCTCCTGTCTGCGTCATGGCTATTACAGAATTGTCCGGATCGTATTTACCACTTTTGAAAGCTTTAATGATGTCTCCAACAACAAGAGTTGCAGGATAACAGATTTCATTGTTGGCATATTTTAGCCCCCATTCACATGACTGACTGTCACTTAAAGGAAGATTCTCAACATCGTAACCTGCCACTTTCATAACAGCCGGTATGAGAGGAGATATAAACGGCGTAAAGAATGGTACAAGGATTTTCCTGTTCCGGTACTCATCGTCATATACCGGTACAGTCTTGAAATCATGATGTACGTGTCCTGTATGTTTGTTTTCTTCTGCCAGACGGATACTCTCAACCAATGAACGGACCCTGAGCTTCATCGAACCTACATTATTGACATCATCCAGTTTCAGAAGAGTGAATACTTTCCCGTTTCTAATGAGAAGATCCCTAACTTCATCAACAAGAAAGGCATCAGGTCCGCAGCCGAATGAAGTAAGTTCGACAAACTGAATCTTTGAATCCTGCGCACATGCCCATTTTGCAGCTCTAAGTATTCTGTTTGGGTATGACCATTGAGGGAGAAAATGAACATCATCCAGGTCTGTTTCTTTATTTCTCACAAAATCATCTGTAATTATGCTTATACCCATATCTGCAAGCATGTCAGACACTTTGTGCTGAATCAGCATATCTGTGTGGTAAGGACGTCCGGCAAGCAGAACCGTCATTCTGTTTTCCTCGAGTGCCTTGTTTAATATTGTCTCATTTCTGGTGATAAGTTCATTTATAAATCTGTCCTGTTCTTGACATGCCTTTTCAAAAGCGGTCTTTACTTTACGTGAATCAACACCAAGGGATTTAAGATATTCTTCGCATTGTTTAAACAGCAGCTTCTTGTCTTTAAAGTTAATGGCCGGGGAATCTATAACAGCACCGGAACCCTGGACACTTTTTATCACTTCAGAATAACCGGTAACAATCGGGCAGTTATAGCTGTTCTGTTCCTTGCCCTGACGCTCGAATATGACAAAAGGCATGAATATCCTGTCAACTTTCTTGTCTATAAGATTCTGTATATGGCTGTGAACAAGCTTTGCAGGGAAACAGATGTTATCAGACATGACCATTCTGGCATTGCATTCATATCTGGTGTAATTGGATACATCCGACAGCACGACCTTGATGTTACATGACTCCAGCAGTGTATGCCAGAACGGATATTCCTCATACATGTTAAGGCAACGCGGAATACCGACTGTAAGAGTTGAATTATCAGCTATTGACTTACGTGAAAAGAGCAGTTCATTCTTTATCTGATACATATTTTCACCACGTTTCATGTTTTTTTCTCCGTTGGTGAAAACCCTCTCACACCGATTGCCCGAATAATAGCGTTTCCCGTTTTCAAAATGATAACAGATAACCGGACACTGGTTGTCGCACCCTTTGCAATTTAAGGTGCGTGAGGTAAATCCGGCCATGCTTACCATGATCTCAAAAGGAATTTCACGGCAGGAATGCTCACGGGCATAAAGGGCACATCCGAATGCACCCATCAGTTCCGGTATATTACATCTTGTAACTTTCATACCGGTATGGATTTCCAAAGCTCTTACAATGGCATCGTTTCTCATTGTACCACCCTGAACAACAAGATGATTTCCCAAAACGGAAGTATCTTTCAGTTTAAGAACTTTATACAGACAGTTCTTCACTACTGAGTAAGCAAGGCCGGCTGAAATATCTTCCACCGTAGCACCTTCACGAAGTACCTGTTTTACTTTTGAGTTCATAAAGACTGTGCATCTGGTTCCAAGATCAGCCGGACAAGTGGAACGGCAGGCAGCCTGTGAGAACTCCGGTGCTGTATAACCAAGCGTCTTGGCAAATGTTTCTATAAAGGAACCGCAACCGGAAGAACATGCCTCATTTATCTCTATTCTGTCTATTACACCATTGTTTATAAAAATGGCTTTCATATCCTGACCGCCAATATCCAGAATAAAGGATACTTCCTTGTCAAAATGGTGTGCACCCATATAGTGTGCAATAGTTTCAACGATACCGTAATCCAATTGGAATGCAGCTTTTATCAGGTCTTCACCATAACCGGTAGAGCAGCTTCCTTTTACGACAAGCTGTGTTCCAGTTTTGCTGCATTCATCAAGCAAGCCTCTAAATCCCTTTTCTACTGTTTCAATAGGTTTTCCTCCATTGTTACTGTAAAATGAATAGATAAGATTTGCATCTTTATCAGTCACAACGATTTTAGTTGTTGTTGATCCTGAGTCTATGCCTATATAGACTTCCTGCTTACCCGGTTTTAGAGTTCCTGTTTTTACAACATTCTTCTGTTTTTCCTCTTTCCACTTATCATATTCTTCAGAGTTTGAAAAAACAGGTTTGAGACCGTCTTTACGTACAGCAGTTTCTTCTGGTTTCTCTAAAGTCGCGATAAGTGAGGACAAAGAAACTATATACTCCTTCTCAACATGAGCAAGTGCTGTTCCCAGAGCCGGAAGCTGTGTTCCGTTTTCCGGTAAGATAATGTCATTGTTATTGACTGACAAATATTCGATAAAAGCCTTTCTAAGAGCAGGAATGAAAGTAAGAGGTCCGCCACAGAAGAGAATCTGAGTCTTTATATCATATCCTCTTGCCAGGGTTACAACCGTCTGCACTGCTACTGCATGGAAAATGGAAGCTGCAATATCCTCACGACTTACATTCTTGGCTATAAGATTTTGTATATCAGTCTTACAGAAAACGCCACAGCGTGAAGCTATCGGATATATATGTGTAGCATTCATTGCCAGTTCATTCATTTCATCCACACTGACACCAAGAATAATAGCCATCTGGTCTATGAAAGCCCCTGTTCCTCCGGCACAGTTGCCGTTCATACGGAGGTCAACAGCTTCTGAATCCTTAAAGAAAACAACTTTGGCATCCTCACCTCCTATGTCTATCATGGATGCTATATGTGGATATTTATTCTGAACAGCCTTTGTTGCTGCAACCACTTCCTGTACAAACGGAATGCCATATTTTTCTGAAAGTCCCATTCCAACCGATCCTGTTATTCTTATAGCAATATCTTCATTATTTACTATAGTTCCCAGTTCTTTAAGCATTAGAATAATCACATCCTTTGCCTTCGCATTATGCCTTTCGTATTTTGAATATATGATACGACCTTCTTTATCTATAGCAACCATTTTTGCAGTTGTTGAACCTACATCTAAACCTAACTTAATCATATATTTATATGTGTTTGACTATTATTCTGATACTATTGTCAGACGCAAATGTAAAAACAATTACATCAATACCAAAGAAATTGGTTATGTAATCTTGTGATTTAACTTTTTACAACATTTAAAAACAGATTTCTTAACGGTGGTTATGTCTTAAATGCGGATTATGATATAAAGTAATGTATTGCTAATGTATACTTATCGCAATAATGACATTCTGTATTCTTTTGTTGTCATTCCCACATTTTTTTTGAAGAATTTACAAAAAAAAGAGGGATTAGGAAAATTTAATTCGTAGGATATTTGCTCTGTTGTTTTATCTGTAGTCTGTAACAAAATCTTTGCTTCAAGAATCGTATAATGGTCAATCCATTCTCTTGGTGTATGACCACTAGTCCTCTTAATTATGTCGCACAAATATTTAGTTGATATATATAGTTTCTGTGCATAAAAATCAAGCTTTTCTCTTTTCTTGAAATTGCTTATAGTAAGCTGTATAAACTGTCTGAAAATCTCTTCATTCCTGTTATGTCTGTTCAAGTCTTTTTCCATGACAAAAATACTTGTGATATAACATATAAAAGCCTGCAGGATGGAACGGATAATTTTATTTTGAAAAGGATAAGGATGTTTATAGTCCAACTGCATTTCAAAGAAGTTATAGTAGTTTTGTATCATACTGCATTCTTTAATTGACAGATTCATACAAGGGTATTTTTGTATATAGAGAAACAGTGGCAAAGTTTCGTCAACCCTTTCTAATGTATCTTCCAGAAAATTTTGTGAGACTATAAGCAACATTCCTTTGATATCATTTGATATCTTTTTATATTGAATTATGTCATTTGACAGTGTTATAATTAATTCTCCAGGATTAATCTGGTGTTCAACCCCGTTTATATCTATAATCATTTCTCCTGAAAAACATACACCTATAGTAGCAGCATTAATTCTTATAGGACAGCTCGACGTAGAAATATTAATTTTATCCAGCCTGTCAATAATAATAAAGTTATCATCAATACAGGATACATCACCTCTGATAACCTGATTAATTGATGTCATTAATTTTGTTGTTCCGTTCATAGTTTTTTTCGCAAAGTTATCCGTTATTATCTTATTTTCAATATGAAACAGAATAATGGAACGCATTTTTTGGATAATAGAACATCTTTTCAATCTTTGCGGATTTTAGAACATCACTCAGGAATAAACGGTTATGCATCATCCACTTTTTATACAGAACTTTGCGGCATAAAAAAACAAATGTCTTATGTCAAAATCAATATTAAGTTTAGTTGCTTTAGCTTTGATAGCTACAATTAGTTCTTGTAAAAAGCAGGTAGAAGAAGCACACCATGCTCCTTTGGTTAAAACTACCACTGCTACAGTCAATAACCTGAGTGAAAATCATAATTATCCTGGTATTGTTAAGCCACAGGACGATTTGTCTATTTCGTTTAGAATAAACGGACAAATTGAAAGTTTATTGGACAAATCAGGAACGGAAGTAAGAAAAGGTGATTTGCTTGCCAAATTGGATTCCCATGATTATGAAGTTAATATGAAAGCTGCATTGGCCGCATACCAGCAGTCGGATAATGAGTTTAATCGTATTAAGCAACTCTATGCGTCCAAAACCATATCACCCAATGATTTTGAGAAGGCCGAAGCTGCACATAAAGTTGTACTTTCTAAATATCAGGCTGCCAAGGATGCTTTAGAATATACCAATATTAGAGCCCCTTTTGATGGCTATATACAAAATATTTACCACCAGAAAGGGGAAATTGTACAAGCCGGCATGCCTGTCATTTCTTTTATTTCAAAGAACACCCTGAAGGTAGAAGTATTCCTGCCTTTCCGAGATTTTGAAAGAATTGACAGCCTTACCGGCAGTTGGCTGGAGATAAATGGCAAACACATAAACTTAGAACTTGGCAGTATCAGTCAACAGGCCAATGCGGCACAACTTTATAAAGCAGAATTTATTATTCAGCCGAAAGATGCAGCAGAGCATAAGATTGTCGCCGGAAAAAACTGTCAGGTAAGACTGACATTCTCTTCACCAGATATTGAGAAAACAGTAAGCATACCACTTTCGGCCATTATGAACTCGAACAACGAAGCATCAGTATGGGTTTTGGAAAAACAGAACATTGCTAAAAAAGTAAATATAAAAATACGGAATATAGACCATGACAAGGTAACAGTATCCGGAATAAATGAAGGACAGCAGGTGGTAATAAGCGGTATTCATTCTATTAAAGAAGGGGAAACCGTAAGCATCATGTCTGCCCCATCTAAAACAAATATAGGAGGAATGTTATGAGAAGTATTTCTGAATATGCATTGACAAACAAGGCTCTGATAAAGTTCTTTATTGCTTTATTGATAGTTGGAGGTGTGTGGGGATTCTACTCCATGAGCAAAATGGAAGATCCGGAGCTGATGGTAAAGCAGGCACTTGTAATGACTGTCTATCCGGGCGCTGATGCCCACAAGGTAGAACTCGAAGTTTCCGACAAACTGGAGAAAGCCATCAGACAAATGGGAGACATTGATTATATAGAGTCGAAATCAATGAATGACCTTTCATTGATAAAAGTAGTTCTGAAAACAACGGTGCCAAGCAAAGATCTGGAACAGAAATGGGATTTGCTGAGAAAGAAAATTGTAGATTGTACATCACAATTGCCTTCCGGTGCTTCTGTACCACAGGTATTAGACGATTTCAGTGCGGTTTATGGTATGTTTTATACCATTACTGCCGATGGCTTTTCTGAGCGTGACATGCTGCATTATTCCCAGTTCATACAGCGTGAGCTGATAAATCTGGAAGGAATACGCAATGTACAGCTTTATGGTACTGCTACACCCACTGTTGAAATAGTTATTGACAAGGACAAAATGGCCCGTCTTGGTATTCTACCGGCAGAGATTATTACAACCCTTCAGGATCAGGATAAAACCGTTTATGCCGGTTATTTCAACAGTGGTGAGGAAAGAATGCGTGTAAATGTGTCAGACACGTTTCACTCCCTGGATGAAATCCGTAATCTGATGATTCACGGGCATGAATCAGATATGTTTCGTCTGAAAGATATAGCTGATGTAAGAGAGGCATATGAAAATCCACAGCGTAATAAGATTGTCTATGACGGCCAAACAGCCTGTGGCATAGCAATAGCTATGGAATCCGGTTATGATATTCTGAAGGTCGGTGAAGTAGTAACCGCGCGTCTGGAAGAATTACAGAAAGAACTGCCGTCAGGCTTTCAATTTCATAAGGTTTTTTATCAGCCAGAGCGTGTAGATGATGCTATCAATAACTTTATTATAAATCTGATAGAGTCAGTGGTAATTGTCATAGTAATCCTGATGATTACAATGGGATTCAGAAGCGGTGTAATTATAGGTACAGGACTTGTAATCACGGTTTTAGGTTCTTTTGTAGGACTTTACTATTTTGACGGTACCATCCAAAGGGTATCTCTTGGTGCATTTATCATTGCCATGGGTATGCTGGTTGATAATGCAATAGTGGTAGTGGATGGTATTCTTGTGGACAGTAAAAGAGGTATGAAAAGGCCTGAATCACTGGTGCATACTGCCAATATCACGGCTCGCCCACTTCTTGGAGCTACTTTGATTGCCATCATTGCTTTCATGCCTATCTCATTGTCTCCCGATATGGCTGGTGAATATGCACGTGACCTGTTTGTAGTATTGGCTGTATCCTTACTGTTGAGTTGGGTGTTGGCCCTTGTACATGTGCCGATACATGCAAACAGCTACTTGAAGCTTGACAATAAGATTTCTTCTGACGAAGTGTTCAATTCACCATTGTATCGTAAATTCCGCAGCATGCTGATGGTATTTCTCAGACACCGTTTTATCACACTCACATGTGTTGTAGCATTGCTGCTCATCAGTATGGCATGCTTCCGGCTGTTGCCACAGACATTCTTTCCAGACCTGACTTACAATCAGATTTACATGGAATATAAACTGCCGGAAGGTTCACGAATTGAAAAAGTGGAAAAGGATCTGACAGAAATAACGGATTTCCTGAAATCTCAAAAAGAAGTAACCCATGTAACCATGTCGTTAGGTGGTACACCTGCACGTTATAACCTTGTACGCTCGGTAGCCGATCCGAGTCTCCGTTACGGTGAACTGATTATTGATTTCAAAGACAATAAGGATATTGATGCCTGTATGAAAAAATGGCAAACTTACCTCAATAATCGTTATCCCGATTCATTTATCCGTTTGAAGAAATATAATATCATGTACATGGAATTCCCGGTTGAACTGCTTATATCTGGTCCAGACCCTCAGGTTTTGAAGAATTTAAGAGATTCAATACAGGATATCATGCGTCAGGAACCTTCAGCAGCATTGGTTACAGACAACTGGGATGATCCTGTGCTTGACATCAATATAAATTATGATCAGCAATTGGGAAGAAGAGCAGGACTGAGCAGGACTGATGCCGGCATGTCATTACTGTCAGCAACCGATGGAATCCCAGTGGGTCGCTTCTACGATGGTAACATCTCGCAGAACATACTGCTCAAAACATCCGGTTATGATCAGCTTGACAATGTACAGCTGTGGAATGTAATGCCCGACATCAACACTCTTACAAACGAATCGCGGGTTAAAGATGTACTTATGAGTGGTGGAGACAAGAAAGATCTTATTACAGGTCTCACTTATGCCAAACCTGTGAATTCAGTAACAGATAGTCTGAGTTATGTGTGGAAAGATCCTGTAGTATATCGTTATAATGCACAACGTTCTATTATGGTACAATGTAACAATGCGCCGGGATACACTGCTGAAAATACACGTCAGGCACTGGAAAAGAAAATCAAAGAGCAGATACATTTTCCCGAAGGATATACCATGAAATGGTTGGGTGAATATAAAGCAAGTAATGATTCAAACAAATACTTGTTCATGAATTTTCCGATAGCCATTATCATGATGTTCGGTATTCTGATTTATTTGTTCCGTGATTTCAAGAAACCTATTATTATTTTCCTATGTCTTCCTTTGGCTTATATCGGCATTGTGTTTGGAATCCTGGTAAGCGGAAAACCGTTCAGCTTTGTAGCCATTGTCGGTGCACTGGGACTTATCGGTATGATGATAAAGAACGGAGTTGTACTAATCGATGAGATTACAGCTCAGATGAATGCAGGAGCAAAACCGGTAGATGCACTTCTTGCTGCATCATCCTCACGCCTTCGCCCCGTTATGATGGCATCCGGGACTACGATACTTGGAATGATACCGCTAACATCCGATGCCATGTTCGGACCAATGGCAGTAGCCATTATGGGAGGTCTGCTTGTGGGTACCATCATCACGCTGATGATTATACCAGTATTTTATGCATTATTCTTTAAAATTAAATGTGACTGATTATGAAAAAGATTATAATTGCCTGTATATTTTCATTCTGTTCTCTTTGGGGATATTCCCAACAACTGACACTGGAAGAGTGCTGTGATATTGCAGCAGCAAATAACAAGCAGGGAAAACTGGCTGATTTTTCTATGCAAAAAGCCCAATTGCAGTTAAAGAACATGAACAGCAATTTCCTTCCAAAGTTATCAGCTGCAGGTGGCTATCTTTATGCCGACAAAAACTTTGGTGCAGAACTGATGCCTTCTGTGGCTGCCGAACTTAATCTGAACAACACCTATACAGGTGGTGTTCAGATAGAACAACCACTGTTTTTAGGCGGAAAACTTTTTGCAGCCAGGAAGATGGCTCAAACCGGATTGTCAATAGCCGGGTTAAATAAGGAAAAAACTGAGTCTGATATACGTTTTGAAACGGAAAAGGCATACTGGAATGTGGTCAAGGCAAAAGAACTGCAGAAAGTATCGCAACAGTTTCTGCAAACTGTAGATGAGCTATACCGTACTGTGGAGAATTATTATAATACAGGGATGGCATCACAGAATGAATTACTGAAGGTAAAAGTAAAAATCAATGAAGCTAAGCTGTCTCTTAAAAGAAGTGAAAATTCTGTGCGTCTGGCTAAAATGAGCCTCTGCCATCTGATGGGTATGCCTATCAGTAAGGATATAGATGTAATAAATAACCTATCTGACATAAAGGTTGTAGATACAAATATCCATTCAGTAGAGAACAGATTGGAATATAAGATACTTTCAGAAAATATCCAACTGAAGAATCAGGAAATAAAAGCTGTAAGAAGTGATTTCCTTCCGCGTGTTGGACTTGTTGCAGGATACAATTACATGAATGGTGTTAAGCTAAATGGTACGAAGCTCATTTCGGATGATGTGTTCGCTGTTATGGTTTCGGTTAAAGTTCCTCTGTTTCATTGGGGAGAAGGTATGCGTAAAGTCAAATCTGCCAAAATAGAAAAGCAGATGGCAATAGTTCAAAGAGATGAATTTACAGAGAAAATGCAATTGGAAGTTTCACAAGCTTTAAATATGCTGGACGAGTCAGAACTGGAAATTATACTTACAGAGTCCGCTTTTAATGAAGCTACAGAAAGCCTTCGTGAAAGTAGAAAGAATTATGAAACAGGGATGGAAACCCTTGTGAACTATATGGACACACAATCTATCTGGCAAAAGTCATGGGCGGAGTTCGTTTCTGCAAAAATTAATTATCAGATAGCTAAAGCTAATTATTTAAAGGTGTCAGGTTGTAAATAAATCATTATTAAGTATTCTCTTAATATAAAGATTAAGGGTATTGAGATTCAATACCCTCTTTTTTGTATATACAATTTTCTTTATGGTAAAAGATGATATGGTAAATTGTAAATCGATTGATTATATTACAAATAAATGGTAATAATTAAATGTATTATATTATTCTATGAAAATAAGTAATTTAAAATTATATGGAAGAGTTTTACTTGGATACATCATAGTTGTCTTTACTATAGTTTGTATATCTCTAATTTTTATTTATCAGAAATTTAAGCTGCAAGAATTGATACATAAAAAAGAGCAAATTGATTTTGCTCGTAGTAAAGCTGCTAATATTCCTTTGTATTTTACAAAGTTAGCTTCTATAAGTGAATCTGTGTTCATATGGAATTATGATGATTATATAAAATATCAAAATAATTATTTAGAAACGGATAGCGCTTTACAAGAAATAAAAATATACTGTAAGGATTTTATTAATGCAAATCAAATTGATACTCTATGCAATTTCTTACAAAAGAAAGAATATTCTCTTGTACAGATTATGGAAATTATTAAATCTAAAGAAAAGTCAGATAGTATATTTTTAATAACCCATATCCCCAAAAAGATATTAAAGACGCGAGTGATAACACGTAAGAAAAAAGGTATAGCTGGATTTTTTGGAAAGACAGAAACTGTTCATGAGCCTTATTTTACAATAGATTATTCTAATGTAAATAGGAATTCAGATTTTATTCGAAAACAGTATTTACACCAAATTGAAAGTCAATTAGATAGTTTACAATATCAAAATGAAATATTAAATAAACAATTATATGATTTTATATATTCTTTAGACAAAGAAATTCAAAATACAATTATTGAATACAATAAGGAAATAGCAAAAATTCAAAAGATTTCATTTTACTTGATTGCTGTGATAATAACTATTGCCTTGGTTTTATTGATAATATCATTTATTATAATACGTTCTGACTTGTATAAGGAAGAAAAGATAAAATTCAAACTACAACAAGTTATTCGAGAGAACGGTGATCTACTTGAGATGAGAAAAAAAATAATCTTGACGGTTTCTCATGATATACGTGGGCCATTAGGTAATATTCACAATTGTGCAGATTTGGTTTCAGAGACCCGTGAAAAGAAGAAACGTGAGATTTATTTGGACGATATACGTCATTCATGTCACCATATTTTGCATCTTGTCAATAATCTGATGGATGCATATCGTATAAATGAAGCCGGTGATTTACGTAATGACATCCCATTTCATCTTGACCATTTCTTGCAGAGGATTTCAGATGAGTTTTCCCGTAAGGCAAATGTTAAGGCCCTTATTCTTTATACAGCTCATGAAAATTCAATATTGACAGTAAAAGGAGATGCAGACAAACTTGAACAAATTCTTGATAATTTGTTGACAAATGCAATAAAGTTTACACCGTCCGGTTCTATCCGTTTTTATACAAAATATTCTGATGGAAAACTGCAGGTTGAAATTAGTGATACTGGTATAGGTATGGACAGTGAAACCCTGAAAAGAATATTTGCTCCATTTGAGCGTGCCGCACAGAATGTCAATTCTGATGGTTTTGGTTTGGGACTTTTCCTTACCAAAGGATTAATTAAGGTTTTGGAAGGAAAAATGGATGTGGAAAGTACACTCGGTAAAGGAAGTATGTTCAGACTGGAACTTCCTTTACCTGAAACGGATGAGTTAGTTGAGGAAGACAATTCGGACTGTAATTTGATAACCATGTTGCCTAAGAATGTTCTTGTAGTGGACGATGATCCTATACAACTGAAAATAGCGGAAGATATGCTTGGGCGCAAAGGTATATCTTGTAAAACCTGTATGAATGTATGTGAAGTCGTGGCTGCTCTCGGAAATTCTGAGTATGATTTGGTTTTGACAGATGTACAAATGCCTGATACTGACGGATTCGGTTTGTTAAGACTGCTTCGCAATTCGGACATTGGTAATTCAAGAACCATTCCTGTTGCTGTCATGACTGCTCGTAGTGACGGGAATTCCGGAATCTATGAAAAAGAAGGATTTGCAGGTTGTATTCATAAGCCGTTCAATATCCATGGGCTGCTTGCTTTTTTATCCTCTGTTGTATCTCGGACACAAGTTTCAGTTTCCGGAGATTTTGATTTTTCCAGTTTATTGGAGAACACGGATGATCATTGTCACATGCTTTCTCTAGTCGTTATGGAATCTGAAAAAGAATTGGAGGAGATGGAATCAGCTGACAGAATAACCGACCGTGAGACCATGAGGAAAATAATACATCGGATGATGCCAGTGTGGGAAATGCTTGGAAAAGACAATATCTTACGTGATTTTCAAAGGATACTGCATGATAGTAATATTCAAAATGAAACTATTCATGAGCATGCAATACAAATCATGGAGTGGCTTAAAATATTAATAGAAGAAACAAAAAAAGAACTGAAGAAATATGAAAATACTGATAGTTGAAGACAATATGATACTCTGTGGCTTGATTGAAAAATGGCTACAGAAGGCTGGTTATGATGTATTGACGGCTATAGATGAACCTGGCGCACGTTGTATTCTAAAAAGAAATGAAGTAAATATGGTATTGGGAGACGTTCGTCTGCCGGAAGGTGACGGTATCAGCCTTCTGGAATGGATGATGCGTTCTAAGATGGAAGTTCCATTTATTGTCATGACAGATTATGCCTGTATCACGGATGCAGTCCGTGCTATCAAACTAGGTGCTAAGGATTATTTGCAAAAGCCTGTTCATCAAGAGCAACTGATAGAATTAGTACATAGTATGCTTAAACAACCTGTTATTGTACGTAAAGAACGTTCTTTTGTTGAACGTACCAGTGAAGCTGCCAGAAAAGCCGCTTCACTGGCTCGTCGTGTGGCACCGTCGGATCTTTCTGTTATGATACTTGGTCCGAGCGGAAGCGGTAAGGAAGTGATAGCCCAGATGATACATCGTTATAGTGACAGGCGTGACAAGCCATTCGTTGCTGTCAATTGTGGAAGCATACCCAACGATTTGCAGGCTTCAGAATTTTTCGGTGCAGTCAAAGGAGCTTTTACAGGAGCTGTTACTGATAGGAAAGGACATTTTGAGACGGCCAATGGAGGAACCTTATTCCTGGATGAAGTCGGTAATATGCCGTATTCCATGCAGATTCTTCTTCTGCGTGTCCTTCAGGAAAAGGAATTTAATCCGGTAGGAAGTGATAAAGTGAAACATACGGATGTACGTATTATTTCTGCTACAAATGAGGATATGAAAAAAGCGGTGGAGGAAGGTCGCTTTCGTGAGGATTTGTATTATCGTCTTGCAGAACTCGAAATTGTTCAACCGCCATTAAAATATTGCAAAGACGATATTCTTCCGCTTGCCGAATTCTTCAGAAAAGAACATTCCGGTAGAATCCGTGTCAAGAATGAGGGATTTACCGAAGAAGCGAAAGCATGTATGTTGGGATATGACTGGCCGGGTAATGTGCGGGAATTGAACGCAAAGATCAAACGTGCGGTAATTGTTGCGGATAATGCATTATTGGATATCAGTGACTTGGGACTGGACAATGTAGATTGTAGTGACAATTCGGATATTCGTATCATTCAGGAAAAGGAAAGGATACGAAATCTGCTTGAGAAAAATCATGGTAATGTCAGCAAGACAGCAGCGGAACTCGGTTGCAGTCGTACAGCCCTGTACAAGAAAATGAAGAAACTTGATCTGAAGTAATCTTTATTCTTTAAGGCGGTATACCAGTCTGCATATATTGTTTCGGAATGTTTTGGACTCATGCAAAGTCCATTGTCCGAATTGAATCTTTCCGGTTATGTTTTTCCCACTTTTGTATGATATTGGAAGCAGGTAAATGACCAGTTCATCTGCGAGTCGGAAGAGAAATACTCCACCAGCATATTCGGCACTTTTTTCGTCCTGTACTTTCATAAAGAAGGTACAGTTATTGTCTCGTCTCTCTTTTGCATTCATCAAATCAAGCATACCGTAATGCGGATACATGTTGAATGTAGCCCGCTCTTCCCAAAAAGGGAAGCCGTTCCGGTCTGTCCTGAGCCATTCCATCAGTTTCTCATTTTGGTCCGGCAGGAAACCGTCCAATGTGACGGGCATAATAATCTGAACTTTTGCCATACCTCTGCTATTAAAAATAAAAGCATGAAACCCATGCTTATTTCGAACAGAGGCTCTGACAAAGCCCAACACAGAAACTCGCATGGGCTCACGCTATAAGGTATAGCATAAGCCTCACGCAATAGCCTCTGTGTTTATGAATTTGTCAGATTCCTGTTCGAGACGTCTTGCGACTTATGTATATAATCGACGGAAAACATCCCGTAATCCGCCGTTATGTTCTATTTCAAGTTCAAAGATAAGGAATGTTCCCTGAAAATCAAACTGATTCAGGATTTATTTGTCATTCTGTATCTATTCAGCTTTTCTTTTCTCCTCTTCTGCACTTTCTATTCCCAGCCGTTCACATAGTTCCGGATCATTCTTGATACGTTCCATTTCATCGTTGATGATGACCTGGGCATCCGCCTTTATCTGGTCATAATTACGCTGTATCTGCTGGAGCATGATGTCATTCCCTTCACTGTCCTTGAATGTGTTGATAACCGGGATTTTTTTATAAGCCTTTTCTTCCGCACTTACTTTGGCATGGTCCACGATAATTTCCGCATGGAAAATCTTCTGGTCTATTTTCTCACCGAAATTATCCGACACGGAACCGACAAACGTACCCTGTGAGAGGTTGGAAATCTTGGATGCAGGAATCAGGGAATCCAGCTGGGTATTGATCGATGTAGAAACATCCTGACGGTTGATGGATATGGACTGTCGTTTCTGAAGGATTTTTCCAAAGCGTTCGGAAAGTGTCTTGGCTGTTTCACCTACCACCTGACCGCTGAATATGTTGCCGACTGTATTTTGAATCACCTTGCTTTCCTTTTCACCGTAGTCACGGTTAAGCTGGCTGAAATCCTGAAATCCCAGACAGACCGCCACCTTGTTGGAACGTGCCGTTGCTATCAGGTTGTCCAACCCTCGGAAATAGATGGTAGGAAGCTCATCTATAATGACCGTGCTTTTAAGCTGCCCTTTCTTGTTTATCAGTTTGA
>ERZ840057.1332-NODE-1332-length-21160-cov-10.127126_pt1 | contig 21160 bp, 13 predicted proteins | sample MGYA00519907_ERZ840057 | MGnify/ENA primary metagenome ERZ840057 (study PRJEB31850, sample SAMEA3708862) | human gut metagenome | biome: human gut; feature: human-associated habitat; material: faeces | place: China | collected 2014 ...
GTGCTATTGCCGTGGCAGCATACAGCTACATGTCCCTGGTTCCGCTCATCCAGCCGCCAATCATGAAAATGTGCACGACCAAGGAACAGAGAAAGATCAAGATGGTCAACCTTCGTCCGGTAAGTCACTTTGAAAAGGTGGTATTCCCGATTGTCGTAGCCATCGTCGTATCCCTGCTTCTGCCTCCGGTAGCGGCGCTGATGGGATGTCTGTGTCTCGGTAATCTTTTCGAAGTATCCGGAGTAACGGCAAGATTGTCCGACACCGCGCAGAATGCGCTGATCAATATCGTCACCATTTTCCTGGCGACAGGCACAGGCTTGACAATGTCCGGCGACAAATTCCTCCGTCTGGAAACGATTGAAATCATCGTGCTCGGTCTGATTGCCTTTGCGGCAGGCACGGCAGGCGGCGTACTTTTTGGCCAGATCATGAGAATTGCTTCCGGCAACAAGATCAACCCGCTCATCGGTTCGGCAGGCGTATCGGCTGTACCGATGGCAGCACGTGTATCCCAGATAGTCGGTCTGAAAGACAACCCGTCCAACTACTTGCTGATGCAGGCCATGGGGCCGAACGTAGCAGGGGTTATCGGCACTGCCGTAGCAGCAGGCACCATGCTGGCACAGTTCGGAGGCTGATTAGTATAGCTGATGAGTCTGATTGAATTAAAACGAAAACGCTCCTTTACGGGGGCGTTTTTTGCTGTGTAAATTTTGAAAAGGAATTGGGGAAATGGGACGGTTGGAGTGACGGGGCGCCGATCCTTTCGTCCTCAAGGCTTTGGCGTGATAGCTCGTTTGCTGATGCTTTGGATGATTGGCGGAAGCCGGAAATCAGTTGATAAAAGACGGAAAAGGTTCACCTTTCCGTAAAATGTCATTCAGAGCAGTTATAAAAATGCTTTATGAGAAAAAGGTAAATGGAAATATGAAACGGAGCGAAGAATCTATTATGCCGGTGACAGCTTACGGCTTTCCTCACCACGGTAACAGATCCTTCACATTCGTTCAGGATGACGCCTTACCAGTTTTCCTCATTACGGTAGCAGATCCTTTACATTCGCTCTGGATGACGCCTTTTGTTCTCCGTCATCATGACGTTTTCCGTTCTCCATCGTTAGTGACGTGCTTTCCTAAAATCGTCATTCAGAACGGAGGTAAGAATGCTGTGTGGGAAAGATGGGAAACGGGACAGTGACACAGAGCGAAGAATCTATGACTCTGGTGACAGCTTACGGCTTCCCTCACCACGGTAACAGATCCTTCACATTCGTTCAGGATGACGCCTTACCAATTTTCCTCACCACAGGTATAGGTCCTTAGCATTCGCTTTGGATGACGCCTTTCGTTCTCCGTCATCATGACGTTTTCCGTTCCCCATCGTTAGTGACGTGCTTTCCCAAAATCGTCATTCAGAACGGAGGTAAGAATGCCGTGTGGGAAAGACGGGAAACGGGACAGTGGCACGAAGCGAAGAATCTATGCCTCTGATGACAGCTTACGGCTTTCCTCACCACGGTAGCAGATCCTTCGCTGCCGCTCTTAGCTTCTAGCTGCTAATAGCGATTGACTATCTGAATTCGACAAATCGACTGCCTATACGGAACAGTTATTCCTGCTTTGCTTTTGCAAGGATGACAGGCAAGGAGAGGGTCATAAATACAGATCTGTCTTCTGCATAGCCCTGATGACACTAAGCGGTATACCCGTCGGGAACGATATTCAAGGCGGGCGGTGATCAACCGATATTTTGCCGGGGATTCCGTTTTTGATTATTAAATCGATTTTTATTCATATAAAAATATCATATAAGTGTCATGAAGGCGTATAGATAAAATATTGCAATTTGAAGAAAGATAAAATATTATATAGATAAAAGTGAATATGATATAGATTCTCATATTTATTTTTATCTATTAATGAAAGGATGTGCTTTATGCAGGAAGGAATCAATAATTTATTTGCAGGGGCTGTTTTTCTGGCCGGTGTGCTGTCCTTCTTTTCGCCCTGTGTATTTCCCCTTCTTCCGGTTTACTTGGGAAAGCTGGCGGAGGATCCCGGGACGAGGTCGTTTTCTTTTTTCGGACTGAAGGTATATGTATCTCCACTGGTAAAAACCGTTTGCTTTATTACCGGGTTATCAACGGTGTTTTTCAGTCTCGGGTTTGGAACCGGTTTTTTCAGCCACATTTTTTATCATCCCTATACGCCGTATGTCATGGGTGGTATCGTCATACTTCTCGGGCTGCATCAGATGGAGCTGATTAATATTAATTTTCTCCAGCGGCAGAAGAAGATCGAGCTGGACGGGAAGCGTCAAGGCGGTATTCTCGGCGCGTTTCTTCTGGGACTGACTTTCAGCTTCGGCTGGACGCCCTGTGTGGGACCTGTGCTGGGGGCGGTGCTTGCGGTGGTGGCTTCTGAAAATGGAAGCGCTCTGTATGGCGGTCTTTTGATGGCGGTGTACGCTGCGGGGATGGCGGTCCCCTTCCTTATTCTGGCAGTGGCATCTTCCTGGCTTTTGAAGTACAGCAGTCACGTGAAGCGCCATATGGTCTTGCTAAAGAAGATTGGCGGCGTGCTGATCATTCTTATGGGGGTCCTGCTTATGCTTGGCAAGCTGGATATGTTGGCAGCAGTTATTTCATGAAATATTTCACGGATTTGTAAACAGGAGGTTTATCATGATGAAAATTTCTTATAAAAAGTTTGGAGCGTTTGCGGCAACAGCCGTTTTGGCAGGGATTCTGGCGGGATGCGGATCCGGTATGAATGCGGATGCAAATGACATGGCCCGCCCCGCGGCGATGCAGCAGGAAAAGGCAGCCGGCCGCACACAGAATTTTATGGATGCAAAGGATGCGGATTTCATGCTGACCGATGTAAATGGAAAGGAACACAGACTTTCCGATTACAGGGGGAAAAAGGTGTATATCAAGTTCTGGGCTTCCTGGTGTTCTGTATGTATGGCTACGCTGGCTGATACGGATATGCTGGCGGGAAGTGACGATAAGGATTTTGTCGTTCTTTCCGTTGTGGCGCCCGGATTTGGCGGTGAAATGAAAAAAGAGGATTTCGTAAAATGGTATAAAGGTCTCGGCTATAATAATCTCCCCGTGCTTCTTGACGAAGGCGGCGCGGTGACGAAGAAATACGGTATTCGTTTCTATCCGTCGGCGGCTCTGATTGATACAGAAGGAAATGTGAAGATGCTCCGTCCGGGACATATGAACAAAGAATCGCTTGCCATGGAGATGAAGGGGATTTCGTAAAGGAGGATTATGATGAGAACGGCAGGAATTTTAGGAAGTCTTGCGATCATTGCGGCAGCCGGTTTCGGCTGGTATTCGATGGCAATGACTCCATCTTCAGGCAGCGGGGAAAAAGCGCCTGTGGGGGTAAGCCTTGAAGAAAGTATGAAGAAAGAAATGGCGGTGAAAACAGTGAATAAGGAAAATTTACGGGATATGTACCTGGCGGGAGGCTGTTTCTGGGGACTGGAGGAATATTTTTCCCGTGTGGACGGCGTAGTGGACGTGGTTTCCGGTTATGCCAACGGGAAAACGGACAAGACGGATTACGAACATATAGGGCAGACAGATCACGCGGAAACGGTTCATATTTCTTATGATGCTTCCAAAGTTTCCTACAGGGATCTGCTGCTTTACTACCTCCGGGTGGTGGATCCTACAAGTGTGAACCGTCAGGGAAATGACCGCGGGCGCCAGTATCGGACGGGCATTTATTACACCACTGATGAAGAAGGGGCGGTGGCTCGGGAAGTACTTGATGAAAAGCAGAAATCCCTTTCCGGTAAAATCGCTATCGAGGTGGAACCGCTCCGTCATTTTGTGCCGGCGGAAGAGTACCATCAGGATTATTTAAAGAAGAACCCCGGCGGTTACTGCCATATCGATGTAAGCAGGGCGGCGGATCCCGTGATTGACGGCTCCCTGTATCCGAAGCCTGACGAGGAAACCCTCCGCAGCCTTTTAACGGCAGATCAATATGCTGTCACGCAGGAAGGCATGACGGAAAGAGCTTTTTCCAATGAATATTTCGATAAATTTGACCGCGGTATTTATGTAGATGTGGCGACGGGAGAGCCGCTCTTTTCCTCCCGTGACAAGTTCGAGTCGGGCTGCGGCTGGCCGAGTTTCACGAAACCGATTTCTGCCGATGTGGTGAATTACAAAGAAGACCTGAGCTATAATATGCGGCGTACAGAAGTGCGGAGCCGTATGGGAGAATCCCATTTGGGGCATGTGTTTGATGACGGTCCCCGGGACAGAGGCGGTCTCCGGTACTGCATCAACAGCTTGGCGATCCGGTTCATTCCCGAAGCGGATATGGAAAAAGAAGGCTACGGTTATTTGTCCGGCGTTTTATAATTTTAAGAAATATTTTTGACTAAACCGTGCCTTGCGGTATAATATATAAATTGGTAAAGCAGTTATACTTAAAAGGCAGGGTAAAAATATGCAGATGATTGATTTGTCCGGCGTCAAGGACTTCAATGCCGCTCGTTTCCTCATTTATTGGCTGGTAGCGACAGTCATTGCCATTCTCGTGGCATACAATATCGACCCTCAGAAAAAGCTGGTCTGGTTCAGACAGCGCAGTGACAACGGGTTCATGGTCCGCCGCGGCTGGTTTGGGAATTTCAGCCTGCTCGGCGTCCCCCGTTCCAAGATGGGCTTTGCCATTACGGCAGGTATTTTCATCGGGGCGGGTATTGTGTGGGCGCTGCTTATCTTTATGATTCTTCCGGTACTCGGCTATCATGTGTAAGCCTTGTTTTTCCTTATTAAGTAAATATGTTTTCTGCGTATGGCACAGGGGCAGGAAATAGTATCGGACCTGGTATTTTCCGGGTCCGTTTTTTGTAAGGCTGTTTATTTGCGGGGAGAGATTTATGACAAGCACGGAAACAATTTTTAAGGAACTTTTTGCAGGGGTTATGGAGATGTCGGATCCCGCTGTCTGGACTATGTTCGCCATCGGCGGGATTCTGATCTGGCTCGGAGTGAAAAAGGATTATGAGCCGGTGCTTCTCTTTCCTATGGGAGTGGGCTGTATATTGGCAAATATACCGGGGCATTTTGCCGTTATCCCGGTGGGAGGCGGGGAGCCGGGCTTTTTGCAGGTTCTTTATGAAGCGGGAATTGCCAATGAGCTGTTTCCTGTCCTGATTTTTGTGGCGGTAGGCGCGATGTGTGATTTTACGCCGCTTATCCGCCAGCCTTATGTCATGCTTTTTGCGGCAGCGGCCCATTTAGGTATTTTTGCAGCGGCGCTTCTGGCATCAGCTTTTGGATTTCCTTTCAACCAGGCGGCGGCGATTGGCATCATCGGCGCGGCGGACGGTCCGACGACGATTTTTGTGGCGCAGAAATTTGCTGCAGAACTTCTGGCGCCCCTCACGGTGACGGCATTCTGCTATATGTCCCTTGTCCCGATTATCCAGCCGCCTATTATCAGACTGCTGACGACAAAGCAGGAAAGACGTATCCGTATGGCATATAAAGAAGAGAAACCCGTGTCATGGACAGCACGTTTCCTTTTCCCTTTTATGGTGGTGCTTTTTGCAGGTATTCTGGCTCCTATTTCCGTACCGCTCATCGGCGCGCTCATGTTCGGCAATATGCTGAAAGTATCGGGCGTTGTGGATTCTCTGGCAAGTACGGCACAGAATGAACTCGCCAATCTGGTGACGCTCTTTCTCGGTATTACGGTAGGCGCTACGATGACGGCGGAAAATATCCTGACATTTGATGTCCTGAAAATCCTTATCCTTGGTGCGGCGGCGTTCGTTTTCGATACGGTGGGCGGCGTGCTTTTTGCAAAGTTGGCAAATCTCTTCCTGAAACAAAAGCTGAATCCCATGATCGGAGCCTGTGGCATTTCCGCGTTCCCCATGTCGGGGCGCGTTGTTGCCAAGATGGCTTTGAAAGAAGATCCTTCCAATTTCATCATCCAGCACGCCATGGGCGTCAATGTGGCGGGACAGGTTGCTTCCGTCGTCGCCGGCGGCCTTGTGCTTGCTCTTATTCCCGTTTTGTCATAAAGGAGGAACTATGTCAAGTTTGGACGCTTCCGTTTATCTTCTGGTCATCGCATACCCCTTGCTTTTCGTAGTGATGGCTGTTTTTATGGGACTGACGTACTTCCTGCGCAGGGTATTTCCCGGAGACTGAAGAAGCGGGATTTCCTTCCGGCCGCGGTTTGCGGGGAGGGAGAAAAAGTTTTATACTGTACCTATGTGAAAATAATTCTCTTTTAGGAGGCAGAAATGAAAGAAACATACAGCAGAAGCAAATCCGTTTGGCAGCGGATGAATGCCCGTGAGCGCAAGGCCGCCATGGCATACGGTGAAAAATACAAGGCGTTCCTTGATACGGCACGCACGGAAAGACTGGCGGCAGCGGAAATTATCCGCCGTGCGGAAGAAAAGGGATTTAAACCTGTCTATACCATGAAGTCGCTCAAAGCGGGAGACAAGGTATATTGGAACCAGAAAGATAAATCCGTTATTTTAGCGGTGATTGGGAAAGAACCCGTCCATGAAGGCATCAAAATCGTAGGATCCCATATTGATTCGCCCCGTCTGGATCTGAAAGCCAATCCGGTTCATGAACAGGACGGCATTGTGTACTTCCGTACCCACTACTACGGCGGGATTAAGAAATACCAGTGGACCTGCATTCCGTTGGCGCTCATCGGCGTGGTATTCACAAAAGACGGTAAAAAAGTGGATATCAATATCGGACTGAAAGACAGCGATCCGGTTTTCTATGTATCCGACCTGCTTATCCACATGGCGCAGGACCAGATGAAGAAGACTCTGGCAGAAGGGATTACGGGGGAACAGCTCCAGGCTGTCGCGGGTACCCATTCTGAAGAAGGGCAGACGCCGAAAGACGCCATCATGGCGCTTTTGAAAAAGGAATACGGGATTGAAGAGGAAGACTTCGCCGCTGCCGAATTGGAACTTGTTCCCGCCACAAAGAGCCGCGACGTCGGATTCGACCGTTCCCTCATTGCTTCTTACGGACAGGACGACCGCGTATGTTCCTACGCGAATCTGGAAGCCATCCTGGACGCGAAACCCGGTGTGAAGACCCAGGCCGCTCTTCTTACGGATAAGGAAGAAATCGGATCTTATGGAAATACGGGAATGGAATCTTCCTATTTTGTGAAATTTGTGATGAAACTCCTTGCGCTGCAGGGACAGGGAAGTCTTCTTGATTTCTATGAAACCATGGAAAACAGCGAGATGCTTTCTGCCGATGTCAATTCCTGTCTTGATCCCATGTTCCCGGAAGTTTCTGAAAAAGACAATGCGTCTTTCCTCGGATACGGGGTTAACCTGACCAAGTACGGCGGTTCCCGCGGTAAGGCGGGCAGCAATGACGCCAATGCGGAATTTTTGCAGAAGGTCAGAAAAATCTTTAATGATGCCGGTGTATGCTGGCAGATTGGTGAGCTGGGAAAAGTCGACCAGGGCGGCGGCGGAACGATTGCTTTCATGATGGCGAACTGGGGTACAGAAGTGGTAGACTGCGGCACGTCCATGCTATCCATGCACGCTCCCTGCGACCTGCTGTCCAAGGCGGACGCTTACGAAACGTACCTGGCGTACAAGGCATTCTTTGAAAGCAGGTAAGGAAAAGAGGAAATCATCGTCTCGAAAGGGGCGGTGATTTTTTCGTGGGAAAAAATATAATAGAGTCGTGATGAAAAAATGGATGTCATTGAAAAGTGAGGATTTAATGAACCTCATCGGAAATACTTATACATGATGGTTAATTATTAATCTACAATGGAAAATGTAAATGTGTGGAAGATGTGGTTGTAAGGCATTGTATGATTTGATAATGGATATAGGGGGGAGATAAATGCATTAAAGTTTAGCATTTACTGCAAGGGTCAAAATGAAAAAACATTTTTATCTCCATATCTTTTAATATAGAAACATATGCGTATATATGGAAGAAGACGGTTATATCTTATCGGAAGTGCTATAATGAGGAAGCACTATGAGTTATATGTCAGGCAGGTGGCTTATGAAGAAAAAGATTTTGATAGCGGTGTTGGTGTTGGGAATAGCTTTTTCAAATGTAACAATAGGGACGGCGGGTAAAGATATGCCTGCGGGGGGAGATACTTTTTCTGTACAGGAAAAGTTGCCTGTAAAATTTACGCAATATTTTTCAGATAGGGCAGGAAAAGATGCAGAGGCAGCATCAGAAAAAAATGTTATTCCTACAGGGGCGGCAGATGAATTAGTGTATAGGCGTCCGGGGAATGAAGGAATTTATATGCTTCGGGGATTGGTAGCAATAAATCAGCATAAATATAAGCAGGCAATTAAGGATTATACTAAAGCTATAGAATTGAATCCTGATTCCGCACTGGCTTATTATGCAAGGGCGACCGCATATAGTTTGGAAGAGGATTTTTATGCAGCAGAACAGGATTACAATAAAGCGTTGAAAAAGAATCCTGAACCGGAAATGAGGGGGCATATCTTATTGGGGCGAGGGGTTGCTTATGTGCAACTCGGGGAGACAGAATCTTGTCTTAATGATTTTGATGAAGCGTTGAAGTATCTAAAAGGAGAAGAAAAGGGAAAGGTCTATAGCAAAAGAGGACTTGCGTATCTGCTTCTTGGCGAGATGGATAAGAGTTATGTTGATTTTGAGAAGGCATTATCTATTAACACCAAGGATGTAATAGCGCTTATATCGATTGCTGATCTGCAGTGGTTGCATTACCATGCACCGGAAAAAGCATTACCTTTTCTTGACAGGGCGGTGGCAGCGGACTCATCTAATCTTCTTGCTTGGATGAAAAGAGGCAAAGTACTTCTGGATTTGCATGAGGATGAAAAAGCATTGACGTCTTTTAACAAGGGGCACGTGGTTGGAGAAACAGATGGGATTCCTTATTTATTACGAAATATGTATTATATGCAGCATAGAAGATTTACCGATGCGAGAAATGATTTAACGCATTTGATTTCCATTTATCCGAATAATGCGTATTTCTATTCGAAGCGTTGTGATGCGAGTATGAAGTTGCATGATTTTGGCGGGGCATTGGAAGATATAAGAAAAGCGATAGCATTGGAGCCGGATAAAGGATACTATTACATGATGCTTGGGCTTGTATACAGCCAGACAGAACGGTATGATGAAGCGATTACTGCGTTTGAAACGGCAATTGCAAAGGGGCATAAAAAAGCAGATGTGTACAATAACTTGGGATATGTTTATAAATTGAAAGGGAATTATCAAAAGGCGTTGGGCATACTGAATAAAGCTATAGAAATGGATCCCGGTTATGGAGAAAGTTATCGCTCTCGGGGAGAAGTGTATGCGGAAATGGGGGAATACGAAAAGGCGGTGGCAGATATTACGGAATTTTTAAAAATTAATCCCAATATTGCATCAGCACTTCTCCTGCGTGCAGGTTTTTACGATAAGTTGGGAAAGAAGGAATGGGCAGAAAAAGATCGAAAAGCGGCTGCATTGGGTAAAAAGGATGGAATATATGTGTTCTCTCCGAAGAATGACTAGTTTTTGATTCAAGCGGTATCTGTAGATTGGGGATGCAGCAGAAAGGTAAGAAATAGGTTCTAAATAGAGGGCAATAAGTTCTCAATTGCTTTATATGGAATGACTAATATGCCTTAATGAGGATAATTTTATACGAAGGATAGCAGCGCAGGAGGAATCAGAATGGATGAACATCAGTCCGGCGTAAAGCTGGAAGAAGCGTTGGAAGCAAAAAAAGAACTTGATGCAAAAGCACAGAAAATACTTGAGGAGAAGGAAGCGGACTCCCGTATGAGGACATATACGGAACCGTTAGGCAGGGCGGTAGCCGTACTGCTGTGCGTGTGGACGGCATTCCAGCTGTATTTCACGACCATCGGAGCAATCAGTGCCGTCAATCTGCGGGCGATCCACTGTATCTTTCTTCTTGTTTTTACATTTTTATTATTTCCGACGTTTAAAAAGGAAAAGCGGAAAAGAAAGTTTCCGCCCCTTTGGGACGTGGCGTTTATCCTTTGTTCCGCAGGCAGTCTCCTTTATCTCATTTTGAATTATACCCGTATGGCCCGGACGGGAGGACGTATTTCCGATATGGAGGCAGCCATTGCCTTAGTCGCGATGGTTTGCGTTTTTGAAGCGGCCCGGCGGGCATCGGGAAATCTGGCGGTACTTGCAGGAATTTTTCTTGCGTATAATTGGTTCGGCGCGTACCTGCCCGGCTATCTCGGTCATAACGGTTTCACTTTGAAGCGCGTGCTGATTACCCAATTCTGGGGAACGCAGGGCATTCTCGGCACGGGCATTGGCGTTTCGGCGACTTATATATTTCTTTTTGTTGTTTTTGGCGCGTTTCTGAAATATTCGGGCTTTTCCAAATTCATTAATGATTTTTCGCTTACCCTTGTAGGAACGACTTCCGGCGGCCCTGCGAAGGTGGCGGTCATCGCGTCGGGCCTTATGGGGATGATTAACGGTTCCGCCATTGCCAATGTGGCGACGACAGGAACGATTACGATTCCGCTTATGAAACGGACCGGGTATAAAAGCGAATTTGCAGGCGCTGTAGAAGCGGTGGCCTCTACCGGCGGACAGTTTACGCCGCCGATTATGGGGGCGGTTGGTTTTGTCATGGCGGAGTTTTTAAACCTGTCCTATACCTATGTGGCACTGGCAGCTGTCACACCGGCGCTGCTCTACTATATCGGCCTGCTTCTGGCGGTTCATTTTGAAGCGAAGCGGCTCGGACTTTCGGGAATCGCCAGGGAAAATATTCCCGATGCATTGTCGGTGATAAAAGAACAGGGACATCTTGTCCTTCCCCTGGTGAGCCTTATCGGGCTGATGTTTACGGGATTTACCCCGCTTTATGCGGCGGTTATTTCTATTTTCATCACTGTGGCGGCAAGCTGGCTCCGCAAAGAAACAAGAATGACAGGAGATAAGATTATTGCCGCTGTTATTGAGGGCGCGCGGAGCGCCGTTTCCGTAGGGGTATGCTGCGTCATCATCGGCGTCATTATCGGTACGGTCACACTGACATCCATGGGACTGAACATGGGCTATCTCATTCTGTCTCTTCTGCAGGATAATCATGTGTACCTTGCCGGGTTCCTTGTCATGATCATGTCCGCTATTTTGGGGATGGGCGTTCCCGGCGTCGCGGCGTATGTCATTGTCCAGGCGGTTGCTGTTCCTGTCCTGATCAAGGCGGGGGTATTGCCTCTTATCGCTCACATGTTCTGCCTGATTTATGCCTGCCTTTCCAATATCACGCCGCCTGTGGCCATGTCAGCCTATGTGGCGTCTGGGATTGCCGGTTCCGATCAGACAAAGACGGGACTTATGGCGGTGCGTCTCGGGCTTATCGGTTTTATTATTCCTTTCTTCTTTCTGGATAATCCTGTTCTTCTCATCGGTGTCGATCCGGCGGCGACCACAGTGGAAACCCTTTGGGCCGTTTTCAGCGCGGCGGTGGGAACGTTTGCCCTCGTTGGCGCATTGGAAGGCTGGATTCTATGCAAGTGCGGATGGGCGGAACGGATTGTACTTTTCATCGCTTCACCGCTTCTCCTTTTTCCCGGAACAATGACGGACTTTGCCGGATTTGCAGGGATTGCCGCGGTTATAGGATTCCAGTTCCTGCGGCGGAGAAAAGAAACTTGATTTCCCCCGGCACAGGGGTATACTTATGATAATCATTTATTTTTTGCAGCATGGGAGGATGGAAAAATGAACATGAGACATTTGAAAAAAGCGGTGGCGGTTTCACTGGCGGCTTTAGCCGCCGCAGGGATGATAGCAGGCTGCGGCGGAGAAAAGAAAGCATCGGCGCCGTCATCACAGCCGGCAGCGCAGACGGTGAAAATTAATTTTCCGACGGCCGGCGCGTCAGGCGCCCTGTATGCGGTGGGGGCGGCAATCACCAATATGTGGAGCAATAATGTTCCCGGTGTGCAGGCAGCGAGCCAGGCGTCTGCAGGCGGAATTGCCAACCTGAATATGGTTTCCGACGGCGAAGCGCAGGTGTCCATCGCTATTTCCAGCAATGTATACCAATGTCTCAACGGGACGGACAGTTTCAAAGATCATCCTTATAAAGATTTGAAAGTGATTGCCGGTCTTTACATGAATCCGAACCAGGTGGTGGTCACTGCCAAGTCGGGCATTCAGACTTTGGCTGATGTAAAAGGAAAGCGTTTTGCCGTAGCGTCGGCAGGATCTTCCGTATATAACGAAAGCAATGCCCATTTTACCGCGGCGGGACTGAAATTTCCTGATGACATCCAGGCGGAGTACATTACCTTTACCGATGCTGCCGATATGCTCCAAAACGGCTCCATTGACGGCGCATGGATCATGAGCGGCGCTCCGGCTTCCGCCGTCACCCAGGCTTTGACCGGCGGCGCACGCCTGGTAGATATTGATGATCAGCTCGTGAAAGAACTGAAAGCGAAATACCCCTGGTATGCAAGTTATACTATCAAGGCGGGTACCTATCCGAACCAGGACAGGGACGTCCGTACCACGGCGGTTAAAATGGTTATGTTCACCCGCGGGGATATGCCGGAAGATGTGGTGTATAATCTGACGAAGACACTCTGGGAACATATCGATGAAATGGGGCAGGCACAGAAGAATCTGAAAGGCCTCAAGCCGGAAGATGCGGTGAAAGATATCGCAGGCGTGCCGCTCCATCCCGGCGCTGAAAGATACTACAGGGAAATCGGCGTACTGAAATAAGGAATGGAAAGAAAACATCGTTTTTAGAGGGGCGGTGTTTTTCTTTTGAAACTGCCCGGTGAGCATGTACCGGCAGCGAGCATTCTCATTATGACACTTTCCGTTCCCCATTGTTGGTGACGCGCTTTCCCTCCACCGTCATTAGAACGAGAGCAAGAATGCTTTGTGGGAAAGATGGGAAACGGGATAGTGGCACAGAGTGAAGAATCTATTACTTCTGCTGACGTATTACCGTTTTCCTCACTGCGGCTATAGATCCTTCGCTCATGCTCAGGATGACGATTAGCGTTTCCTATCATTATGATGCTTAACGTTTTCCATCATAGTGATGCTTAATGTTTACCCTCATTATGACGACTTCCATACCCCGTCATTCAGAGCGGACACAGGAATGCTTTATGGGAATAAGGGAAAAGAGTTATGTGACGAGGAGCGATGAATCTATTACGCTGGTGACATCTTACTGGCTTTCCTTGTCACGGGTACAAATCCTTTACATTCATTCAGGATGACGATTAGCGTTTCCTATCATTATGACGCTTAACGTTTTCCATCATAGTGATGCTTAATGTTTACCGTCATTATGACGACTTCCATACCCCGGTCATTCAGAGCGGACACAGGAATGCTTTGTGGGAATAAGGGAAGGCAGCAATATGACACAAAGCGAAGAATCTGTTACCTTGATGACGTTTTACCGTTTTCCTCACCGCGGCAGCCGATTCTTCGCTAATATGCATAATGATGCCTTCTGCCCGGTCAGTCCTGCGACTGCTGCCCTTTGCTAAAGAAGAAGGTTCGGCTCAAAATGAAATATTTTTTAAAAACTATTGACAAAGAAAAGCCTATTCGCTAAAATAATCACAATATTTAAAAGTGCTGACGGAAAAAAGTAAATTTCCTTACCCGGCGCAGAGAACCGATGGATGGTGAAAATCGGTGCGGGCAGGAAGTCGAAGTTCTTTCCCGAACTGCTTTGCTGAAATAACAGTAGGCATTGCCGGAGTGGCTCACGTTAAGCGGCTGAGAGTTGATCTGATGAAGTAGGGTGGTACCACGGAATATCCGTCCCTTGGGTGCCGCCTTTTTTGTTTCTTTTTCATCAGGTAAACAGGGTGGTACCGCGATGAGTCCCGTCGTCCCTTGCAATTGGCAGGGGACATTTTTTATAGGATAGAAGTGCAGTAGAAAGAGAGGGCTCTCAAATGAAAAAATGGATGAAAATTACGGCAGCGGCAGTGGTGGCAACAGCTTTGCTCTATGGATGCGGAGGAAGCGGTGGCGGAGAGAAGAAGACGGCTGACGGGAAGAAACAGATTGCTGTGGTGCAGGTGATGCAGCATGGTTCTCTTGATGCGGCCAATCAAGGATTTCTTGACGGCTTGAAAGAAAGGGGCTACGGAGCGGACAAAATTTCAGTAGACCAGCAAAATGCCCAAGGAGACCAGTCAAATTTAAAGACCATTGCGTCCCGTTTCAAGTCCAATCGTCCTGATCTTATCTGCGCGATTTCCACACCTGCCGCACAGGCGGTAGCCAATGAAATTCATGACCTGCCCATTATCGGGTGCGCCATTACTGATTTTGAAACGGCGAAACTGGTAAAATCGAACAGCCGGCCGGAAACGAACGTGACCGGCGTCAATGACCGCGGCCCTGTGGAGAAGCAGGTAGATATGGGACTTAAGTTCCTTCCCGCGGCGAAACGTCTTGGACTGATTTATTCCTCCAGCGAAGTGAACAGCCAGATCCAGGCAGACCAGGCGAAAGCCCATGCGGCGTCCCTCGGCCTTACTGTGGTGGAACGGACCGTTTCCTCCGTCAATGATATTCAGCAGGCAGCGGAATCCATGGTAGGGCAGGTGGATTTCATCTATGTTCCCACGGATAACGTGATCGCTTCTTCCATTCCCACTTTGGTAAAGGTGACGGATCCCGCGAAGATTCCCGTATTCGTAGGTGCGGACAGCATGGCGAAAGACGGCGCGCTCGGCTCGCTCTCCGTAGATTTCTACAAGTCCGGTGTACAGGCAGGACACATGGCGGCGGATGTGCTTGACGGGAAAATCAAAACACAGGACACTGCCGTAGAGGATCCTGAAGTGCTGGAAGTCATCATCAATAAGAAATCGGCGGAAACTTTGGGGCTTGCGATTCCTGAAGAATATAAGAATGCGAAGATGGTGGGATAAAGCAAAAGCGGAACGGGAAAATAAAAAACGGATACGATATGCGGAATGATCAATCCGGCATAAAGCATTTTCTGTCCCATGTCACAAAGATTTGGTATTTCAAAAAAATTTTACAGACCGGTGATTAAAAGAGAGTTGTGAATGATTTCTCATTCCCACAGCTCTTTTTTGATGGACACATAATATCAGGAATAAGGAATTGAAACCGAAGAATACAGCTTGGCTTTCAAAATCGAGAATCTTATATTCTGTTATACACAGCACATTCAAATACAATGGCGGTGTTGTACAAAACTTGATTTTGATTACAGATCCTTACTATTAAGGAATAAATAAATTATGTATTGTCACCAACTGATAGAAATATATCAGCTTTGCACGGAGCCATATGGCGGATAATGAAATATTTTATGCAAGGGGACGATTTTCAAGCGGGGAGGAAACATATAAAGTCTTTTAAAGGTATGCCACCAGGACAAATAATATATGTCGGAAGATATTAAAGTTTAAAAGTCCCAATGAAGTATTAAAAGAGTATCTGTCCAGGGTAGCATAAAAAGCGTTAGGTTTAAAACTATTTTCTAAGGGTGTGTCACAAATGTTTGATTACTATAGATTCATTGATTCATTAACAATGAACTTCACTTGATTAAATAAAATATAAATGATAAAATAAATAAAAATTAAAAATTAAATAAAAGGTCATACAAAAGCCGAAAGGCTGAGTGCGGGGAATCCGGTGGGAGTCCGGAGCTGTGCCGCAACTGTATGGGGAGTCCCGCCATAGCAGTTCTCTCACAAGGATATGACGGGATGACGAACTAAGTCAGGGTGCCGCCTGTTTTTGACCATCCAACAGCTTACGATGCATAAGTGAAGTGTCTGAAATAGAATCGATTTCAAACATTATCTTCATGCGTCGTTTTTAATTCCGGCAATACGAAAAGTAACAGATGGATTATAGGGACAGAGAAGAGGAGCTCGGCGCCGGTAAGGGAAAAGAGAGGAGACGAGGTGTATGGGAATGCCGCATCCGCCATGAAAATCAGAAGCAGTAACAGAATAAAAAACTGTGAGTTATGACAAAGGAGGAATGAAATGAATAAAAAGATGTGGAAGCGAAGTATACTTTCCGCTCTGCTGGCGGGAATGTGGTGCGCCGGTTCGGTAGCCTATGCCGAGGTTATCGATATGACGGCACCGGAAAATTTAGGAGGAGTCGTCATAGACAATCTCACGTCTACGGTAAAGAACACATACCTTTATAAATGGGATTCTGCGACGGGGAAGGTTATCGGCGGAACTATACTCAATAAAAAAGTAAGAATAGAGAATAAAGATATATGGATATATTCATACCTGGTACTCGATGCCTCGGATTTTCCGAATCTGAATGCCAGGGAAGCCCGCCGGGCGGCGGATGAACTGATCAAAAAGATTACAGAGTCGGATGAACAAACGAATCCTGTTTCTATTTCCATAAGGAATGAAAAGGGGGAAGAGTTATATAGGTATGATGTGTCGAACTGGATAGGTGATGATCCTGACGGGACGCATCATTGGTCCCATGAGTACCGCATTGATCGGACGCTGAAAGAGACGTATTTTTCTCCTCTCATCAATGACGGAACTGTTCATGAGTATGATCAGAATGCCTATAATGACGACAGGCTTCCGGTCCGCGACATGGATGTATACCCGGATTTTTCAAATAAGGCGGAGGACAATATCTACGCGCTCGTACGGACCACGGATTATGGAAATCTAAAAGTGCTTACCTGGATGCACGGTGGTCATAGGGATGAACCCCACTGCTACTGGTGGGGTCGTCCGATCCGAATGAACCTTAAGGGCGACGCTTCCATGCATCCTGACGGAAGAGCCTACGGTATCTATAATGATTCCTCCAAAGAAATACACTTTGGTCCGAGTTCGGCTGTATTTGACGTGAAAGGTGCCGAAGCGACCGGTATCTATGCTGGAAATAACAGAGAAGGAGTTAAAAGCAGCATCCAAGTCTATGGGAATCTTTTGTTCAACCTGGACGGTAGCAGGACGACAGGGGTAGAGGCGGGAAAGAACGGGGAAGTTGTGGATCATATATATATAGAATGGAAGCAGGATCCGAACCCTATCAATGTCGATGTCAGATCCCCCCACGGATACGGCCTCTATGCCCATGACGGCGGGGTCATCCGTCTGGGAAAGGCAACCGTTTCTTCCGGCCTGGCGGATGCGGTGTACGCGGAAAGAGGCGGCCGAATCACTTTCGCAACCGATTCGTATACGGGGAACCTGAAAACCGACGGGGATGAAAACAGCCATATCAGGACGACCATCTTGAAATCGATGAGAGGCGATGCCTTAGGACATGTGGGCATGAAACTGGGAGCGAAAGCGTCCTGGGAAGGGAGTGCTTCATCCTTGACAGACCTGACGCTGGGAAATGATTCCGTCTGGCATGTGGGAAGAGCCGGAGATATACGGCTGCCGGTTCTTTCGGGAAGCAACGGGAATATCCATATGAACAGGGGCGGCGGCGATCTGTCTGTCGGAAGCCTGGAAGGGAAAGCAGGCTTTTCTTTTGAAAGGGATGCAGCCGATGCGACCCGCATCCTGGGAGGCACGGTCATTATCGATAAGGCGGCGGCCGGTTCCATTGTCACGATATTCACCGACCGTACCGGTTTGGAATCTGCTGAAGAAGCGGTGATGCAGAAAGTGCTCAGGGGGCTGGCAGAAAAGCTTTACTACAAGGGATACATGAATGGGGAGGAACATATCACGGCAACGGCGGTCATCGCGGGAGGACTTACATCGGCGTCCATTTTTGACACCAGGGCCAATCTTTATTTCGACAGAGTCACGGGGCGTGCCAAACTGGAGAATACGTCGGGTGTCTTGTCCTTCACCAAGCCGATTACATTCACGGAAGATGATGCAGACTATAAGACGTATGGTATCGCCTCTGCGGATTACAGTGCCTATACCTTCCCTGAAAAGGTGGAGATGAATGTGGATTTCAGCGCCCAAGGGACGCCTATACCGGAGAATATGGCTTATGCCAACGCCATATGGGCCAGGAATGCAGGTGACCATGTGATCGATCTCAAGGGTAATGACTTGGCTCTGAATGTCAAAGTGGCGGTGCCGGGGATGTCGCAGGTTACATCCACCAGTATTTCTCAGATGCAGAAAGGGACACTGACCATTAAGAATCCTGGTTTCATGGATATATCCAACTGGACGGACTTTTACTATGCCGGAGGGATTTCTGCCGGCGGCAGGTTCAATACATATGAAGAGGAAGACCGGGCGACCGTCCATATTATGAATGACAACAGCTGGGATCATCGTGTGAAAATCACTGGTACGGTATGGGGGATGCCGAATGGCTCTCCCACGAATACCTCCAGTATTTTCTGGATCAACTTTACGGGGATCAAGACATTCGACCACGGCAATGTATTCATCGACGGTCTGGTGGATATCGATACCAATGATGCCTGGTGCGTCAGCGGCATCGGCGGGCACAGCATCATTTCCCTGGGTGGCGGCAGTCTGAATGCCAAGCATTATACGTCGGTGGATTCCTATAGTGACGGAACTGTCAATATCAATATCGCCAACGGACAGCAAAAAGGAGAAGCGTACCGTCCCGGAAACAACAAGGTGAATATTCAAGGGAACCTCCGTACGCAGGGGCAATGGGTAGGTGCTGGATCGGGAGGCTATATCAATGTGGCGCTGACCACGCCAGATTCTACCTTTAACGGCAGGGCGGACAGCGGCTCTTATGCGAAACAGGCAGGATGGACAAGCCTGTGGCTGCAGAACGGCGCTACTTGGACGAACCAAGACGGCGGATTCCAGTATGGAGATAAGTGGAACTACAATACGAAAGAAGACAGTGTGGTGGAACACTTCATCGGCGGCGGGACAGAGGAGACAAGGGGCGTCATCTACCAGAAGTATGGCGCTCCGGCAGACAGCCTGAAGCCGGAAAGGGAAAAGGGTGCTTCCGACCTGTACCTGAAAAATTACAGCGGCCATACACTGGTGCTGATGGATCATTCCGTAGATGAAAAGGGACAGATTTCCATCGACAGCGGGAAGGTACAGATCGACCACGCCCATAAAGATGCGAACGGAACAAACGCTGTGATCACTCTCCGCACAGACAATGCGGGATTAACCGGCAATTCCCCGGCTTCCGCCAAGAACATCATGAGCGAGACGTTGCATAAACTGGCAAACAAACTTTACTATACAGCCTATAAAGAGGGAGAAAGAAACCTCACAGGCAAAGTGGAAATCGCTGAGGGGCTTACAGCCCAGTCTGCAAGCATGAGAGTAGAGGACATCACCTATAAGGATGAGAATGGACAGGGACAGTACCTGTATACGCCCGCTGTCGATCCGGCGGACCAGCAGGATGTCGATACATTTGATACGGCCATTACAGGAGATGCGGTGGCGGATGAGGCATATGTCGCCCATGGCGTGCTGAAAAATAACATATATACCTTTACCAGGGATGGCACAACGATCCGCGACGCACACGCAGTCATCAGCGGAGGAGCCATACCTCTGGGTAAGATAGCCGCCTCGATTTCCAATTCTTCAGAAACGGCACCCACTATTATTGATATGAACCACCATCGGCTGAATATTCATTCCGATAAGTTCAGCATAGCCGCAGGGGACACGCTCAGTGGAATCGCGGCGACTACGAAAGGAAGCCGTGTCGAAATCAATAACGCAGGACCCATTGACATCCAGCTGGAGTCCTATACATCCCCGGGACATGATGAAGCTTTCTTTACTGCAGGCATTTTTGTCAATACCGGCGGCGTGGTCCATATACATAACGGTGGAGAAAATAAGGAGGATAAAGTTCTTCGGATCAGATCGGCTTATAAACCGGACTGGACGATGAGAAGTGCGGGGATAAAGGCCAGAAATAGTATGGAAGGAGTCTATTCTACCGTTCAGGTGGACGGCCTGGTGGACATTGAAGTCGACGGAGATATCTCTAACGAGACGGCAGGATCGCGGCCGGGTTACGGCCATCCGCTTAACGGCAGGACAGGAGTGAGCGCGACGGGCAGTCAGATCAATATCGGCGGAGGTTCGGTCAAAGTTCGTCATGGTTTTGCCGCCCTCTGGGCCCATGGGGAATTCCAGAGCGCCAATGACGGAATCATCCGTATGAATGTGGAAAGAGACAGCAGCGGAAATGTGATTGGCGCCGGAAAAAACCGCACGATCATTGAAGGGGATGTTTCCATTCGTGCTACCCATGGCAAAGGACGTATCTATTTAGGGCTGTCGACACCGGAATCTTACTGGTTGGGGAGCTACCCGGACAAAAATACCTTTAACCAGCCTTTGGAACAATTGGGGTCTGTGGATTTATTCATCAAAAACGGCGCATATTGGAAAGGATTCAGCGACGGGGTCATGCATGTCACAATAGAAGACGGCGCTTCCAGCTGGACCGGCTTCAATATGGGCGACAATATGCATCTGATATTGAAGAATGGAGCGACTTGGTACAATGCCATTACCAAAGATCAGAAGGATCTCAAGGATAATCCGGCGGACAGCAAAGTAAAAAACCTTGTCAGCGACAAGGGCATCATTGATATGACCGGCGCACGGGCATTTATGGGGAGTTGGACGGGTGAGCGAGGAAAGCCGAGCTCGTCCTTGACAGAAATGCCCAGTACGGAAACGGGAAATCTGATCATTGGAAAGTACAGCGGAAACGGCACAGTTATCTACCGACATGTAATTGAAGGGAATGCGCCGAAGGTCCTTGGTGGGAATACGACGATCCTGAGCGCCGAAGAGGACAGTGTAATTACTCTCCGTACAGACAATGAAGGACTCAATACGTCTTCAGATAAAGCGGCAGATAAAAACCTTGTGAGTGAGACGTTAAACGCTCTGGCAGGTAAACTCTTCTACCCCGGCCAGTGGACAGGGTCGAAAAATCATCTCACCGGCAAAGTAGAAATTGCCGAAGGACTTACCGCATCTGCAGCCGGCCTGAGAATAGGTGACATCACCTATAAGTTTGGAGACGGACAGGGACAGTACCTCTACACCCCGGCAACAGACATTCCTGACGAACAAATCATCAATCCGATGAAACAAACCA
>ERZ840057.1344-NODE-1344-length-20974-cov-50.486448_pt1 | contig 20974 bp, 20 predicted proteins | sample MGYA00519907_ERZ840057 | MGnify/ENA primary metagenome ERZ840057 (study PRJEB31850, sample SAMEA3708862) | human gut metagenome | biome: human gut; feature: human-associated habitat; material: faeces | place: China | collected 2014 ...
GCCGTGTGAGTTTTGATTATTTTTACGGTCAGCAATCCGATCTATTCACATTCTATCGAGTTCCGAAGGTGTTGTTCACGAACGAGAGGTTCTGGAATATTTCTGCCGATGCCAAGATGCTGTATGGCATTTTGCTTGACCGCATGAGCCTGTCTGCCAAGAATGGTTGGATAGATAAAAACGGTAGAGTGTATATCATTTTTACAATCGACGAAGCGAAGATGGCTCTGAACTGTGCTGAACAAAAGGCTATCAAGCTGCTCAGTGAACTTGAGAAGAAAGCAGGATTGATTGAACGTAAGCGCCAGGGTTTGGGAAAGCCCAACCTGATCTATGTGAAGAACTTTATCTCTGCTGTGGATTCACAACTCTTGAATTGTGAAAATCACAATTCTGGAACAATGGAAATCACAACTCAAGAACTTCCGAAATCACAATGTAATAATACTGATATTAAAAATACTGAATTTAGTGATACTGATTCTATCTTTCCTTCCGGAAATGGTGGAATGATGGACGAGAATGACCGGTATCAAGAATACTTTGATTATTTCTCGGATCAGCTCAGTATGGATTTGTTGAAGAAGGATTACCCTTACGATTCCGAAATGCTGGATAACATTCTGGAGTTGATCGTTGAAACAGTTTGCACGAAGCGACCGTTGATTCGCATTGGTGCAGAGGAGCGTCCGGCAGAAATTGTCCGCAGTCGGTTTATGAAACTGAATGCCGAACACATTCGATATGTTATGGACTGCTTCAAGGAGAACACCACAAAGATTAGAAATATCCGTCAGTATATGCTGACTACGATATACAATGCGCCGACGACAATAGACACCTACTACGATGCTCTTGTTCGGCACGATATGTCACACGGATATTTGGAAGGAGGATTTAAGAAATTGAAAATGAAGCGAGAGGAAGGAGAGTGACGATAAATGTCGAAAAAAGCAACCATCATTGCGGTGGTCAATCAGAAAGGAGGCACTGGAAAGACCACCACCACCGAGAATCTGGGCGTTGGCTTGGCTCTTGAAGGAAAAAAGGTGCTTCTGGTAGACACCGATCCCCAGGCTTCCCTGACGGTCAGTTTGGGCAATCCCTGCCCGGATGATCTGTCTCCGACACTTTCCGATCTGATGGGAAAGATTATGATGGAAAACCCTATTACTCCCGATGAAGGGATTCTTCATCATCCGGAGGGCGTTGATTTGGTGCCGTCCAACATCGAACTCTCAGGTATGGAGGTAGCACTGGTCAATGCCATGAGCCGGGAAACCATTCTCCGGCAATACCTGGATACAGTCAAACAGAATTATGATTACATTCTTCTTGACTGTATGCCGTCTTTGGGTATGCTGACCGTCAATGCGTTGGCAGCTGCCGACAATGTGCTGATACCGGTTCAGGCAGCATACCTTCCTGCAAAGGGTCTGGAACAGCTGCTTGGAACCATCAACAAGGTCAAGAGGCAAATCAACCCGAAACTGAGGATTGAAGGGATTCTTCTGACGATGGTGGACAGCCGCACCAACTACTCCAAAGACATCAGCAATCTGATTCGGGAGAGCTACGGCGGAAAGCTGAAGGTTTACAAGACCGACATTCCCCGCTCTGTCCGTGCAGAGGAAATCAGCGCAGAGGGAACCAGTATCTTCAAGCATGATCCCAAAGGCAAAGTTGCCGAAGCCTATAAAATTCTGACGAAGGAGGTGTTAAACAATGCAGAAAAAAGGCGCAAACATCAGCTTGAAGGGGTACGATGATATTTTCTCCACCGATCAATCCAGAGCTGAAGCCCAGCAGGAGCGTGTGCAGGAAATTCCGCTTTCTGAGCTACACCCCTTTGAGGGACACCCCTTCCGTGTGGTTGATGATGAAGAAATGATGAAAACGGCAGAGAGCGTCCGAGATTTCGGAGTTCTCACTCCTGCGATTGTCCGTCCTGACCCCGACGGTGGTTATGAAATCGTTTCTGGTCACAGGCGGCACCGGGCATCGGAGCTTGCGGGTAAGGAAACCATGCCTGCGATTGTTCGTGACCTGGACGATGATGCAGCCATTATTTTGATGGTTGATGCGAATTTGCAGAGGGAGAGTATCCTGCCGAGTGAAAGAGCATTTGCTTATAAGATGAAGCTGGATGCGATTAAACATCAAGGTCAACGCACCGATTTAACTTCATCCCAAGTTGGGATGAAGTTGCAGGCAATGGATATAGTCGGTCAGGAGGCAGGAGAAAGCAGAAATCAGGTACACCGTTATATCCGTCTGACCGAACTGATTCCGGAACTGCTGGATATGGTAGATACGGGTCAGATCAAATTCAATCCTGCGGTGGAGCTTTCCTATCTGGCAAGTGAAGAACAGAAGGATTTTCTTTCTGCAATGGATTATGCTCAAGCAGCTCCTTCCCTTTCGCAAGCACAGCGAATTAAAAAGCTCGCACAGGAGGGCGAGTGTACGCTGGATGCGATGTGCGAGATTATGAATGAAATCAAGAAGGGAGAGCTGGACAGAGTAACCTTCAAAACGGATTCGTTGCGAAAATACTTCCCGAAGTCCTATACCAACAAGCAGATGGAGGATAAAATCATTCAGCTTTTGGAGCAATGGCAGAAAAAAAGAGAAAAATCAATGGAAAGGTAAGGTAAAAAATGTTTACACCCAAAAACATTCAGGGCGCTTTGGAAGAACTCTACGACCTTTGCGATCCTGATTATATGGTAGATATGCTCGTAAACTACAGTGAGGAGTTCGATGATATTTCTCCTGCGCTTCTGGCAAAGTCGTTTCAGAAAAATGCCGAGATGATTAGCGAGTATCGAGTATTGTCCTCTGCTGGTGAGGGTATCGACTATCAGGGAAAGGTACTTCTGAACAGCAGAGCCGTGCGGCTTCTGTCCTATGTAGAAGATATGAGCGGCGATGAAAAAGTTCGCACGATTCAGAGCAAGGAGCTGTGGTTAGCAGAAGATATGACATTCTATGTGGTGTCCTGTATGTCTACGATCACGATGGACAAGGAAGAAGCCATTTGTCTTAACGAACACCGCAGCGTGGTTACTACGGTGGAATGCGAGGACGATATTTTCTTCGACATGGGTTCCCTGATTTGCGAACTGGACGATATTTGCTTGTTCGAGCTTTTAGCCGATGTGGATGCGACTATTTATGAACTGTAACAGGTTCATGGATGGTCGCTTTTCTTATTTCCAAAGAAACGGAGGTATCGAAACTTGAAAGAATACGATGTGAAGATCACCGAAACCTTGGAGAAAACGGTTACGGTGCAAGCAGAATCTCACGATGCGGCAGAGGAACAGGTTAGAGCCGCTTATTACAATTCGGAGTACATTCTGGACTCCGAAAACTTTACCGGTGTTGCGTTCGGCACGACCGAGGAACGGGAGGTTCAGAAAGAACAGGCAGATACCATGAATGTGTTGCTGGTAAAGCCGTTCATGTATCCGCAGGCTGTGCAGATCGGCTGTGAGCTGGAGGATTTGCAGAAAGCCGTAGGTGGCGATATTGAGGCAACTTATCCGTTCAATGAGCCGGTTGCACTGGTGATGCACGACGAAGGTAAACTCGTAGGCAAAGAACTGAACCGTGCGCTGCGTGATGATGACGGCGATATTTATGACATTATCGCCGGTGATTTTCTGGTTGTGGGATTGGGCGAGGATGATTTTTGTTCTCTGTCCCCGGAACTGATGAAGCAGTTTGAGGAACACTTTCATCAGCCTGAGACTTTTGTACGCATGGGGCGCAGCATTATGGCGCTTCCCCTGCCGGATGACATGGTGAAGAAAGAAGATGCACCTGTCAAAGCTGATTCGGTTCCCCACAAAAGTAACCCTGACCGAGATGTTCTGTAAGGAGGTTCTTATGCAAAGAAATTCGACGATTGGAGAGCTGATGGAGCGAAAGCGGATTCAGGATGGTGCCAAGGAGTACCAGGGACATACCTATATGGACTTGGCACGATTTGATGACGCCACCAAGCACATGATTATTTTCGATGTGCTGACCGATGAATCGCCTGTCGGTTGGAAAGGCGAAAGAAATCGCCTGTATTTGAGCGATGTGGGTTATCAGAAGGCTCTGGATAACCAGAAAGCTGGCAATATCAAGATTATCAGCCATGCCGCAGTTGCCAAGGGCAATCTGTATTACGACCACAGAGATATGGCACGATAATCTGTTCACTCTACTGCTTGCAGGAGGTGATGAATCATGCAGGAAGAAGTTGAAAACAGAACAGTAAACCTGGCGATCAGCACAACCAAGCTGACGGGGCGCACTATCATTGCCGGTATCCGCAAGTATTTGCAGCACCGGGAAAAAGTGAAGATGAAAAAGGCACGAGACCCTGCCGTTCATGGAAAGCAATCCGTGAAACAGCTTTTGGGACAGAATCAGGGTGCTACGAATGTTGAGATCGACAAAGAGAGTATCCGTGATTTTGAAAAGCTCGCCAAGAAGTATGGCGTGGACTTTGCCGTAAGAAAAGATAAGTCCGTTGATCCTCCCCGGTTTCTTGTTTTTGTCCGTTCTAAAGATGCAGATGCTTTGGATGCAATCTGCAAGGAACATCAGGCAAGGGCATTAACCAAGAATGAAAAGCCGAGCGTTCTGGCGCAGCTGAAGAAGTTCAAGGAAATTGTCGCAGCGATTCCGAAGAAGGTTCGAGAGAAGAAACAGGAGCGTGATCTGTGATGGATAAGAGAAAAATGAAAAAGCTCCTGATTCTGAATTTACCGTATTTTCTGGTAGGGTTGTTCGCTACGAATTTAGGAGAAGCATGGAGATTGGCTGAGGGGGCAGATTCATCTGCGAAAATCCTCAGCTTTTTTCATGCCCTTCCGATAGCCCTGAACAATCCGTTTCCCAGCTTTCACCCGTTGGATTTGCTGATTGGTATTCTCTGCGGCGCAGGACTTCGGCTGGCTGTCTATCTAAAAGGCAAAAACGCAAAGAAGTACCGACACAATGTTGAGTACGGTTCTGCTCGTTGGGGAACGGCAAAAGATATTGAGCCGTTTATTGCACCAAAGTTCGAGGACAATGTGATCCTGACGAAAACGGAGCGGCTGATGATGAGCAATCGCCCGAAGAATCCTGCCAATGCCCGAAATAAGAATGTTCTGATTATCGGCGGTTCGGGTTCCGGTAAAACTCGCTTTTGGTTGAAGCCAAACCTTCTCCAGATGCACAGTTCCTATGTGGTCACTGACCCGAAGGGTTACAATGATGTAGGACAGAGAAAATATCACAACAACAAAATGCGGTATTTCCTGTGCCCTACATAGAAACTGAGAAAGGAGGAAAAAGCCGATGGCGGTAAAGAAAATCAAGTATACGGCACTCTATGAGCGTTTGTCCAGAGATGACGAGATGCAGGGCGAATCAAACTCCATAGTCAACCAGAAACGCTATCTGGAGGAGTATGCACAGGCTCAGGGCTTCAAGAATATCCGGCATTTTACAGATGACGGCTACTCCGGCACCAACTTCAAGCGTCCTGGCTTTCAGGAAATGATTGCTGCGATAGAAGCCGGTGAGATTGATGTTGTCTGCGTCAAAGACCTGTCCAGGTTTGGGCGTGACTATTTGAAAGTCGGATTTTACACCGAAATCATGTTTCCCGAAAAAGGCGTCCGCTTTATCGCCATCAACAACAGCGTAGACAGTGCCAATCCGATGGAAAACGACTTCACGCCGTTTTTAAACATCATGAATGAGTGGTACGCAAAGGACACCAGCAATAAAATACGAGCCATTTTCCGTTCCCGGATGCAGGATGGCAAGCGGTGCAGCGGCGCAATCCCCTATGGGTACAGGCGTGATCCTGAGGACAAAAACCATCTTCTGATTGATGAAGAAGCCGCAAAGGTTGTTCGCAGGATTTACCAGATGGTTATTGATGGCATGGGAAGCCAAGCCATAGCCAATCAGCTGACCGCTGATAATGTGTTGATCCCCTCTGCATATCTGGAGCAGTCCGAACATGGAGAAAGCCGTAATCACAGCTACCATGACCCCTGCCGCTGGAACTGTACCGCAGTATCCTACATTCTGGACAAACAGGAATATATGGGGCATACGGTTCTGGGCAAGACCATCTGCGAGAACTTCAAAACCAAGAAACGCCGGAAAGCAAGACCAGATGAGCTGATTATCTTTGAGAACACCCATGAACCGATTATTGATGCAGAAACATGGCATCTGGTTCAGAAACTTCGTAGAAGAACAAGACGCAAACTGGCAAACGGAAGCTATTCGCACCGCCTTTCTGGGCTGGTGTACTGTGCAGATTGTGGCAAACGCCTTTCCTATTCAAGCCCACAGTCACAGCACAGACCAGATGGAAAAACCTATGATGCAGACAGTAGTTTTCGTTGCCCCACCTACAAGTCCATGTATGGCGAATGCACCATGCACTATATCAAATCTTCCACTCTGGACAAGCTGGTTGATGAAGCTGTCCGAAAAGTTGCCCGGTATGTTTTGAGGGATGAACAGGCATTTTTGGAACAAGTCAGGGAGCTAACCAGCGCCGACCAGAAGCAGACGCAATCAGAGGACAAAAAAGAGCTGGTAAACATCAAAAAAAGGATTGCAGAGCTGGATAACTATATCAAGCGACTGTATGAAGGCAATGCTTCTGGTAAAATTCCTGACCGCCAGTTTGAAAAACTCATGGTTCAATATGACAGTGAGCAACAGGAGCTGGAGGAACGAGTGAAAGAGATTGAAGTGAGCATCCATGAGATTCAGCAAGAATCAGAAAATGGTCAACAGTTTGTGCATCTGGTACAGAAGTACCGTGACCTTACAGAAATTGACCAGACCGCCCTCAACGAGTTTATTGACAAAGTAGTTGTCCACGAAGCAACCGGCGGCAGAACAGCAGACCGAAGCCAGCAAATTGATATTTACTTTAATTTCATCGGTCAGTTTATGGTGGAAGATACCGAAGAAGAACTGCTGATGCAGGAACAGGAAGCACAAAGGCTGGCTGATCTAAAAGAGCGTGAACGAAAAGACCGCAGAAACGAAACCGTCCGCAGGTACAGGCAGCGTAAAAAGGAACGGGAAGCCAAACAAGCGGAATCTGTTTCTGGATAATTCGCTGCGAGAAAGGAGTGTGATTTTCTTGTGGGTAGTTAGGTTTATTCGCAAAGACGGTAAGCCCGATGAAGAATATTTTTACCCGACTTTTTCTGATGCAGAGTATCATAGGCGTTTATTTGAGAATGATTCTTCTGACCTTTATGAAAGAATTGAAGTTGTTGAGCTGTGAAAAAATGGAGGTTACTATGCAAGACTTAAAACCGAGAATCCACGAAAACGGCATGGACTATGTGCTGGTGGGCGATTACTATGTGCCGGATTTGAAGCTGCCGGAGGAACACCGCCCCATTGGTCACTGGGGACGGCTGCACCAGTCCTATCTGAAACAGTTTCGCCCGATGGTTTACAGTGACCTGCTTTTGTCCGGCAAGCTCCACACTGTCCTTGCCGATCTGAACGAACAGGCAACGGACAGGCTGCACCTGATTATCCGCCAGATGGCAGAAGCCGAGGGTGTGACCGAAGCCATGAAAGCTGAAAATCAGATGTTATGGGTGCAGTCCATGAACTCCATCCGCAGCCGGGCTGAGGAAATCATCAAGGCAGAGTTAATCTACTGCTGAAGGGAGGTGGTGTTATGATTTTGGAAGAGATGTACAGCGGGAGGTTTTATCCATGTGAAACGGTTGTCCCTACATCGGAAGTATACCGCAAGGCGGTCAAAGCCTGTGAGAACCTGATGGAGCAGCTGTCCCAGCGGCTCAGCAAAGAGGACTATGAGCTGGTGCAGGAACTCCGGGCGCAGACAGCAATCGCCCAATGTGAAGAAAGTGAAAGTCACTTCAAGTATGGCTTTTCCGCTGGGCTGATGTTCAGCAGGAAGCCCATGAACAAGTGCAGCAGAAGAAAGAAAAATAGATGAAGAAAGCCGCCTGAGCAGAAAGAAACTGTTCGGGCGGTTTCAGCATTCGCCAGTAGATTTATTCACACTCTTGTGATAAAATTTACTACAATAAAGAGCGTGATAGCACTAATTTTATGGGGGGATGCTTAATGAATAGAATTTTGAAAAAATTTTTACAGCGGGGTGTCGATTTAAGTCCTGTGGGAGTTGAACTCCGTGAGGATAATACAAATTATTTTTGTACCCCAAAAGGGGCATCGGTTTTTGGATGGGCAGGGATAGATGGTATCCACTTCTGTTTCATTCGTGGATTTGGAGAGATGGTTTTCTCTGTCAGCCCCATGAATACTTCTCCTGATTATGTTCATCCAGTAGCTGAAAATTTTACCGACTTTCTGCGGCTTATACTGGCTTGTGGTGATGTGGCGGTAGTGGAACAAGCGTGGATGTGGAACGAAGCACAGTTTGAAGCCTTTCTCAATGAAAACCCTACAACCCAGGAACAACAGCAAACTTTATCGGAAATTTCAGAGAAGATGAATTTGTTGCCTATGGAACAACCGTGGACATATATCAAAAACCTGCAATCTTCCTTTGATTACAGTCAGATTAAATACACAGAAGATTATTACGATAATGATATGACTTCAGAGGCAGAATTGGTTGCCCCTGAATGGAAGGTCTACTTTGATGGAGATTTCTGGGGACATCGAGGTAAAGACCGTGCCGGAAAAGAGATCAAGCTGGATAAACAATTCGATTGGGCTGGATATCATTGGGTAATTCCGGCAGCTTATTCATGTAGCAAAGGACTTGTCGTTGATTTTTGTATGCGAGTTGATTCAGAAAGCATCCGTGACTTCATGAAAAAATGGAATCTGGACTGGGAAAATGACTCATGTGAAAATTTTACCCGTGAGCAACAGATGCAGATGGAATGGGAAAACCCACTTTGTTTTAACTTCAAACCTTGCTTGAAGTTAAACGAGAAAATATTACAGACAACCCATGGCTGCGCTGTGAGCTTTAATCCTTGTCTGCCAGATGGCGTTATCAATGAGTTGGAAGCAAAATGGGCAATCGACCATTATGGGCTGGATAGTACTTATGGCTGGGTCATATGCAGAGACGTATTTCCTTGGGGAACCAAGCATCACCCTGAAATCAATAAACTTTTTCTTACAATGGAGCAGCAACCAGGACAAGTTCCAGGCTCACATTTCAAAGTTCACGCACCCGGAGATTCATTTATGTTTTCCCATCCTGTTAGCGGAATAACCCATACACTGACCGTGCAGGAAATAGAACAGCAGACAGTTCCTCAAAATAGTTTTGGTTCTGATCGCTGGATTTATCCGACACATTATATTGCCATGAGTTATACACTTACCCCTGAACCGATGGAGAACATTTCGGTTTTTGACTGTGATGAAGGCGATAGACCGATAGAAGTTACACCAGACGATCATTCGTTCCGTCCAGTTGGCAGTAGTTCCTGTTTTGTTGTTGGTGTTATTGGTGGTGCAGATGGTCCGACAGCAGTTATATATGGAACAAATTCACAAGAAAAACTTCATGCTGCTTGTTCTGCTCTGCACTTTGAACCGGTTGGTGATGATGTCGAGTGGCGTATCGTGTTCAATGTTACGCAGTTTGACAAAGAAACATTCCCAATTATCTAAAAATACCCTTAGAACTCTAAGGGCGCACTTCTATACTCTCTATCGAGAGTAGTGCGTCCTGCGGAGCTTCATTCCCGGTCAGCAGAAGAAAACTGCTCGACCGAGAATGTTGCGTCACTTCGTTCCGTCAAGGTGGCTACACCCCCTTGCGCCGCTAAAGCGGCTATCCCCTGTGGACTTGCCGTCCGCAAACGGTTTTGACAAACCGTTCGCCGCCAGCAAGTTTGAAAATAGTAAACGATAATTTAACAAAGGAGCGTGAGCGTATGAAAAAGATTATGTTTGGAAACAGTTTAATGCTATTGGGTATTGCTATAATGATACTTGCAGGATTAAAGGTGATATATGTAGGAACACTGTGGGTGTCGTTTCTTTTAATTATCGTGGGTTTTGTTATGGCTACGATTGGTTTTTTCGGTAAGGATAGCAAATAAATTATCTAACTGAATACAACAACCGAATACCGAAAAATAGACCGTTGACTGGTCGCAATGTGCGAAAAGTTGGCGGTCTTTTTTTATACCCATTTTCAAAAAAGGAGGTCAACCAAAATGGCAAAACAGAAAAGCCTTGAACAGCTTCGAGCTGAAAAAGAGCAAGTGGAAAAGCGGCTTGCACAGGAACAGCACAAACTGGAGCGTTTGGAGAACAGAAAGAAATATCTGGAGAAAGGCGAAAGGCAGAAACGTACCCACCGCCTTTGCAATCTGGGCGGCACGATTGAGAGCCTTGCCCCGGAGGTCAAAAATCTCACACGCACCGAAATGACCGAGCTGATGGAACACATCTTCGGTCTGCCGGAGGTACAGAGAGCCGTCCGGCACATGGAGATTACACACATCAACCAAGCAAACAGAGGAAAGGAGCTGAAAGCCAATGGCACTATTCCACTTCACAGTAACCCAAACGAAACGCAGTAAAGGTCAGTCTGCGATTGCTTCTGCCGCCTATCGTTCCGGCGAAAAGCTGTACAGCGAGTATTACGGCGAATACAGCGACTACACCAGAAAGCGTGGTGTTATCTGCTCTGACATTCTCCTGCCGCCCCATGCACCGAAAGAATACGCAGACCGTCAGACCCTATGGAACGCAGTTGAAAAAGCCGAGCGTGGTAAGAACGCCCAGCTTGCATACAGTTTTGAAATTTCCTTGCAGAATGAATTTTCTCTTGAAGAAAACATCGCTCTGGCAAGGGAATTTTTGTTTCGGGAGTTTGTCAGCCGGGGCATGACCGTTGATGTGTCCTTTCACGAAAAGGAGTGTGAGGACGGCGGCACACCCAATCCCCATTTTCACTTTCTCTGCCCTATTCGACCAATGGAGCAGGACGGCACATGGGGCATAAAACAACGGCGAGAATATGTGCTGGACGAGGAGGGCAACCGTATTCGAGACGCAAACGGTAAGTATGTGTTCAATGCCGTTCCCACTACCGACTGGGGCAGTCCCGAAACGCTGGAACATTGGCGTGAAGCATGGGCGGAGATGTGCAACGCCAAGTTTGCGGAGAAAGGTCTGGATGTTCGTATCGACCACCGCAGCTATGAACGGCAGGGCGTGGATTTACTTCCCACCATTCACGAGGGAGCAACCGTCCGAGCAATGGAGAAGAAAGGTATCCGCACCGAAAAGGGCGAGTTCAACCGCTGGATCAAGGCGACCAATGCCGTTATCAAGGACATCAGAAAGAAAATCTCTCTCCTGTTCGACTGGATAACGGAGATAAAAGCTGAGCTTGCCAAGCCGCAGACACCCGACCTTGTTTCTCTGCTGAACGATTATTACACCCAGCGAAAAGCCGGGGCATATTCGCAAAAAGGCAAAATCAGCAATCTGAAAGAGATGAACGAGACCTACAATTATCTCCGGGCAAACGGCATTTACACCCTTGAAGATTTGGAAAGCAGATTGCAGAGCCACCGCACCACCGTTGACGGCTTAAAGACAACGATGGACAGCCAGAACGCCCGAATGAAAGCAATCCGCAGTCTTAATGATTACTCTGCCACCTACAAGAGCTTAAAGCCTGTCTATGACGGCTTGCAGAAAATCAAGTTTGAGAAATCGAGAGCCAAGTACAAGACGGAACACGCTGATAAGCTGAAAATGTTCTACACCGCCAGACGAAAGCTGACCGAGGAGTTCCCGGACGGCAAGGTGGATATGGGAAAGCTATCCAAAGAGTATGACACGCTGGAACAGGAGCATGAGACCACCTATGCCGAGTTTAAGACCGTCAGAGAGGATTTACAGCGGCTTTGGAAAGTAAAGTCAAACATTGATACTGCCGTCCGATTTAATCAGCGTACAGCGGAACAAAAGCTCCAAAATCAACCCCAAATACGACACAAAAAGGAGGATATGACACGATGAATTACACGCAGGCACAGATTGACCGGGCAAATGCCGTCAGTCTGGAAGATTTTCTCCACACACAGGGAGAAACACTTATCAAAAGCGGGCGGGAGTACCGCTGGAAAGAGCATGACAGTTTGACCGTCCGGGGAAACAAATGGTTTCGCCACAGTCAGAGCAAAGGCGGCTATCCCATTGATTTCGTCATGGAGTTTTACGGAAAGTCTTTTCCCGAAGCTGTCCAACTGCTGACAGGTGAAAGCGGCGAGGGACAGACCGAAGCCACCACAGCACCGCCCGCAGAGTTCCACTTGCCCCTACACAACCGCACAGTCGACAGAGCAATTCAATATCTTTGTGAAAGCCGAGGTCTCAACAAATCGCTTGTTGAGACTTTTCTTCTTTCCGGGGATATTTACGAGGACAGCAAACGGCACAATGTTGTGTTTGTCGGCAGAGACCGAAGCGGCACACCGAGATATGCTCATGTGCGAGGAACGCAGGAAAGTTTCAGGCAGGACATTGCCGGCTCTGATAAATCTTATCCGTTCCGCTATGAGGGAAACGGCAGTCAGCTCTTTGTCTTTGAAGCACCCATAGACCTTTTATCCTTTATCTGCCTTTATCCGCAGGACTGGCAGACGAGAAGCTACCTTGCCCTGGGCGGTGTGTCTGGCAAGGCTCTTGACCGTTTTCTCTCTGAACGCAAGGACATCTTGAAAGTGTTCCTCTGCCTTGACAGCGACACCGCAGGAAATGAAGCCTGTACCCGACTGGCACAGACTATTCCCGGCGAGAACGCTGTCATTCGTCTTGTCCCGGCAAGAAAAGACTGGAACGATGTTCTCCGTCAGCAAGGGGATATTCCCAACCGCAAATTCATAGCCGAGACAATCACGCTGCGAGAGCTGCCAACCGCCCAGCCTGTCCCTATGCTCCGCATGGCTGATGTGGAGCTGACGAGCGTGGATTGGCTATGGTTTCCGTATATCCCATTCGGAAAGCTGACCATCATACAGGGCAACCCCGGCGAGGGCAAAACCTACTTTGCCATGCGTCTTGCGGCGGCTTGCACCAATCGAAAGCCTTTGCCCGGTATGGAGACCCTTGAGCCGTTCAACATCATCTATCAGACCGCCGAGGACGGTCTGGGTGATACCGTCAAGCCGAGACTGATAGAAGCGGACGCAGACCTTGAACGAGTGCTTGTCATTGATGACAGGGACATACCGCTGACCCTTGCCGATGAACGCATAGCAAGAGCAATCCGGGAGAACAATGCCAAGCTGGTTATCATAGACCCGGTACAGGCGTTTTTAGGAGCAGATGTGGATATGAACAGAGCAAATGAAGTCCGTCCCATCTTCCGCAGTCTGGGAGATATTGCACAGGCTACCGGGTGTGCTATCGTTCTGATAGGACACCTCAACAAAGCCGCAGGAACGCAAAGCACCTACCGGGGATTAGGCTCTATCGACATTACGGCGGCAGTCCGCAGTCTGCTGTTTATCGGCAAACTGAAAGACAATCCCACAACGAGGGTGCTTATCCATGAGAAAAGCTCTCTTGCACCACCCGGACAGTCCCTTGCTTTTTCTCTGGGAGACGAGAAAGGGTTTGAATGGATAGGTGCTTATGACATTACCGCCGATGAACTGCTTGCCGGAACGGACACAGCCAAGACGGAAAGCAAGACCGCACAGGCAGAAATGCTGATACTGGAACTGCTGGAAAACGGAAAGAAAATGCCAAGTGCAGAGCTGGAAAAAGCGGTCAATGACCGAGGGATTTCCTCACGCACCATGCGAACGGCGAAAAGCCGTATCGGAGACAGGCTCATAACCGAGAAAGACGGCACAGCATGGGTTTGCTATCTCCGAAACTGACACAGGAACAAGGCAAGCGTGGCAAAGACGGCAAGGTGTTTATAGATACCTTAATGTTGCCGCCTTGCCTTGTTCCCTCATACTGACACCGCCCGATGATGAACAGTCACCGGGCATTTTTCATTTACAGGAGGATTTTGAATGAACAATACCGCAACCAACAGTACCCCTTGCCCGACTGTGAGAAAGCAGATCGGCAAGACAACCTATATCGTGCGTGTGCATTTCAGCCAGACCGCCAAGGAGACGATGGAGGACAAAATCAAGCGTCTGCTGCGTGAGGAAGTCCGCAGAATGTGACTTCTTTGTGAATTTGATGAAAAAGTCCTTGACTTTTCGTCTCTGGAAAAACAGCAAAGTCCATTCTTATTTCCTGCGGTGCAAGACTGGCTCCATTTGACATTAAGGAACTGCGTGACCTGATGGCATACGACGAGATGGAGCTGGATATGCTGGGCGATCAGCGCACCGCAATGTTCGTTATCATTTCCGACACGGATGACACCTTCAATTTTGTGGTGTCAATCCTGTATACGCAGCTATTCAATCTGCTCTGTGATAAGGCAGACGACGAACACGGCGGCAGACTTCCGTACCATGTGCGGCTGCTTCTGGACGAGTTTGCAAACATCGGACAAATCCCTAAGTTTGATAAGCTCATCGCCACCATACGCAGCCGTGAGATTTCTGCTTCGATTATTCTCCAATCGCAGAGCCAGTTAAAGACCATTTACAAGGATGCCGCAGAAACCATCATCGGCAACTGTGACACGATGCTGTTCCTTGGCGGCAAGGAAAGCTCCACCCTCAAGGAGATTTCTGAAACCCTGGGCAAGGAAACCATCGACCTTTACAACACATCGGATACCCGCGGCAACAGCCCCTCTTTTGGCACGAACTACCAAAAGACCGGAAAAGAACTGATGAGCCGGGATGAGCTTGCAGTCATGGACGGCAGCAAGTGCATCTTACAGTTAAGAGGTGTCAGACCATTCCTGAGCGATAAGTTTGATATTACCAAACATAAGCGGTACAAGGAACTTTCGGATTTCGACAAGAAAAACGAGTTCGACGTAGAACGCTACCTGAAACACGAACTGCGGCTGCTCACCACGGAAGAATTTGACCTTTATGAAGTGGATGTGACCGAACAGGCACAAGGATAAGGAAGGAGGCTTTTATCAACAGCAAGCGATACACCCTCCCACCCGTTCGGGCAGACCCTGAACAGGTGATCCGTATGACCGACACGAAATAACCACCATCTATCATGTGATTCCAAAAGGCTGACTTTATTGAAAATGAAAGGAGAAGCCAGAATCGCAGGAAGCGGGCAGCACCGAAGATGTGCCAGCCCGCTTTCCTTTTGGAATCGCAAATATTCATCAAATCTGCGGTCTGGCGAAAATAATATATGGAATTCTTTAATCAGTCTATTACCGTTCTGCAGACTCTCGTTGTGGCTATTGGCGCAGGTCTTGGCGTTTGGGGTGTTGTCAATCTGATGGAAGGATATGGCAACGACAATCCGGGTGCGAAGTCCCAGGGCATGAAGCAGCTCATGAGCGGTGGCGGCGTGATCCTCATCGGTACGCAGCTGATCCCTCTGCTCTCTGGTCTGTTCGGCTAAGCACCCGCGATAGGAGGTACTCCCGCCATTGTTCGATAATATTTTTGTAGCCATCGAAAAATGGATGCGGGAACTTCTGACAGGAATGGTGGAGTCCAACATGAGTACGATGTTCACGGATGTCAATGAAAAGACAAGTGAGATCGCGGCTCAGGTTGGACGCACCCCACAAAACTGGAACAGCAGCGTTTTCAGTATGATTCAGAACTTATCAGAGTCGGTGGTGGTTCCGATTGCCGGAATCATCATCACTCTGGTACTCTGCTATGAGCTGATCTCGATGCTGACCGAGCGAAACAACCTGCATGATGTAGATACATGGATGTTCTTCAAGTATTTTGTCAAGGCATGGGTCGCAATCTATCTGGTCAGCAATACATTCACAATTACAATGGCAGTCTTTGACGTTGGACAATCGGTAGTCAATTCGGCTTCCGGTATCATCAACGGCGAGACTGCCATTGATGTTAGTTCGCTGTCCATGCAGATGCAGGCGGCGATGGCAACCATGGAGATCGGTGAACTGGTGGTGCTGGCTCTTGAAACCTTCCTTGTCAGCTTCTGCATGAAAATTATGTCGGTGGTGATAACTGTCATTGTCTATGGGCGCATGATAGAGATTTATCTCTATACATCGCTTGCCCCGATCCCGTTCGCAACGATGAGCAACCGTGAATGGGGTCATGTAGGAACCAATTATTTCAGAGGACTGTTCGCCCTTGCATTTCAGGCATTCCTGATGATGGTCTGTGTGGCGATTTACGCAGCACTGATCTCTTCGGTGCGGATTTCCAGCAATATGCACTCCGCACTGATCGGCGTTGCAGCGTATACCGTGATTCTGTGCTTCAGCCTGATGAAAACGGGAAGTCTGTCCAAACAGATCTTCGGCAGTCACTAAAACCGGGAAAATCCGAGGAAAGGAAAGACAGCAGACAAAAGCCGTATCCCGGCGGCGTGTCTGGCTGTTATGGTGAAGAATGGCTTATGTAACGATCCCGAAAGACCTGTCCAAAGTCAAAAACAAGGTTTTTCTCAACCTGACAAAGCGGCAGCTCATCTGTATGGGCTTTGCGGCATCCATCGGTGTTCCGTTCTACTTTCTCACACGGGGAACACTTGGCACAAGCAACGCGGCGGCGGGCATGGTGCTGCTGATGCTCCCGGAATTTTTCTTTGCGCTGTTCGAGAAAAACGGGATGCACCTTGAAACCATCCTGACGAACTTCATCAATGTCCGTTTCAAACGTCCGGCGGTTCGCCGCTACGAGATCGAAAATCTGTACGAATATGAGCCGGAGAAACCTGTAACACCAAAAGTGAAGAAGGGAGGCATTATTGGGAAAAGAAAAGGATAAGAAGCCGCTGTTCGGCGGCATCTTCCAGAAATTCTTCAAGCCGTCTGCAAAGGCAGAAGCAAAAAAGAAGAAAGAGCATCACTTGACCGTGCAGCGGTCGATTCCGTATCTGGAAATGGGGCGGGACGGCATCTGCCGGGTGGAGGAACATCTGTATTCCAAAACCGTCCGCTTCTATGACATTAACTATCAGTTGGCACAGAACGAGGATAAGAACACCATTTTTGAAAGCTGGTGTGATTTCCTCAATTACTTCGATTCCAGCATCCGCTTTCAGCTTTCGTTCATCAACCACAAAAGCGATATGAGCGAATACAACAAGGTCATTCAGATCGAGCCACAGCATGACCAGTTCGATGATGTGCGCATGGAATATGCGCAGATGCTGAAACAGCAGCTTGCCAAAGGCAACAACGGTCTGGTTCGGACAAAGTACATCACGTTCAGCATTGAAGCCAAAAGCGTGAAAGAAGCAAAGCCCCGGCTGGAACGCATCGAAACCGATATTCTCAACAATTTCAAGGTGCTGGGAGTGAAAGCATATCCGCTGAATGGTGTGGAACGCTTACAGATCATGTATGAGATGTTCCATCAGGAGGAAGAACGGAAGTTTGAGTTCAGCTATGACCGCATCCTGCAAAGCGGCATGACCACAAAGGATTTCATTGCTCCGACCAGTTTCCTGTTCAAGAGCGGCAAGGACTTCCAGATGGGAGATACCATTGGCGCAGTATCCTATCTGAACATCCTCGCCCCGGAACTAACGGATAAGGTGCTGGCAGAGTTTCTGGACATGGACAAGAATCTGGTAGTCAGCATCCATGTGCAGTCGGTAGACCAGCTCAAGGCAATCAAACTCATCAAGGGCAAGATCACAGACCTTGACCGTATGAAGATCGAGGAACAGAAAAAGGCGGTGCGTTCCGGTTATGATATGGAAATTATTCCGAGTGACCTTGCAACTTATGGCGGCGAGGCCAAAAAGATTCTGGATGATTTGCAGAGCCGCAATGAGCGTATGTTCCTTATTACGGTGCTGTTCCTCAATGCTGCGAAAACCAAACAGGATTTGGACAGTGCAGTGTTTCAGACGGCTGGTATCGCTCAGAAGTTCAACTGCACCTTGAATCGGCTGGACTATATGCAGGAGCAGGGGCTTATGAGCAGCCTGCCGCTGGCCAATAATCTTGTTCCCATCAAGCGGGCATTGACCACGACTTCCACCGCCATCTTTGTGCCGTTCACTACGCAGGAACTTTTCATGGAGGGCGATTCCCTCTATTACGGTCTGAATGCAGTGTCCAACAACATGATTATGGCAGACCGCAAACAGCTCAAAAACCCGAACGGTTTGATTTTGGGTACGCCTGGTTCTGGTAAATCGTTCAGCGCAAAGCGTGAAATGACAAACGTGTTCTTCACGACAACGGACGATATTATCATCGCAGACCCGGAAGGCGAGTATTATCCGCTGGTCGAAGCACTGGGCGGGCAGGTCATTCATATCTCATCCACCAGCCGGGACTACATCAACCCGATGGACATTAACCTGAACTATGCGGACGATGATAACCCGCTGGGCATGAAGTCGGACTTCATCCTTTCCCTGTGTGAACTCATCATGGGTGCACGGGACGGCATGGAGCCGGAAGAAAAATCCGTCATTGACCGATGCCTGCCGCTGGTCTATCAGAAATATCTGAATGACCCGAAACCGGAAAATATGCCGATTCTCGGTGATCTGTACGACTGCCTGCGGGAGCAGAAAGAACGGCAGGCGCAGCGCATCGCCACGGCACTGGAAATCTATGTCAATGGTTCGCTGCGGGTGTTCAACCATCAGACGAATGTGGAACTGGATAACCGCCTTATCTGCTTTGACATTAAAGAGTTGGGAAAGCAGCTCAAAAAGCTGGGTATGCTCATCGTGCAGGATCAGGTGTGGAATCGCGTTACCATCAACCGCAATGCAAAGAAAAACACACGATACTACATTGATGAGTTCCACTTGCTCTTAAAGGAAGAGCAGACTGCCGCATACAGTGTTGAAATCTGGAAGCGTTTCAGAAAATGGGGCGGCATCCCCACGGGTATCACGCAGAACATCAAAGACCTGCTGGCAAGCCGGGAAATCGAGAATATCTTTGAGAATAGCGATTTCATTTATATGCTGAATCAGGCATCCGGCGATAGACAGATTCTTGCAAAGCAGCTCAACATTTCGCCGTTCCAGCTTTCCTATGTGACGAACAGCAACGAGGGCGAGGGGCTGCTGTTCTACGGCAACACCATTATCCCGTTCAAGGATAAGTTTGATACTTCGCTGAAACTCTATGGTCTTATGACCACGAAACCGAATGAAATTGCAAAATACAGGGAGAAGAAAGACGCATGATGAAAGAGAAAAAACTGAGCCAGATGATCCTGAAGCTGCATGACCGTGCTGAGGCGGCAAAATACGATGGCGATTCCAGCCCGCCTTATCAGGAAGTGGAAATGCTGAACTTTCACGATGAGGAATCGGTGGTGCATACGGTGCTGGAGGACTTTTACGCAGTCGGCGCACTGGCAGATGAACTGACCCACGGATTCCACATGGAAGAGCGGGGCTACATCGACCGCACGGAGGTCAATTCCCGGCTGATCGCTTTTGCCAGGGAGCTGGAGCGGATTCTCGATAAGTGGGAAACCCATGCAACGCTGATTGCATAAGTTTCCTGCCGGACGGGAGGTGAATCCGATGGCAGACAAGCGATTCCGGGGCAGAGATAAAATCGTCCAGAAAATGACCAAAGACGGTCTGGTGGAAGAGAATCTCCGCACCGGGGAAACCGAGTCCGCAGTTGCAGAAGAACCACCGAAGCAGGAAGATTCGGAAAAAGACGCTGCGGAAAGTGCAGAAGAAACCCCTGTTGTGGAAGAGGATGTGTGCATGGATGCCGAGGATGGAGAGGAGGAAAAGCCCCGGCGCAGCACCGCCAAGCAGAGTACAGAGTATTATAAAGCCCATCAGGAGGATGGAAAACCGAAAGAAAAAGATGTTCCGCCAGTGGACGAGGATACAGAGCCTGCACCGAAGAAAAAGGGCCGCTTATCCTTTGATGATGAGCAGCAGGGTAGCATTGTCCGTGGCGCGGGGCTGGGTATTAAGAAAGTGGCGAAGAAAGGAGTGGATACCGCCACTGGTTTTGCCCACAACAAGGTACATCAGGTCGAAAAGGAAAACTCCGGCGTGGAGTCGGCGCACAAGAGCGAAGAAACGCTGGAAGGACTGTACCGCTTCTCCAAAGGCCGGAAAAAGACCAGAGAAAAATCCGCCAGAGCTGAGAAAAAAGTCGAGGCTGAGAAAAAATCCAGCCGTCTGAAATTTTCGGAGAATGAGGGCGGCATAACCGAAGAAGCGGCAGAAATGCCATTGAAAAAGAAACCGCCCCAGCCGCCACCGACTGCCGCAGGAGGTGAAGCAACAAAGACAGTCGGTTCAAAGTTTTACCAGAAAAAGCAGTATAAGGATGCCTATGCAGCAGCCAAGCGGGGCCAGAAAGCCGGAAACGCTGCCAGCAAGCAGGCGGCAACGGCAGCAAACACGCTTGCAGAAAAAGCAAAGGCAGCGGTGCAGGAGGTCGTTGTGCAGAACAAGACCCTCTGGGCGGGACTTGGCATTGCAGCACTGATGCTCATGCTGATTATGGGCGCATTCTCAAGCTGTTCAGCAGCGATCCATGGAACGGGCAGTACCTTTATCGGAACAACGTATCCCAGTAAGGACGCTGACATGAAAGGTGCAGAAGAAGATTATCTGGAACTGGAAAAGAAGCTGGATGAGCAGATACGGCAGATGGAGTCCACACATCCCGGCTATGACGAATACCGTTACCAGTTGGATGAAATTGGGCATGACTCCTATCAGCTGATCTCTCATCTGACTGCCGTATATGAGCAGTTCACCAGAGGACAGGTGAAACCCGTCATCAAGTCGCTGTTTGAGCAACAGTATCTCCTGAAAGTCTGGGAAACGATAGAGATTCGCACACGCATGGAAACCAGAGTAGGGATTCGGCCAACGATTGACGCTT